>R18__coassemble_1246_pt1 | contig 50430 bp, 42 predicted proteins | sample R18__metabat2_high_PE_016 | metagenome-assembled genome bin R18
TACGCTTTCCGACATTCCGGCGGACGCGAGTCCGACGGAACTGCCGGTGGGAAGTATAAACCTTTTTAATTATCTTTGCAGCGAAGAAATTCTCCCGAAAAGGAAAGTTTTTTTAAATCGCACCTGCCAGAGTTTAGATTTCTAGACTCTGGCTTTTTTAGACACCTTCTGAAAGGAATAGACAGAGCTTTTCGAAATAGGTGGATATAGGACGAAGGTTGTTAGTAGCGTTTTAGTAGCATTTTGAAAAGTGAAACCCCCTCTAACATCGTTAGAAGGGGTTTTGGCGGTGCGGAAGGGACTCGAACCCTCGACCTCCGGCGTGACAGGCCGGCATTCTAACCAGCTGAACTACCGCACCAGACTGGTTGCTTCTCTGTCGAAAGCGAGTGCAAATATAGTATCTTTTTTTTATTACACAAAGTTTATTTGATTTTTTTAAGTCAAACGGGCCCGGAAACCCAGAAAGACGTGTCCGTTTCGCAGAAAATCTCGGCAAACGGACACGGGAACCCGAAAAGACGTGTCCGTTTTGGGGAAACCAAGCGTTTGGGGAGCGGAGACGGAAGTTGTCTCCGGCCCAGAACCGCTGCACGGGGCCTTTTGGGGCCCGGCACCTGTTTCCGGCCAGTACAACTTCGCGGAGCAGAACAACTTCGCTTTTTTGCTCTAGTTGCGCAAAATCGCCTGCAACTAAAGCAAAATTTCAGCGTTTGGGCACGGGGAAGGGAAAGGAGATGGCGGGTCGGGGTCCGCCATGACGAAGGAGGGGCCAGGGATAAAGGGAAAGGAAGGGAGATCCCGGGTCAGAGCCCCGGGAACCCCTGGACAGCCGGCCCGAATCAGCGATCTTGCGACAACCAGTGCTCGAGCGAGCGGTAGAAGCCTTCTCTGCAGGAAGAGAAGCTGTCCTCTCCCGCGCAATCATCGCCCACGAAACCCCAGCCGTGGCCTCCGCAAGGATAAATATGCACTTCGCAGGGGACTGCGCAACTGACCAGAGCCTCGTAGTATCTGAGGAAGTTGGTGGGGGAGACCTGCCTGTCGTCCGCGCTCAGGGCAATGAATGTGCGCGGCGTCCTGACCGACACGGCGTTTGCGACGCAGAACCGGTTCTTCAGAGCAGCATATTCTTCGTCTGTCCTCAAGCCCTTGCTCCCGATCACATTGTACATCGAAGCGCAACGGGAGTCTTCCTGCGGGGCAAATCGGGCATATATCAGCACCGAGAAATCCGGCCTCGTGGCTTCGTCCACAAATCCCGTTGAAGCCCAGGCGGCAAGGTGCCCGCCGGCAGAGAACCCCATCACGCCGAGCTGACTGACGTTCCACCCTGCCGCGTGGTGGCGACAATACCTCAGGGCATTCTGCACATCGTCGATGGGGACTGTCCAATGTCCGTCAGGCATCCTGTACTTGAGCACGCAGGCGGCGTAGCCTCTCCGGGTGAGCCACTGCGCGACGCTAGTCCCTTCGTTGAAGACGGAGACGAACGAATAGCCGCCTCCCGGACATACGATGACCATCTTGGAGAACTGCCCCTCGGGGAAGTAGAAATCCATCCTTGCGCAGTCTCCGACATTGGAGAGCCTGCCGGACTCCGTGCCCTGCTCGGGGCCGCGCAGGCCATTGTCCTCGCGCGCGGGGAGAGTGATCTGTGAGCCTTCCTCGACAATCCCGCTCACGGTCTGTCCTTCAGGGTACAGGAGGACTGTCTTGTCGGGCTTGAGGCACTCGTTTGCGACGGAGGATTGCGCCAGAATCAGCGCACACAATGATAAAATAAGTCTCATATATAATCTCTTAGAACTTGCTTGTGAAAGTCAGTCGTTCGCGGGTCACGGGGTGACGGAAAGACAGATACGAGGCGTGGAGCATCAGGCGGGGAGAGGGCGCTCCTCCATAAAGCCTGTCGCCGACTATGGGGCGCGCGAGGCCGCCGCTTCCGGTCCGGGAGTCGCCGCTGTAGGCCGCGTGCACCCGCAGCTGGTGCGTCCTGCCTGTGAATGGGGTGAATTCCACCTCGAGACTGCCGTCAGGGAGTGCGGAGAGGACCTCGTAGTGCGTGACGGAGGGTTTGCCGCCCTCCGGGTCGACAATCTGGCGCGGCCTGTCGTAGTAGTCGGCAGACAAGGGGAGTGAGATCTTGCCCTTGTCGCCGGGATGCAGAGGGGAGACTCCCGCCGGGCCGGCAGGGGAGAGGCGGGCAAGGTACCGCTTGGCCACTTCGCGCCTTTCAAACTGCTGCTGCACAGCTGCCTGGATCTCTACGGACTTGGCATAGACCATCAGCCCGGACGTGTCCATATCGAGGCGGTGGCAGGAGAACACCTCGCAGCCCAGATGAGACGAAAGCCACTGCTGAAGCGACTCGCGCGATGTCCGCCCCGGCACGGCAAGCATCCCGGACGGCTTCTCGACCACCACCAGCGAAGCGTCTTCGAAGACCACGACAGGCTCGGCATAAGACCAGTGAAGGTCCGACTCCAACGGATTGGGCTCCACTTCAAGCCCCTGCATCATCCAGCTCAGGAGCGGACCGCATTTGCCTGCGCAGGACGGATAGAACGCCCCGCTGCGCCTTACTTCGCGAGTCGGCGACTCTCCATACCAGAACTCTCCCCATCCGAGAGGCTCGAGTCCGTGCATATAAGCGAATTGGAGGAGTTTGGGGGCGGCGCAGTCTCCAGTCCCGCCCGGAGGTGTCAATCCCCGGTCGGCAAAGATATCCAGCACAGAGCGCCGCTCGCCCAGAGCGTTGCCTACTATGTAATTGGAGAACAGCCACTTCTGCAGCCGCTGCGAAGACTGAGCTGACGTCGAGGCGATGTCCGAAGCCTCATAGTCGAATATCGGCGGCACGAACCCCTCCACGTGATACGACCCCTTGGCCGTGCCGGAGAATGCATAATACACCTGATGTTCGCTCCCGCCCGCTCTCTTCGCAATCATCACCCCCATCATCTTCCCCTCACCGAAGAGAGAGCGAAGATGCTCCGACGCATCGATCCGCCGGATCAGCGCCTCCGCCGCCCGGACAACCTCCTCGGGAGGCGACACGCAAAACGGATTGTTAAGCACAAGGCTGCCTACCGATCGGACCCGGAGTGGTCTTTGTCGAATTCGGCCATCCTCTCGTCGAGGACGTCGTAGAGGTCGTCGCGCATCCTGCTTGTGCAGGCGCGCACTCCCTGCTGCAGGCTTCCGGTGGTCGAGAGCCCCACGCTTGACACTCCGTAGTACATCAGTTCGGGGAGAAGCTCCTCTCCGGAGAGTCCCTTGTAGCCGAGGGAGAAGAAGAATCCGTCGCCCACCGGGGCGGTCACGTCCCTGTCGTATACGATGTGGAACCCGTGACGGCAGAATATCTCCTTCATCCTGCGGGCTCTGCGCTCGTATTCGCGCGTGTCTTCGACGAAGTCTATCTCGCCGTCGCAGGAGAGCTCGAGCATCTTTGCGTATCCGTACTGGGTGGAGGCTGTGCAGCCGCTCGTGATCATGTAGAGGATTGACGCGGTGAGCGTCACGCCGAACACTCCGGCATCCTTGTAGCGCTCGGCAAGAGCGCTGTAGTGCCTGTCGTAGAGGGCGTCCGAGATGCAGCAGAGGGCAATCCTCTGGCCTGCATAGCTGAAAATCTTGGACGAAGACAGCATCAGGATGTAGTTGTCGGTGTAGCGCGCGACCGTGGGCAGGTACGGGGCCTCGAAGGGCTTGCCGAGACTCTTGCGGTAGTCCATACAGAAGTACGCGAGGTCTTCCATCACCACCGTGTCGTACTTGGTCGCGAGGCGCCCGATGACCTCGAGCTCTTCCTCCTCGAGGCATATCCACGCCGGGTTGTTGGGGTTGGAGTAGATTATGGCGGCCACGGTGCCGTCGGAGAGCATCTCCTCGAGCTTGGCCTCAAGCTTGGCGGCGCCTCTGTAGGGGTAGATGTCAAATTCTTTCCACTCTATGCCCAGGACCCTGAGCTGAGACTTCTGGATGGGGAATCCGGGGTCTATGAAGAGGATCTTGTCCTTGCCGGGGATGCGCTGCGTGCAGGCTATGAATGCTCCGAACGAAGCCGCGACGGAGCCGGTTGTCGGCACGCACGCGCGCGGAGTGATGTCCACGTCGATAAATGCCTTGACAAAGCGCGAGGCGGCCTCTTTGAGCTCCGGGACACCGGCGGCAGCCGGATACTGGGAGCCCACTCCACGGTCGAGAGCTTCCTTCTCCGCCTCCACGCCGTAGCGGTTGACAGGCAGGCCGGGAGAGCCCTGATCCATCCTGATGAACGGGATGCCGGTCTTCTGCTCCAGACTCTGGGCAACCAGGAGGACTTCTCCAATTGTTGCGGTCGAAAGGTTCTCAACGTGCTGCTCGCGGCAGACTTCACTTACCAACTCTTCGCTGAATAGCTTCATTATTGCATTGATTTTATGTATTCTACGGCATCTTCCCTCATCTTGTACTTGAGGATCTTCCCGGCCGCGTTCATAGGGAATGCGGCCACGAATCGGATGTAGCGCGGGACCTTGTGGCGGGCGAGACGGCCCGTGATGAACTCCCGCATCTGAGCCTCGCTCAGGCTACGTCCTTCCTTGAGGATGATGCAGGCCATCGCTTCCTCGCCGTATTTCTTGTCCGGCACTCCGATCACCTGCACGTCCTGCACGTCCGGGTGTGTGTAGATGAATTCTTCTATCTCCTTGGGGTAGATGTTCTCTCCGCCCCTGATTATCATATCCTTGAGTCGCCCCGTGATGCGGAAATTGCCTTCTTCGTCCTTGCAGGCGAGGTCTCCGGAGTGCATCCAGCCTCCTTCGTCCACTGCCTGGGATGTGGCGTCCGGCATCTTGTAGTAGCCCTTCATCGTGTTGTAGCCGCGCGAGCAGAATTCGCCGTTCTGCCCCGGGGGTACTTCGAGTCCGGTCTCGGGGTCGATCACCTTGCATTCGACGTGAGGGAAGGGGTAGCCCACGGTGTCGCAGCGAAGGTCGAGGGGGTCCGTCCAGGCGGACATCGTGCAGCCCGGAGCGGTCTCGGTCTGGCCGTACACGCTCACGATCCCGGTCATATTCATCTCGTCGGGACTTGCGGCGCGCCTCATAAGCTCCGGAGGGCAGCCCGACCCGGCCATTATGCCTGTCCTCATATGCGAGAAGTCTGTCTTGCGGTAGTCCGGATGACCGAACATCGCGATAAACATAGTCGGCACTCCGTTGAAGCAGGTTATCTTCTCCTGATTGATGCAGGCAAGCGATGACTTGGCCGAGAAGTAAGGCATCGGGCACATTGTCGCACCGTGAGTGACACTTGAGGTCATCGACAGTACCATCCCGAAACAGTGGAACATAGGCACCTGAATCATCATCCGGTCGGCGGTCGAGAGCCCCATCCTGTCGCCGATGCATTTGCCGTTGTTGACCACGTTGTAGTGAGTCAGCATCACTCCCTTCGGGAACCCAGTGGTGCCCGAGGTATACTGCATATTGCACACGTCGGAGGGGCGCACGCGTGAGGCCAGGTCGAGGATGCGCTGCCTGGGGACCAGGCTGCTGCGCTCCATCGCCTCGTCGAAGGTGAGGCAGCCCTTCTGCCTGAACCCGACGGTGATCACGTTGCGCAGGAAGGGGAGTCTCTTGCAGTGAAGAGGCTCTCCGGCCCTGGTGTGCTCTATCTCGGGGCAGAGCTCGTTGATGATCGATCTGTAGTCAGAGTCGAGCGCCTTCTCGATCATCACGAGAGTGTGCGTGTCGGACTGACGGAGGAGGTACTCGGCCTCGTGCGACTTGTAGGCAGTGTTGACCGTGACCAGCACAGCTCCAATCTTGACTGTGGCCCAGAAGGTTATGTACCAGGCGGGGACATTGGTGCACCAGACGGAGACCTTGCTTCCGGGCCGCACCCCCATCGAGACCAGGGCCCTGGCGAAGTTGTCCACGTCGTCGCGGAACTCCCTGTAGGTGCGGGTGTAGTCGAGGGTAGTGTATTTGAAGCAGTACTGGTCGGGGAACTCGCTCACCATCTTGTCGAGCACCTGGGAGAATGTCAGGTCCACGAGTTCGTCCTTCTTCCAGACATACCATCCGCTGCCGTCGTGGTTGGGGTAGAGCCTGTCAGTCCTGCGCTCGCCCAGACGCCTGTACCGCTCCATATAATTGACGAAGAACGGGAAGATGACTTCCGCGTCTGTCATCGCGGGCATCCATTCGGGCTTCCACTCCAGAGAGACAAATCCGTCATAGTCAATGCTTTCGAGAGCTTTGACCACTTCCGGGAGGGGAGCGCTTCCTTCGCCGACCATACAATAGCTGCCGTCGGGGAGGCTGTCGCGCAGGTGCACGTGGCGGACGTATGCGCCGAGGTTCTTGATCGACACCGCCGGAGCCTCGAGAGCCGTGCGGCTGGTGTGGTGGGCGTCCCATAGGGCCGCCAGATTGTCGCTCGAGAACTCGTCGAGCATCTCGCGAAGGCGGGCCGTGTCGGCGAATATGCCGCTGGTCTTGACAAGGAGCACGACTCCGGCCCCGGACGCTTCTTCGAGCAGAGCCGAGACATTCTTCTTCACAAGAGCGACATCGTCCCGCGAGGCGAACGCGCTGACACACGGGCATTCCATAGCTTTGCAGAGCTGGATTGTGCGCTTCAGCTCTTCCGTACACTGCGCGTCCGAGAGGTCACAGGATGTGTCGATGCAGGGGACCGAAAGACCGCTCCACCTCAGGTCGCGCACAGTCTTGAAGACATTGAACCTGCCCAGCGCCCCGTCGCTGCCGCTCAGGGCCTCGCTGCGGAGCGGATTGTACGGCTCGATGCCCTCGAAGCGCATCTGAATCGCCTCGTCTCTTATCTCATCCCAGCTGAGCGAGCCCCAGCCTCTTGTTGAAAATGACAGTCTCAAGCTTGTTCCTCCCCGTATGCTATCTTGTTGAGAGCGTTCAGATAGGCAAGAACGCTCGAGCCTATGATGTCCTTGGAGAGGCCTCGGCCGGAGTAGATCTTGCCTTCGTGCCTGAGACGCACTATCGTCTCACCCATTGCCTCACGGCCTTCAGTGACCGAGCGAATCTGGAAGTCATCCAGCTCATAGTGATGCCCGATGACCTTCTCTATCGCAAGGAAGGCGGCGTCCACAGGGCCGTCGCCGACACTTACGTTCTGGAGTGTCTGAGAGTCCTTTCTGATGCGTATCTGGCAGGTGGGGGTCAGGATGTTTCCCGTATTGATGACAAAACTCTCGAGTTTGTAGGTCTGGGGGACCTGGAAGGCGGCAGATGCCACTATGGCGTCTATCTCCCGCGCTCCCATCTCGGCCTTGGTGCCGGCGAGCTCACGGAAAGCCTTGTACACCCGCTCGCTGTCCTCTTCGCTCAGGTCGTATCCGAGGCGAACGGCGGCCGCGATCACGGCCTGCTTGTCGTCAGAACCCAAGAGCTTTATGTCCGACTTGGGAGACGATGCCGCGGCGAGGGTGCTGCGGCTGACCTTGCACAGCTGCTTGATCCTGTCTATGGACCTGTCGAGGGAGGTGAGACTGATCCCGCATGATGCGCCGAGCTCCGAAGACTTCGCGCCCACAATCCTCGGAAAGCGCCTCAGAGACACTGTCGTGTTGCCCCAGGCGACGGTCTTGACCTCGTCGGCGCCCTGCAGAAGGGCTTCCACAGCGCAGGCGTCGGCCATATACATATTGTTGGAGCAGCAGACTGAGAGCTTCACTCCTTCGGGGAGAATATCCTTCACGACCTTTATCCTGCCGGCGAATTCTCCGGGGAGGAGGTCACCGGCGGCATCCTCGAGCGTGACCACGGAGGCTCCCTCGTCGATGGCGGCCTTCACCGCGTCGGCAAGAAACCCTGCCTCGCTGCGGGTGAAGTCCTTCGCGACGAACTCCACCTCAGGGCAGAGCGAGGAGCACTGCCTGACACCCGCGCGGATGAGCTGAAGCATTGCTTCTCCCTTGCGGTGGCAGATATATTCCATCTGCACCGTGCTCACCGGCGAGGCGACCTGCAGCCTGGTGCGGGCGGCGCCGCAGAGGGCCTCCCACGTCCTTGCGGGGCTGTCGCTGTCCAACAGATCGACCGGAGCCGAAAGAGTGCTCCCGCAGACTGCCGACGCGAGTCCCTTGACAAGGAAATAGTCGCTCTTGCCTCTCTCCCTGACGGCGGGAGTCTCGATCACGTCGACGCCCAGCTTCGAGAGAGTCTTGCCGACTTCGAGCTTGACTCTGAACGGGATGGGAGATCCGTCATAATCGCCGGCTCTGCCCAGCGAAATGTCACATATGGATATTCGGCGTGTCATCTCAGAGTGCTTCGATTCCTGCGCGGAGCGCTTTCTTGTTGAGTTCGCGGAGCGCGGCCTTGCGCTCGGGTATCATCTTGTCAAGGCAGGCGCCGATCTCCTCTTCGGAGAAGATGCCCGTCTTCGCGAGCATACTGCCCAGCAGGGTGATGTTGGAGAGATTGGCTCCGCCTGCCTGTGCGGCAAGGCGGGATGCGGGGACATAGAAGACCTCGATGTCGGTGCGAGCGCTCTTGACGTCCACAAGTGAGGAATCGACGAATATCTTGCCCCCGGGGACGGTGACCTTCTCATATTTCTCGAACGAAGGCTTGTTGAGAGCGATCAGAATCTGAGGTTTCGACACGATGGGCGAACCGATGGGGGAGTCGCTGATTATGACGCTGCAGTTGGCCGTGCCGCCCCTCATCTCGGGGCCGTAGGAAGGCAGCCAGCTCACTTCAAGACCTTTGTCGAGACTGGCGCTTGCCAGTACCTTGCCGGCGAAGAGGGTGCCCTGCCCGCCGAATCCAGCTATAAGTATCTCTGTTGTTTTCATTTCTGTGCATCCTTGTCTTTATAAACTCCGAGAGGGTAGTAGTCCAGCATCGGGCCTGCAACCCATTTGTTGGCCTCGACGGGAGACATCTTCCAGTTGGTGGGGCAGGCGGCCACCACTTCGACGAACGAGTAGCCCTTGCCGTCAATCTGGTTCTGGAAGGCCTTCTTGATGGCAAGCTCTGCCTTGCGGACGTTCTGGATATTGTTGACCGCGACCCTTTCGATGTAGTAAGGGCATTCGAGGGTGGAGAGCAGCTCGCACACCTTCACAGGGTATCCGACCGTCGCCACGTCCCTTCCGTAAGGGGAGGTGGCGGTCACCTGGCCGGGAAGCGAAGTGGGGGCCATCTGACCTCCGGTCATCCCGTAGATGGCGTTGTTGATGAAGATGATGGTGAGATTCTCGCCCCTGGCGGCCGTGTGCACCGTCTCCGTCATACCGATGGAGGCGAGGTCGCCGTCGCCCTGATAGGCGAACACGATCTTGGAGGGGTCGGCCCTCTTGACGCCCGTTGCGACTGCGGGAGCCCTTCCGTGAGAGGCTTCCACCATATCCACGTCGAAATAGTTGTATGCAAACACCGCGCAGCCCACGGGGGCGACGCCGATGGTGTCCTGCTGGATGCCCAGCTCGTCGATGGTCTGGGCGATGATCCTGTGCACTATGCCGTGCGCGCATCCCGGGCAGTAATGAGTCGGGACGTTCTTGAGGCTCACTGGTTTATCAAATACTATCATTGCTGCTGTCCTCCTTCGATTGAAGCCAACACTTCTTCGGGTGTCACTATGACGCCGCCTGTGCGGCTGCAGAGAGTGACCGGCCTGGAGCAGTCTATGGCAAGTTTAACGTCTTCTATCATCTGGCCCATATTGAGCTCCACGCTCACGAAGCGCTGCACGTGCGCAGCGGCCTTCCTGAGTGCGTCCTTGGGGAAGGGGAAGAGCGTGATGGGGCGGATCATTCCGGCCTTGATGCCCTTCTCGCGCGCGGCGAGGATGGCGTTGCGCGAGACTCTGGCGGAGATTCCGAACGCGACCACGCACACTTCGGCGTCGTCCATCAGGAACTCCTCGCAGCGCTGCTCCGTGGCCTCGATCTCGTGATATTTGGCGAAATTGTTGATGTTCCACTGCTCCAGCTCCTCCGGAGAGAGAGACAGGGAAGTGATATGCCTCGAGGGGCCTTCTCCCTTGCCGGTCAGGGCCCAGGGCTTGTCGACTCTGTGGTCGGTGGGCTCGGGGAGCTCCACAGGCTCCATCATCTGGCCCACAGTGCCGTCGGCGAGAATCATTGTCTGCACGCGGTACTTGTCTGCAAGGTCAAACGCGAGCGAAGTCAGGTCGGCCATCTCCTGGACTGTCGACGGAGCGAGCACGATGAGGTGATAGTCGCCGTGTCCGCCGCCCTTGACCGCCTGGAAATAGTCTGACTGCGAGGGCTGGATGCCTCCGAGGCCCGGGCCGCCGCGCTGCACGTTGACAATCACGGCCGGCAGGTTGCTGCCTGCAAGATACGAGATACCTTCCTGCTTGAGCGAGATGCCGGGAGACGACGACGAGGTCATCACCCTCTTGCCGGCGGCCGAAGTGCCGTAGACCATACTGATTGCCGCGATTTCGCTCTCGGCCTGAAGGAAGGTCCCCCCGGCTTTGGGAAGGTTCTTCGCCATATACTCGGCGAGTTCCGTCTGCGGGGTGATAGGGTAGCCGTAGTAGTATCTGCACCCGGAGCGGATGGCAGACTCGGCAAGGGCTTCATTGCCCTTCATAAGCACTTTCTTTCCCATAATTACTTTTCCACTTTGATTATGCAGTCGGGGCACATGCGCGCGCAGATGGCACATCCTATGCAGGCTGCTTCGTCGCTCAAGGCGGCGGGATTGTAGCCTCGCGCGTTGAGGATGCTGCCGTCGAGGTAGAGAATCCCCTTGGGGCAGGCTTCCACGCAGAGCCCGCAACCTTTGCACAAATCTGAATTGAACGTAAGTTTTGCCATAGTTATACTATAATAGTCTTCTTATTACTTTGCCGCTTATAGTCTTGGGGAGCGAATCCCTGAACTCTATTATCCTCGGGTACTTGTAAGGCGCGGTACTCTCCTTGACGTAGTCCTGGATCTGCTTCTTGAGGGCATCCGAGGGTTGCACTCCCGGAGCGAGCACGATGCTGGCCTTGACGACCTGGCCGCGGGTCTCGTCGGGAGCTGCCGACACGCCGCACTCCAGCACATAGGGGAGCTTGAGGATGACGTCTTCAATCTCGAAGGGTCCGATGCGGTAGCCGGAGCTCTTGATCACGTCGTCCACCCTTCCTATATAGTGGTAGTACCCGTCTTCGTCCTTCCAGGCGGCGTCGCCGGTGTGGTACCAGCCGTCCCTGAACTTCTCGGCGTTCTCCTCCGCATCCTGGTAGTAGCCCGTCGAGAGCCCGCAGGGCTGGCCTCCGGAGATGCCGATGACTATCTCTCCCGATTCGCCGGACGCGCAGATGCCTCCGTCGTGATCCATCAGCTCGATCTCGTAGCCCGGGACAGGCTTTCCCATCGAGCCTTCCTTGTTGGGCATACCGCGGAGGGTCGCGATGCAGAGCGAAGTCTCGGTCTGACCGAATCCCTGACGGATCTTCAGGCCCGTCTCCTGCTCGAATCGGCAGTAGGCCTCGGTGTTGAGCGCCTCGCCTGCCGTAGTGGCTTCCTTGAGAGCCGAAAGGTCGTAGGTCAGAAGATTCTCCTTCAGGAGCAGGCGGTACATCGTGGGCGGCGCGCAGAGCGAGGTCACCTTGTGCTCCGATATGAGCCTGAGCACATCCTTGGCGTTGAACCTGTCGAAGTCGTACACAAGGATGGCGCCTTCGCACATCCACTGGCCGTAGAGCTTGCCCCAGAGCGACTTGCCCCATCCGGTCTCGGAGATCGTGAAGTGCAGGCCGTCGGGGTCGACCCCGTGCCAGTAGCGGGCGGTCATATAGTGGCCGAGCGCGTATTTGTACGAATGCGTGACCAGCCTCGGGTAGCCCGAAGTGCCTGAAGTGAAGAGCATCAGCATCGGGTCGTCGCCGCCCGCGCCGCTCTTGGCCCGGTCATATTCGGTAGAGAACATCTTGAACTCGTCCTCGAACGAGCGCCAGCCTTCCCGCCTGCCGTGGACCATTATCTTGGTCTTCATCCCGCCGTAACTCTTGAGGGCGGAATCCACCTCGGAGGCGATGTCGCCGTCGGCGGTGCAGAGTATCGCGCTCACATTCCCGCCGCGGAAGCGGAAGTCCAGATCGTGCTCCTTGAGCTGGCAGGTCGCCGGGATTGCCACGGCGCCGATCTTGTGAAGCCCCAGCATCGCGTACCAGAACTGGTAGTGGCGCTTGAGAATCAGCATCACGTGGTCTCCCTTCTTGATTCCGATGGAGGTAAAGTAGTTGGCGCAGCGGTTGGATGCCCTCTCGAGCTGGCGGAAGGTGATCCGCTTCTCGGAGAAGTCGTCCCCGACATATATCATCGCGAGTTTGTCGGGAGTGGCGCGGGCGATGCTGTCGACGGTGTCGAAGGCGAAGTTGTAGCCCTCGGCTCCGGTGAAGTCTATGCTGACCGGGACTCCGGCGCCGTCTGTCGCCACGCTGATGAAGTTCTCGATGGCGAGGGGCTCGGTGAGCTTGTCGGGAGCGAGGGTCCCGGCCACTTCGTCCTCGTCGTATTCGGCCTTCTCTCCGGGGAGAATCACCGAGCAGAAGGTGCAGTCGCGACCGCCGATTGCAATCATTCCGTGAGGGGCCGAGGAGTCGAGGTAGATGCTGTCGCCCTCTTCGAGGACGGTGACGTGGTCTCCGACCTTCACCTTAAGGGTGCCGCTGACCACCAGGTCGAACTCCTGGCCGTTGTGCACGGTGGTGTGTATGGGCTTGTTCTGCAGGGACTCGTCCCACTCGTAGGTCACCCAGTACGGCTCGGCCACCTTCTTGCGGAAGAGGGGAGCCATATTGCTGATTTCGATGCCCGCTTCCTTGGCCGTGAGCTGCCCCTTGCCCCTTCGCGTGACGGTGTAGGATGAGAGGCGGGCGTTGTTGCCCTCCAGAAGCTCTGTGAGCTCCATATTGAAGGCGCGCGCACAGCTGTAGATGAATGAGAACGGAAGGTCTTCGGCTCCGGACTCGTACAGGTTGTACTGCTGCGCGTCCATACCGGTCAGGGCAGCCATCTGGGCCTCGGAGTATCCCACGACAAGGCGCATCTCGCGGATACGCATCGCCACTTCGGCGTTCCTCAGCTTCGAATTTGCGGAAGAGATGTCCATAGGCTAGAGTTGATTTCTGATGACTTTGCCGCTGCTGGTCTTGGGGAGAGAGTCGCGGAACACGATGATTCGGGGGTATTTGTATGGAGCCGTGTTGGCCTTCACGAAGGTCTGGATCTCCTTCTTGAGCTCGTCGGTGCCTTCCACTCCGGGGGCGAGCACTATGCTGGCCTTGACGACCTGCCCTCTGGTCTCGTCGGGAGCGGCCGACACGCCGCACTCCAGCACATAGGGGAGCTTGAGGATGACGTCTTCAATCTCGAAGGGCCCGATGCGGTAGCCGGAGCTCTTGATGACGTCGTCCACGCGGCCTATATATCTGTAGTATCCGTCCTCGTCCTTCCAGGCCGCGTCTCCGGTGTGATACCAGCCGTCGTGCCACTTGCTGCCGGTCTCTTCGTCGTCGGCATAATAGCCGGTGAAGAGGCCGCACGGAGCGCCTTCGGCGGTGCGGATGACTATCTCGCCCGATTCGCCCGAGGAGCAGATCTGGCCGTCGTGATTCATAAGGTCGATGTCGAATCCGGGCACGGGCTTGCCCATCGAGCCCTCCTTGTTCTGCATCCCGCGCAGAGTCGCTATGCAGAGCGGGGTCTCGGTCTGGCCGAATCCCTGGCGGATCTTCAGGCCTGTCTCGTGCTCGAAGCGGTAGTAGGCTTCCGTGTTGAGGGCTTCTCCCGCCGTGGTGGCCTCCTTGAGCGAGGAGAGGTCGTAGGCCGACATATCTTCCGCGAGGAGCAGGCGGTACATCGTGGGGGGAGCACAGAAGGAGGTGACCCTGTATTTGGCCATCAGCCTCAGGACGTCCGCCGCGCGGAAACGGTCGAAGTCGTAGGAGAGGATGCAGCCTTCGCACATCCACTGGCCGTAGAGCTTGCCCCAAAGGGCCTTGGCCCAGCCGGTCTCGGAGATGGTCAGATGCAGCCCGTCAGGGTCGACTCCGTGCCAGTAGCGGGCGGTCATATAGTGCCCGAGCGCGTATTTGTAGGAGTGGGAGACGAGCCTGGGGTATCCGGTGGTCCCGGAGGTGAATATCATCAGCATCGGGTCGTCTCCGCCGGCGCCGCTCTTGGCCCGGTCGTAATGGGTGCTGTACATCTTGAACTCGTCTTCGAACGAGCGCCAGCCTTCACGCTTGCCGTGGACCAGGATCTTCGCCCTGATGCCGTCGTACTCCTTCATTGCGGCATCAGCCTCCGAGGCCACATCGCCGTCGGCGGTGCAGATGATGGCGCTGATGTTTCCGCTGCGGAAGCGGAAGTCCAGATCGTGCTTCTTGAGCTGGCACATCGCGGGGATGGCGACGGCGCCTATCTTGTGAAGTCCGAGGATCGCGTACCAGAACTGATAGTGGCGCTTCAGGACCAGCATCACGTGGTCGCCCTTCTTGATCCCGAGCGAAGTGAAGTAGTTGGCGCAGCGGTTCGACGCCCTCTCGAGCTGGCGGAAGGTGATCTTCTTCTCGGAGAAGTCGTCTCCTACATAGATCATCGCGAGTTTGTCGGGGTGGGCGGCGGCGATGCGGTCGATCGTGTCGAAGGCGAAGTTGTAATTGTCTATGTTCTTGAAGCTTATGCTCTCGGGGACGCCTGCCTCACAGAGCTTGCAGGTTACGAAGTCCTCGATCGCGAGGGGCTCGGTGAGCTTGTCGGGAGCGAGCGTGGCCGTGACCTTGGCCTCGTCGTAGCCTGTCTTCTCGCCGTGAAGGATGATGGCTATGAAGACGCAGTCCTTGCCGCCCGTGGCGATCATGCCGTGCGGGGTGGAGGAGTCGTAGTAGATGCTGTCGCCCTCTTCGAGGACGGTGCAGTGGTCTCCGACCTTGACCTTGAGCGAGCCGCTGACTATGTAGTCGAATTCCTGACCGTTGTGGACGGAAGTGTGTATGGGCTGATTCTGAAGCTCTTCCGAATACTCGTACGTCACCCAGAGAGGGACGGAGAGCTTGCCACGGAAGAGAGGGGCGAGGTCGCGGAGCTCGATGCCGTCTTCCTTGGCGGTGAGCTGACCTTTGCCTCGACGGGTCACCGCGAAGGATGACAGACGGGCGTTGTTGCCCTCGAGGAGCTCCGTAAGCTCGAGCTTGAACACCCGGGCGCAACTGTATATGAACGAGAAGGGGAGGTCTTCCTCGCCCGACTCGTATTTCAGATATGTCTGCTCGTCAAATCCGGTCAGACGCGCCGTCTCGCTCACCGACAGGCCCATCACGGAGCGCATCTCCTTGATACGGGCGGCGACTTCGGCATTCTTTACTCCCGGGTTGGAGGTTGATGAAATATCCATTCCTGACTATAAGGTTAAACACTACAACCCGCGAATTTAATAAAATTTTTTAAAATTCTTTGAGTTTCTGCCAGACTTTGTGGACAGGAAATCCCATCACGTTGTAGAAGGACCCCTCCAGCCTCGTGATTCCCACATATCCTATCCACTCCTGGACTCCGTAGGCTCCGGCCTTGTCGAAGGGCTTGTAGCGGTCGACGTAGTGATTGATCTCGTCCGGGGTCAGGGCGGCGAACGTGACCATCGTGGAGTCGGTAAATGTCTCCTCCTTCGAGTTGTCCCTTATGGTCACAGCCGTCACGACCTCGTGTGTCCTGCCGGAGAGGGCGGAGAGCATCTCGACGGCTTCCTGACGCGAGTGGGGCTTGCCGAGGACCCGGCCTTCGATTATCACCACAGTGTCGGCGGTGACAAGGACTTCGTCATCCGAGAGCGGACGGTGAAATCCGAGCGACTTGCCCTTCGACATCAGCACCGGTACCTGGTGCGGGGGAGTGAGAGGGTCGGTGCGCTCCTCGAAGTTGTTGCCGGTGTCGACGGTGAAGGGGAGGTCAAGCCCCGAGAGAAGCTCCCTGCGGCGCGGAGAACCGCTACCTAAAATGATGTGTTTCATCAATATACGCTAGTGTAATTCTCGTCGAACTTCCAGTCGCCGCGAGCCTTCATCACCATCTCGATGCCCTCTCTTGCGGCGCAGTGTCCGCCCGGATTGTAGCACACGTAGTCGGCGGCGAGCTTGGCCTCCGGAGCGGCGTCGGCGGGCACGATCCCCAGACCGCTGACCCTGAGCAGAGGGATGTCGGCAAGGTCGTCGCCGAAATAGGCGACCTCCTCGGGCTTGAGGCCGTTCTGCTCACAGAATTTGAGGAAATACGGCATCTTGCCGCGGCAGCCCAGGAAGGTGTTCTCGGGCTTGACCCCGCTCCTGAGACATCTTTTGCGGAGAGCTTCGGTCTCTCCTCCGGAGATTACGGCGGTGGGGTATCCCTTGTCTGCCGCGATGCGCATCGCCGTGCAGTCCTTGGCGTTGACGGTGCGCAGCAGGTCGCCGTCCCCCAGGCATATCATCGAGCCGTCGGTGAGGACTCCGTCCACGTCGAAGGCAAAGGCCCTGATATTCTTAAGATTTGGCTCCATTGGGGGTGAAATCTGCGAGGTTGAACGTGCCCTTGGGGGCTTCTGAGAGGCTTATCGGGCCGAACTGGCTCTCGTACTTGGCGATGTTTTCGGAGAGGGCGCCCAGCAGCCTCTTGCAGTGCTCGGGCGTCATAAGTATGCGGCTTGCAATCTCGGGCTTGGGGAGTCCGGGGAGCACGGTCGCGAAGTCGATGATGAATTCGCTGTGGGAGTGGCTGATGATGGCCAGGTTGGAGTAATTGCCCCGGGCCACTTCGGGCTTGAGGTCAAGGTTGATTTGATTCTTTTCGTTTTCCATACCTGCAAATTTAATCAATATATTTGTTATATTTGCAAGCTATGGAATTGAGTTCAAAATACAATCCTTCGGAAGTAGAGGACAAGTGGTATGCCTATTGGCTGAATAACAGATGCTTCCATTCTGAACCGGACTCCCGCGAGCCTTACACTATAGTCATTCCGCCCCCCAACGTGACGGGTATCCTCCATATGGGCCACGTGCTCAACAACACTCTCAACGACGTGCTGGTGCGCAAGGCGCGTATGGACGGCAAGAACGCCTGCTGGGTCCCCGGCACCGACCACGCCAGCATCGCCACCGAGAGCAAGGTCGTGGCCAAGCTCAAGGATATGGGCATCAGGAAGGAAGACATCGGCCGCGAGAAGTTCCTCGAGTACGCCTGGGAGTGGAAGGAGGAGCACGGCGGCATCATCCTGCAGCAGCTCCGCAAGCTCGGCGCGTCCTGCGACTGGGACCGCACCCGCTTCACGATGGAGCCCGCCCTCACCGAGGCCGTACTCTCCACGTTCTGCCACTTCTACCGCAAGGGCTGGATCTACCGCGGAGTGAGGATGGTCAACTGGGACCCTGAAGCCCTGACCGCCGTCTCCGACGACGAAGTCATCCACAAGGACACCAAGAGCCATTTCTATCACCTCAGATATTATGTGTCCGACGGCAAGGGCAATCCCACCGACAAGTACCTGGTGATCGCCACCACCCGTCCCGAGACCATAATGGCCGACGCCGCCATCTGCGTCAACCCTGCAGATGAGCGTCACTATTGGCTTAAGGGAAAGAAAGTTATAATCCCTCTTATTAATCGCGAAATCCCCGTCATCGAGGATGATTACGTGGAGATGGACTTCGGTACGGGCTGCCTCAAGGTCACTCCCGCGCACGATGCCCACGACTACGAGATAGGCCTCAGGCACAATCTCCCCGTGATGGACATCATCGACGACCACGGCCGTCTGAACGAGCAGGCTCAGATCCTCGTGGGCGAAGACCGCTTCGTGGCCCGCAAGAAGATTGTCACGATGCTTCAGGAAGCCGGCTGCCTCGAGAAGATCGAGGAGTACACCTCGCCCGTAGGCTACTCCGAGCGCACTGACGCCGTCATCGAGCCGAAGCTCTCCGCGCAGTGGTTCCTCAAGATGGACGCCCTCGCGAAGGACGCCCTCGAGCAGGTGGAGTCCGGCCGCATCAAGTTCATCCCCGACAAATACCGCAACACCTACCGTCACTGGATGGAGAATGCCCACGACTGGTGCATCTCCCGCCAGCTGTGGTGGGGCCAGCGCATCCCTGCGTATTATCTCCCCGACGGTCAGGTGGTTGTCGCCCAGACTGCCGAAGAGGCTCTCGCCGAGGCTCGCAAGATCGATCCGGCGCTGACCGCCGCCGACCTCAGGCAGGACGAAGACGTGCTCGACACCTGGTTCTCCAGCTGGCTCTGGCCCATCAGCGTGTTCGACCCCGAATTCCCCGGGCACCCCGAGCGCAAGCCTAACCGCGACCTTCAATACTACTATCCCACCAACGACCTCGTGACCGGCCCGGACATCATTTTCTTCTGGGTCGCGAGGATGATTATGGCCGGCGGCGAATTCATGAAGGACGTTCCCTTCCGCAACGTGTACTTCACCGGCATCGTGCGCGACAAGATAGGCCGCAAGATGAGCAAGACTCTCGGCAATTCTCCCAACCCTCTCGAGCTTATCGACAAATACGGCGCCGACGCCGTCCGTCTCGGGATGCTCCTGTGTTCATCTGCCGGCAACGACATCCTCTACGACGAGTCGCAGATCGAGCAGGGGCGCAATTTCTGCGGCAAGATATGGAACTCCTGGCGCCTCGTGAGCGGATGGAGCGTCGACGAGAAGGCCGCCCAGAGCGACGTCTGCAGGGTCGCGGTCAAATGGTTCGACAACCTGCTCTCCCGCACGATCGCCCAGGTCGAGGACTGCTATTCCAAATTCCGCATCTCGGATGCCCTGATGACCATCTACAAGCTCTTCTGGGACGACTACTGCAGCTCCTACCTCGAGTTTGTCAAGCCCGCCTTCGGGCAGGCAGTTGACGCTCAGACCTGGAGCGCCACCTCAGAATTCTTCGAGAAGCTTCTCAAGCTCATCCACCCCATTATGCCCTTCATCACCGAAGAGCTCTGGCACTCGATGGAGGAGCGCGCTCAGACCGACACCATAATGTTCGAGAGGACTCCCGTGGCAGGTCCCGTCGACGAAGACTTCCTCGCCGCGTTCGACTCTGCCCGCGAGATCATCGTCGGAGTCCGCGGCATCCGCGCCCAGAAGCAGATTTCCCCGAAGGAGACGCTCGACGTCTATATCGAAGGCTCCTTCCCCGAGGAGCTCAGGCCCGTCGTCGCCAAGGCCGCCAATATCGGGGAGTACCTCGACAAGGCTCCCGAGGGCGCGGTTGTGACCTTCATCGTCGGGACCCTCAAGGTGAGCGTGCCGATGGCCGGATTCGTCAATGCCGACGAGGAGAAGGGCAAGATCCTCTCCGAGCTCGAGCATCAGCGTTCGTTCCTCGAGGGTGTGCGTCGGAAGCTGAGCAACGAGAACTTCGTCGCCCACGCTCCCGCTGCCGTCATCGACAATGAGCGCAAGAAGGAAGCGGACGCCCTCGCAAGGATCAAGGCACTTGAAGCATCGCTCGCAGCATTAGTATAGAATAGCTTGATTTTGATATGATTGCATTTGTATTACCTCTCCTTTTTGGCTCGATTGGATGGCCCGAAATAGTACTCATCGCTCTTGTTGTCCTCATCTTCTTCGGGGCCAAGAGAATCCCTGAGCTTATGAAGAGCCTCGGCAAGGGTGTCAAGAGCTTCAAGCAGGGCATTAACGAGATAGACGAGCAGATACAGGATCTCGAAGACAAGAAATAGGGGAGATGGAAGCGAAAGAGATGACCTTCTGGGACCACCTGGAAGAATTTCGCGGCGTGCTCATACGCTCGGTGTCGGCTCTGCTGATCCTGTTCGTCGCGCTGTTCTTCTTCAAGGAGTTCATCTTCGATTCCGTGGTGCTCGCTCCCACCAGGTCGGACTTCTGGCTCTACAAGCTCCTGGGCCTCGATTTCAATCTGAAACTCATCAACATCGAGGTCACCGCCCAATTCTTCATCCATATGAGGGTGACGTTCATCGCGGCGGTTGTCGTGTGCTTCCCGTATCTGTGCTACGAGCTGTGGAGGTTTGTCGCCCCGGCTCTGTACAAGAATGAAATCAAGGCCGTGAGGGGCGCGTTCGGACTGGGAGCCGGGCTCTTCTACCTGGGCGCCGCCACCGGGTACTTCATCGTGATGCCGCTGGTGATGTTCTTCTTCAGCGGATATCAGGTGAGCGAAGCTGTCGAGAACACGTTCGCGCTGGGCTCGTACATCTCCATATTCACCTCGATGGTCTTCCTGATGGGGATTCTGTACGAATTCCCCAGCGTGATTGCAGTGCTCTCGCGCCTGGGAGTCGTGCACAGAGGGTTTCTCCGCAAGTACCGTCGTCACGCAGTGGTCGTAATACTTGTGCTCGCCGCCATACTCACCCCCACGGGAGACCCCTTCACGATGCTTGTGGTGGCAGGCCCCCTGTACCTTCTCTACGAATTTTCCATTTTGATATGCCGCAAAGACGAGCGGCCGCAAGAAGATGATATCGATTGACGACGTGACAGTGTCCTACGGAGGCTTCACCCTTCTGGACAGCATCAATTTCCACATCTCCGAGTCCGACAAGATAGGGCTCGTGGGCAAGAACGGCGCCGGCAAGTCCACGGTGCTCAAGCTCATCTGCGGCCTGCAGAATCCCACCTCAGGACATATCGACAAGCCCTCCGACATCCGCATCGGATACCTGCCCCAGATTATGGAGCATCACAAGGGGAGGACAGTGCTCGAAGAGGCGATGAGCGTGTTCGAGACCACCGCCTCGCTGGAGAGGCAGATAGAGTCTGTGACCTCGGAGCTCGCCTCACGAGAAGACTATGAATCAGAGTCTTACCTGGCGCTGATTGAACGTCTTAATGAGCTGAATGACATTCTTGAGGCCTCGCACTCGGAGCCGCCGGAGGTGGCGTGTCGCAGGACCCTTCTAGGGCTCGGATTCCGCGAGAGGGAGCTGTCGCGCAAGACCGAGACGTTCTCCCAGGGCTGGAATATGCGCATCGAGCTCGCGAAGATCCTTCTGAGCCGGCCCGACGTGATGCTCCTCGACGAGCCCACCAACCACCTTGACATCGAGTCTATCGAGTGGCTTGAGGAATATCTTCGCTCCAGGAAGTGCTCGATCGTGCTCGTTAGTCACGACCGAAGGTTCCTCGACACGGTCACCAACCGCACGGTGGAGATTATGCTCGGTCACATCCACGACTACAAAGTCCCTTATACCCAATATCTTGAGCTTCGCGCCGAGAGGCTTCAGCAGCAGGTGGCGGCCTACGAGAACCAGCAGAGGATGATCCAGAAGACGGAAGAATTCATCCAGGCCTTCCGCTACAAGCCGACCAAGTCCAACCAGGTCCAGAGCCGCATCAAGGCCCTCGAGAAGCTCGACAGGCTCGAGATTGACGAGACCGACAACGTGAAGCTGACCGTCAAGTTCCCGCCGGCAAGTCGCTCAGGAGACGTTGTTTACAAGGCTACCGACATGACAGTCGGATACGGGGAGAAGGTAGTCTTTTCCGGCGCCTCGATCGAAGTGAAAAGAGGCGAGAAGGTGGCCCTTGTGGGCCGCAACGGCGAGGGCAAGACCACTCTTATGAGGGTAATAACGGGGGAGTTGGAGCCGTTCGAGGGCGAGTCGCGGCTCGGACACAACGTGGATTTCGGCTATTTTGCCCAGAATCAGGAAGATGTGCTCGACAAGAGCGAGACCGTCTTCGGCACTCTCGACCGCATCGCCACGGGCGATATCCGCACCAGACTTCGCGACCTCCTCGCGCAATTCCTCTTCCGGGGCGAAGACATCGACAAGAGGGTGAGCGTGCTCTCAGGAGGCGAGAGGGCGCGGCTCGGGATGGCCAAGCTGATGCTTCAGTCGCACAACCTGCTGCTGCTCGACGAGCCTACCAACCATATGGACATCAAGAGCAAGGATATCCTCAGGCAGGCTCTCAAGGCCTTCGACGGCACCCTTGTTGTCGTCTCGCACGACCGCGACTTCCTGGACGGTCTCGTGGACAAGCTCTACGAATTCTCCGACGGTCACGTCACCGAGCACCTTGGCGGTGTGGCGGAATTCCTCGAGAGGAAGAAGATCGAGAGCCTGCGCGAGCTCGAGCGCAAGGCGGCCCCGGCGCCCCAAACGCAGAAGGAATCTGCCGCCAAGGCAGCATCTTACGAAGATTTGAAAGAAAAATCCCGTCAGGACAGGAAGAAAAAGAATAGAATTTCGTATCTTGAGGCCGAAATCGGCCGCCTCGAGAAGCAGATGTCTGACATAGAGACACTCCTCGCCTCTCCCGGGCCCGATACTGATGTTTTAGAATTGACGCGTTCCTATCTCGAAGCCAAGCGTGAATTAGACGCTAAGACCGAAGAGTGGGGATCACTTATAGAATAATTAAAACTTTTGATATGAAAAGACTTACATTAATCACTCTGTTTGCCGCACTGTCTATCGGTGCATCATTTGCGCAGTCCACCCCCTACACTGTCGAGCTCTCCGCGTTCAACAGCATAGTGGTCGGAGGCGACTTCGACTTCACCCTCGACGAGGGAGACAAATATCAGGCTACTATCACAGTCGACGAGGCCTACAAGGAGTTCGTCATCTGCGAAGTGAAGGGGCAGGAGCTCACTGTCCGCTTCGACGAGAAGAAGGTAACCAAAGACATCGAGAATCTGCTCAAGGGCAAGAGCAGCAACGCCCCTGTATTCAAGGCAGTAATCACCACTCCAGACGCTGTCAATTCATTGACTCTCAAGGGCAAATCATCGTTTACCTCCACCAAGGATCTAAGCGTCGACTCCTTCAGGGCCAATGTCACCGAAAATGCCGTCCTCCAGGATTTGACCGTGTCCTGCAAGCTTGCCGACATCAGCACAGACAAGAAGGCGACCGCCAACCTCAAGATTACCGCCGACGCGCTCAATGTCAGCATAGCCGGAGCCTCCACCCTCAATCTGATGCACAGCAGCAAGACCGTAGACGTCTCGATTGCCGGATTCTGCAATCTCAACCTCAGCGGCAATGCCGACAAGATGGAGCTCGGCGGCAAGGGCACCGGCAAGGTTGTCCTCAGCGGCTCCGTCCCCAAAGTGTCCTACGACATCAACGGCGGCTGCAACATCAACGCTTCCGACCTTGTCTGCTCCGACGCCACGGTCAAGATGAACAGCGTCTGCACCCTGTCCGAGGCCGCTTCCCACTCTCTTAGCGTCAACCTGACAGGAGGCGCGACCCTTATCTTTGCCAATTCGCCCACGATCTCGATCGAGGAGATCAAGTCTTCCAACATGAAGAAGGCCGACAGCAAATAATGTTCATACTGGATTCCCATTGCGACGCCCCGATGCAGATGATTCGGGGCAGGGATTACTGCAAGGACAACGAAGGAGCGCAAGTCGATTTCCCGAAGCTAAGACGCGGAGGAGTCGATGCCTCCTTCTTTGCGTTGTACATACCGGCCTCCCTGAAGGGGGCGGACGCGACCGCGCACGCATACTCTCTACTGTCCGAGACCACCCGTCAGGTGGAGCGCTGCGAATATGCCTCTTTTGCCGCCGACGCCGCATCTGTGCGCGCCAATCTCGAAGAGGGACGCATCTCTGTGCTGCTCGGTCTTGAGAACGGATCCGCGCTGCAGGAGGATTTCGACATCCTGTGCGACCTGTACGCCAAGGGAGTCAGGTACGTCACGCTGACTCACAGCGAAGACAACCAGATCTGCGATTCGTGCACAGGGCAGGGAACCTGGGGCGGACTCAGTCCTTTCGGTCGGGAGCTTGTCAGGGAGATGAACCGCATCGGAATGCTCATTGACGTGGCCCACTGCTCGGACGCGACTGTAAGGGATTGTCTCGAGATTTCCGACTCGCCCCTTGTCTACACCCACGGATGCTGCAGGTCTTTGTCTTCGCACAGGCGCAATCTTCCGGATGACCTGCTCTCCGCTATTGCCCACGGAGGGGGAGTTGTCGGGATGAGCGTCTACCCCTGTTTCCTGTCGGACGCGTATGCCTCCGAGCTGGAGTCGTCCGGCCTGAAGGAAGGGGAGTGGGACAAGATGATGGAGCTTCCTTCGCTTCCCGGCATCGACGCGATGGTCTCTCATATTATGAAGGCTGTCGAAGTCTGCGGAGGGGAGCACGTCGGGATCGGCACCGACTACGACGGCATAGAGGTTACACCCCGCGGGATGCAATCGGCATCAGCGCTCTGTCTTCTGCCGCGCGCCTTGAAGGAGGCGGGGCTGAGCTCCTCACTGATAGAGGGGATTATGGGGGAGAATTTCCTCAGATTATTGTAAGAAATGAGGTCTTCGGGGGCTTAACATTTTTGTTATAATATATTACAAATCTGTTTTATTTGCTCATTATCAATTATTTGAAGTCGGGGTCGCGGTGATGCCCGGTGTGTAATGAAATTCGAGCGATTTTTCCGCTCCGCTCTCCAGACTCGTGTACCTGATGGTGATATCGTAGCTGCTTGCGTCCAGAGAGGCGAGTATTTCGCTGATGTCGAAAGCGACGATTCCGGAGGACTCGTATCCTTGCGGAGCAAGAATGTCCTCGTTGTAGTCGTGGCGGAACTCGAAGCAGAGAGGGTCGTCGGAGTCGACGTCACGGACAAGGTTGAAGCTGTGCTTGATCTGAGTCGTCAGGCTCCCTATCATCCCCGAGAAGTGGAGGGTCACGAAGCCGTCGACCACTGTGGTGTAATAACTGCTGTAGATATCGAGCGGGGCAGTGCCGTACTCTTCGTCGTTCCGCTCTTCTCCAAGATTGGGGACCGGAGCCTTGGTGAGTATCGAATCGAGCTGAAGTACAGTGACGCTGCGCTTGGTTGTCCCGCCGCTCTGTGACGCTTCGCCATTGTCCTGATAATATACCCTGGCTCTCGTCCTGGCTCCGGAGTAAGGATTGGATTCGATGTTGGTGGGATTCAGCACCGTGTTGTCGTCCAGCTGGAGGTAGCAGGTGGAGGAGTTGCCCTTGACCGTGACTATCGCTTCATAGATGATGACTGCAGCCTGCTTGCTGCAAGAAGTCAGGAGCACGGCCAATGCCAGGATTGCAATGAGAGAACGTTTCATTTCAGAATCAGATTTGTCCGGCGCAAATATACTCAAATCTCGCCGGTTTTTATGTATATTTGTCTGCCCAAATTAAGAGGTAATGAAAATAAAGGCTATCTTTTTCGACATAGACGGGACCCTCATCTCCATCAGACACCACAGAATCCCCGAATCCACTCTCGCCGCAGTAGAGGCTGTGCGGCAGGCAGGCGTGCTGACCTTTCTTTGCACCAGCAGGGCGAGGCAGTTCCTGAGCAATATCCCCGGGATTGATTACGATGGTCTTGTGTGTCTGACTGGAGCGCATTGCATCGACAAGCAAGGGCGGAATCTGAGCTGCGTGGAGATGAATGCGCGCGACATAGCGGCCTCAGTAATTGATGCCCAACGCTTCCGCAAGCCCTTCATAGGCCTTGCTTCCGACAGGATATACGTGACCGAGCCCAATCACCCCGCAGTCTTGAATGCCCTTGCCACAGGAGGCCTCAAGGTAGAAGATGTCTCAGGAGGCTTCCTGCAGTTTCCGGATTTGACAGCATCCCGGGACCCTGAAGATGTCGCCGCTTCTCTCGGGATCCTTCAGGTCACCGCATTCTTCCCTTCCGGCCCGATGGAAGACAAGGCGATGGCTCTGATGCCGCACAGTCACACGGAGCGCTGGACTGAAGCGTTTGTGGACATAATCTCCAACGACGCAAGCAAGGCTGTCGGTCTGGACGTGATGGCCGGGCATTTCGGATTTTCCGTAAAAGAGGCGATGGCGATAGGCGACGGCGCCAATGATATCCCGATGATTCGTCACGCCGGAATCGGCATCGCGATGGGAAATGCCTCCCCCAAAGTCAAGGATGCCGCAGACTTCGTGACCGGCGATGTCGATGAAGGAGGACTTGCCGCCGCCCTGGAGAAATTCATCCTTTAATCGCCGTTTTCGATAAATTCCTGGTACGAGTTGTCGTCGTAGAAGACGATTATTCTGGAGATATTGCGCTCTGAACTCATATTCAGAGGCTTCTTCTGCGCGAGGGAAGACGGGGCCGGCTCGGACACTGCAGGAGGCTCCGCTACCGGCTCCGGATCGACTGCAGGAGCATCGTCATCAAAGAGAGAAGGGGAGTATGCGGACGTTTTGTACATCTTGCCCTTGCCTGTGATAAGCCACTCGATATTCAGGTCGGGGTAGCGCTTCATCGTGTTCTCGATAAATTCGAATCCCGGCTTGTTGCGTCCTGCGAGTATGTGCGAAATGCTGGCGCGGGCGACACCGATGCTGTCAGCAAACTGAGACTGGTTGATATTCTCTGCGCTGAGAAACTGAAGCAACCTTGTATTCATATTTGTAATTTTTACAAATGTAAGCAATTTGTGATTAACAAATGTAATTTTATTGTATTTTACTTTTGTGAATTTATTTTATATCTACCGTATTGATGCATGGATTGATTATTGTTTAGGATTTGAATGTGGATTGATTTGACCTTTTGCTGTATAATAATTATGGTAAATTCTTGGATATTAAATATATGCGAATGTAGTGAAACTCGTGAAACATTATATGGTATTTTGGTTTTGTAAATTTTACATTTTCTGTTGTAAAATTACTGTGAAGTTCTGATTGATTTTACATATATTAACACTGAGACCGTTCCTCGCAGATAAACGATTTTTGAAAGCGGAGTTCCGGAAAATATCGTATATTTGTGCTGTATGATACCTCAGATCAGAATCGAGGATTTCTCATATCCTCTGCCGGAGAGCCGCATTGCCAAATATCCCCTTGAGCAGCGCGATGCATCCAAACTCCTTATATATAAGCAAGGCGCGATCGATCAGGACGTCTTCCGTAATCTCGCAGTGCACCTCCCTGAGGGCTCTCTTATGGTCTTCAACGACACCAAGGTGGTCCCCGCGAGGCTCTTTTTCAAGCGCGACACCGGCTCATTGATAGAGATTCTCTGCCTTGAGCCCGTCCTTCCGGCCGAGTACAACCAGATATTCGCCACCACCCGGAGTTGCCGGTGGAAATGCATCATAGGCAACTCGAAGCGCTGGAAGCAGGATGTCCTCAGATTTGACCTCTCATCGTGTGAGGAAGGTCTCTCCGAGCAGCTCATACCTATAGATTTGAAGGCTTGTCTTGTCGAGAAGTTTGATCAGTCGGGGGTCGTTGAATTCAGCTGGGAGGGCGGTCTGCCGTTCTCCCGCGTTCTCGAACTCTTCGGTCAGGTGCCTATCCCTCCATATCTCAACCGCAAGACCGAAGCTCTCGACAGCGAGAGGTATCAGACTCTCTATGCCCACACACGCGGGTCAGTGGCAGCTCCGACTGCCGGTCTCCACTTCACACAGAGAGTCCTTGACGATGTCACAGACAGAGGCATAGACCGTGAGCAAGTCTGCCTGCACGTCGGAGCCGGGACATTCCTGCCCGTCAAGAGCGGGCTCATTAGCGGCCACGAGATGCATCGCGAGCCTTTTACCGTGACTCTCGCACTCATCAGGAAGCTCCGGGACGGCCTCAAGCCTGTCATTGCTGTCGGCACAACCTCCGTGCGCACCCTCGAGTCGCTTTATTATATTGGAGTCTCTTGTCTCGAGCAGGGTAAACCCCGAGATGTCGACCAGTGGGCTCCCTATATGAGGGAGTATTCCTACAGCACTCGCGAAGCTCTCAGCGCCCTTGTATTATATATGGAGAAAAATTCTCTCCAAGAGATTTCTGTCGGCACCCGCATAATGATTCTCCCGGGGTTCAAATTCAGGATAGTCGACGTGCTTGTCACCAACTTCCACCAGCCTCAGAGCACGCTCATCCTGCTCGTAAGCGCGTTTATCGGTGAGGATTGGCACAAGGTATACGACTATGCGCTCGGGCACGAATTCCGTTTCCTCAGTTATGGCGACAGCAACCTTCTGTTCAGAAAAAGATGAATCCTATGTCAGAATTCGAAAGCATACGGCCCTACAGTGAGGAGGAGGCCCTTGAGGCCTTCCAAAGGATATCCAGACATCCCTTCCTCCCTATCATATCCAAATACCTCTTCCCGATGGAGCAGAGCAATGTGCTCACCAAGGCCCTCAAGGACGTGGGCAGCATCGACGAGTTCCAGGATACGATAATGATTTCGGCCATCACCTCTGTGCTGGCCCGCACATCCGCCGGATTCACAGTCAGCGGTCTGGAGAATCTCCGCGCCCTCAAGGGCAAGAAGTTCCTCGCAATCTCCAACCATCGCGACATTGTCCTCGACCCGGCCCTGATCCAGTATGCCCTTCGCGATGCGGGGCTCCCGTACACGCAAATATGTGTGGGCAGCAATCTGCTCTCAAGCCCTCTTGTCGAGGACCTTATGCGCTCCAACAGGATGGTGATAGTGATCCGCGGCATCGGCGCGAGGCAGATGTATCTCAATTCGCAGGTCCTGTCCAGGTTTATCCGCAATTCCATCACAAGCGGAGAAGCGTCGGTCTGGATAGCCCAGCGGGAGGGCCGCACCAAGAACGGCGTCGACACGACGGAACAGGGGCTCCTGAAGATGTTCGATATGAGTGGTGAGGAGGATTTCGCGACCAATTTTGACCAGCTCAACATCCTTCCTCTCAGCATCTCCTATGAGTACGAGCCCTGCGATGCCAGGAAGGCGCGCGAGATAGTGATGAAGCAGTTGGAGGGCAGTTACAAGAAGAAAAAGAACGAGGATATGCATAGCATCCTGACCGGTATCCGGCAGCAGAAGGGGAGGATTCATCTGACGTTCGGCGAGCCTCTCTCTCGCGAAGAGATCGCCGCCGCCTCCGACTGCAGCGGCAATGACCGTTATCAGGCCATCCGCCGCATTCTGGATAGTCGCATCATCTCCGGCTACGAACTCTTCAAGACCAACTATATGGCGTATGATATGATGCGCGGAGAGTCGGAATATCTGGGAGTGAAGTACCTGCCCGAAGACCTGGTTGACTTCAAGCGTTACATAGCTCACAAGCTCGGCAAGATAGAAAGGCGCCTCGACCGTGACGCTCTTCAGAAGACCTTCCTCGAAATCTACGGCAAGCCCGTAGAATCCAGGCTCAATCTGTAACTTCAGCCTCAGACCCTGCGGGCACGAATAAATCCTTTGCCTAGCGCGGGATTACTTGTAGACAATCGCGCGGCTGATCCAGAGCTGCCTGTCCTTGCGGGGGTTCTGCACGTGCAGTCTGACGGTGTGTGTGCCCTCGGAGAGGTCGTAGCAGTGGAAGATGTGGTCCTGACCGTCGATATTGTTCTCCCTGACTTCGAATGTGCCGTAGGGCTCTCCGTCCAGAGTCACGTCCACAAGTGCCTTGTAGTCACCGCCTTGCACGTTGCGGAGTCTGCCGCATTGTACTATTGCCCTGCCTTCGAATGAGAATTCGATATCCTGGCCGAATGCGTGCTGGTCTATGTCGATGGGGGAGAGCTGGGTGAGGCCCTCGAAACTGCACTCGTAGCGCACTGCCTTGGGCTTCTGCGCCTTGATGATGACTCCGTCCTTGTCAAGACGTCCTCCACCACGCTGGATGACCTGGAGCGCGTGTCCGTACGAGATGGCGTATGTCATATTGAGCGACATCGTGGTGTAGGCGAAGGGGATGTCTTCAACTTCGTGAAGGTCGGCCATATATTTGGCGGGGATGGCGCTGTAGCCCTGCATCGTGGCGAGGATGCCTGCGGCGGAAGCCGGGTTGCAATCGGAGTCCTGACCGCAGCGGGTAGCTATTTCGATGGTCTTGTCAAAGTCTTCGTCTCCATAAAGCAGACCTATCACTATATATGCGCCGTTGATCACGGCATCGATGCGGAAGTCGTGGCCTACCTCGGAAGGGCAGTCGGTCTCGAGAGTCCAGTTGTCCTGACAGAGCTGCCAGGCCTTCTTCCAATCATCGGGATACTGCTCGTGAGAGCGGATGACATCGGCGATGCACCTTGCATAGCGGCTCTGAGAGGGGAGTATCGCAAGTGCCTTGCGGACAATCTGTTCGATGTCGTTCTCGACGAACGCGAGGGAGTACATCGCGGCCACGTAGACTCCGCCGTACCAGCCGTCGCCATAGTTCATCATATGCCCGATGCCGTCGGAGTAGTATGCGGCGGTGTTGGGCATCGCGGGGCTCATAAGGCCTGCGTAATCGGCTTCAATCTGGAAGTCGATGTCGTCGGCGTGGGGGTTGTTGCGCCAATGACCCGACTCGGGGGGCATTATGCCTGCGAGGATGTTGACCCGGGCCTGGAGATTGGCGTGCCAGAGCTGGTACCCGGCGTTGGCAAATGCGTATGCAAAATCCTCTATTGGTGCGTCAAGTCCCTTTCTCTCAAACACATCCACGAATGTGAGGTCCATATAGACATCGTCATACAGGCCGGGGAAGGTGTCGAAATAATGCTTGATATAGTGGTCCGGCCAGTCGATCTTCACCTCGTCCGGAATCATCTTGCCCTGATACTTGAACTCGGTGGGGCCCCCATAGGTGCAACCTATGGTCTGACCGGCCCATCCGCCTTTGATCTTGTCCATCAGGGTGTCGTAGCTGAGCTTGACAGTGTTGCCGGCGAGAAGCGCGGCTGAGGGCAGCATCATTGCCGCAAGAAGAGAGTATATCTTTTTCATGCACGCAAAATAAGGATTAATTTCGATTTGAACACGTCCAAGATCCGAGATTTTGCCTTAGTTGCAGACAAAATTGCGCAACTAGAGCAAAAAACGAGTGCAACTTAACATAATATAAATTGTATAACAAAAACGCAAACTATCCTATTTTTGGCTGTAATGTAATAAATTGTTACTTTTACGCGTTTTTTAGTATATGAGTAATCACAGCTGCGACAAGATATGAGAGGAGGCAAGAAACTTGATCTGGTGCTTCGCGACGTCACCGTCGAAGGCATCGCCGCGGAAGGAAAAGCCATCGCCCACGTGGACGGCTGCGTGCTCTTCGTCGAATACGCTGTCCCCGGAGACGTGCTGGACGTAAGGGTCATCAAGAAGAAAAAGAACTATATGGAAGGTCGGATTATGCAGATCAAGAAGCCTTCCGAGCGGCGCGTGGAGCCGTTTTGCGAGCATTTCGGAGTGTGCGGCGGCTGCAAATGGCAGCACCTCCCATACCCTATGCAGCTCGAGGCCAAGCAGCGGCAGGTCTACGACCAGCTGGTCAGAATCGGCCATCTGGACATCCCGGAGATATCCCCCATCATCGGCTCCGAGAAGACCGTAGAGTACCGTAACAAGCTGGAATTCAGCGCTTCGTCCAGAAGATGGTTGGACTCATCCGAGCTTGAGGCCGATATGAGAGCGGAAGACCTGCAGGGCCTTGGATTCCACGTCGGCAAATTCTTCGACAAGGTGCTGGACATAAGGCACTGCCACCTTCAGAAAGAGCCCTCCAACGCCATCCGGCTCTTCATCAAGCAGTATGCCCTGCAGCACTCGCTCCCCTTCTACAACCTCAGAGACAACTTCGGAGTGCTCCGCAACATCTTCGTCCGCAGCACCCAGAAGGGAGAAGTGATGCTCATCGTCTGCTTCGGAGAGCGTTTCGAAGGCTTGAACCGGATGCTCGACGCCGTCTCGGAGGCGTTTCCTCAGATCACATCCTTATATTATATAGTGAACGCCAAGGTCAACGACAGCATTTCCGACCAGGAATGCATCCTCTACAAGGGGGACGAGGCCATCTACGAGCAGATGGAGGGTCTGTGCTTCAAGATCGGGCCCAAATCGTTCTACCAAACCAACACCGCCCAGGCCTACAATCTCTACAAGGTCGCGCGCGAATTCGCCGCCCTGACAGGCTCCGAGACGGTCTACGACCTCTACACCGGGACCGGTACCATCGCGCAGTTCGTCAGCCGGGCGGCGTCGAAGGTCATCGGCATCGAATATGTCCCCGAGGCCATCGAAGACGCCAAGGTCAACGCAGCGGGCAACGGCATCACCAACTGCGAGTTCTTCGCCGGCGATATGAAGGACGTCCTGACCTCGCGGTTCATCTCGGAGCACGGCCGTCCGGAGGTGATGATTGTCGATCCTCCGCGCGCCGGGATGCATCCCGACGTGGTCAAGGTGATACTCGAGGCGGCTCCCGGAAGGATTGTCTACGTCAGCTGCAACCCCGCCTCGCAGGCAAGAGACCTCGCCCTTCTCGGCGTCAAGTACAAGGTCACCGCCGTGCAGCCGGTCGATATGTTCCCGCACACGATGCACGTCGAGAACGTCTGCAAGCTTGAACTGATATGATAATCGACATTGTTCTTGTCATCATTGGGCTTGCCCTGATTGTGCTCGGAGCCGACTACCTTGTCGAGGGAGCGTCCAGCATTGCCCGCAGGTCAGGGGTGAGCGAATTCGTCATCGGCCTGACGATCGTCGGATTCGGCACCTCCTGCCCCGAACTGGTGGTGAGCCTTGCAGGCGCCCTTGAAGGCAACGCCGACGTCTCTATAGGCAATGTGTTGGGGTCCAACATATTCAACACCCTCCTCATCCTCGGCCTCACCGCGCTGCTCTCCCCCGTCGCCGTGACCCGGGCCAACCGCCGCCGGGACATCCCCGTGATGCTCTCCGTCACGATTCTGCTTCTGCCGCTTCTCTTCTCCGGAGGAGAATTGTCAAGGGCAGAGGGGGCAATATTCCTGGTTCTTTTCGCCGCATATATGTTCTTCTGCTTCAAGTTCGACGAGCGCGGCCCCGAAGAAACTCAGGGGCAAAAGCAATACGGCCCGGTTCTTTCGATTGTCCTGGTCGTGGTGAGTCTCGGGGGTCTTGTCTTTGGAGGGCGCCTGCTTGTCGACCACGCCGTGGCCATAGCGCGCACTGTCGGGGTGTCGGACAAGGTGATAGCCCTGACCCTTCTTGCGGGGGGCACTTCCCTTCCGGAGCTCGCCACCTGCATCGTTGCGGCATCAAAGCACCGGGAGCAGCTGGCACTGGGCAACATTATCGGCTCTAACCTATTCAATATTCTGCTGATTCTGGGCGTATCGTCCCTCGTCACTCCCCTCTCGAGCTCTTCCATCACGATAATCGACGCCTCGGCTCTTGCCCTGAGCGCAGCGGCGATGTGGATATTCTCCTTCACAGGGCACAAGGACCGTATCGACAGATGGGAGGGTGCACTGATGCTCGCGCTCTTCGCGGCTTATTACCTGCTGCTCTTCCGGGGCTAGAACCCCAGTTCCACTCCGAGTACTATCCCGGCCGAGAACCTATCGTTCCTGAGGCCCGAGTCTCCGAGCGGATGGTCAAGGCTCGCTCTAAGGCCCGCCGTGAAGTCGAGATGAAGCTTGTCGTCGAGCACGACCCTGCGGCCCGCTCCAAGGTTGCAGAGCACGGGAGGCGACTCTCCTGCCCACAGACCGACTCCCCCGTCGGCAAAAACCAGCAAGCCGTCTCTCCCGGAGCCGCCTGAGGCGTAGTTGTAGCGCAGGAGCAGGGGGACAGCCTTGCGGCCGGTGGCGATGCCGCAATATCCGCTCAGCAGCGACACTTCCGACTTCTCTCCAAGCCTCAGGCCAACCCTCGCGAGGATAAAGGCATTGCTGTCGAAGCACACATCCTGCCCTTTGTCCAGGACGGTGGTGCCATAGTCGTCGCGGTAGACGTATTTGTAGTTGTAGTAGAAGACAGGACTGTAGCCCCATTCGACTCCGAAGCTCACCCTGCGCGGCTCCGACTGCGCGCGGCAGCACAGAGCGGGCATCATCGTCAAAACAAGTATCAGGAGAGCGGGTCTTCTCATCGCAGCGGGAATTCAATCTTTAGGCGGGGCAGCAGAGCGTGGCTGAGGCCTCTGGTGTAGAACTGCAGGACAGCCCCGGAGCCGCTCCTGTCGATGTGGCCCCCGAGCGCGCAGCCAAGGCCGGCATCGATCACGACTCCGCGTCTGAAGGTGAACCTGACTCCGAGCGAGCCTGTCACCGCGAGGGTGGGACCAGGCAGGGACTCTCCGCGGTCCCGGACGTAGCCGGCATAGATGCCGGGCCCTGCATAGAGCTCCGCTTCGCTCGAGGAGCAGGAGAATTTCTTCAGAGAGATATTGTCGGAGAATCGGAGAGCAACTCCGCATCGCCCTCCCGCATCAGAGTACATCACGTCGTAGCAGTCGACATACGATTCGAGAGAGTAGAACATATCCCCTCCGCTCCCCCTCCAGGAGGTACTGACGCCGAACCCCTCCGGCGAGCTGTAGAGCCCTCCGGCCCAGTCTGCAGAGAGGCAGACGGGCGCAAAAAAGAGCGAAGACAACAGTATTGCGAGCAGCTTTTTCATCTGTGAGCCCTGAAGCAATGGCAAGATACAAAAAAATTACTATATTCGCATCTGAAATACGCAGAATGCACAATGTAACAACGTTGTTATAAGTAGTAATAGAAATGTTAAGCAGGAATTTGCCCCCTCTGGCCGAGAGACTCAGGCCCCGGACGCTCTCCGACTACGTCGGTCAGAAGCATCTGGTGGGCGATGGCTGCATCCTGCGCAATATGATCGAAAGCGGCAATATCTCGTCCTTCATCCTGTGGGGCCCTCCCGGAGTCGGCAAGACCACTCTGGCGAGAATTGTCGCCGAATCCCTCGACAGAGATTTCTACACCCTGTCCGCCGTGAGCTCCGGAGTCAAGGACGTGAGGGAAGTGATAGACTCGGCGAGGAGCAAGACCCTCTTCTCCAAGGCCGCCGCACCCATCCTTTTCATCGACGAGATACACCGCTTCAACAAAGCCCAGCAGGACGCTCTTCTCGGAGCCGTGGAAGCCGGCACGATTGTTCTGGTCGGAGCCACCACCGAGAACCCCTCGTTCGAGGTCATCACTCCCCTGCTCTCCAGATGTCAGGTCTTCGTGCTCAGGAGCCTCGAAGCCTCCGATCTCGAGACGCTTCTCAGCCGTGCCCTCACCAAGGATGAACTTCTCTCCACCCTCGACATCAGAGTCAAGGAGAAGGAAGCCCTCCTGCGTCAGGCCGGAGGCGACGCGCGCAAGCTCCTCGGCATCCTGGAGATAGTGGTCGACTCCCTCTGCGCTTCTTCCGGAGGCCCCGTCGAGATAGACAACGCCGCCGTCACATCCTGCCTTCAGGACAACATAGCCATCTACGACAAAGACGGCGAGATGCACTTCGACCTCATCTCCGCCTTCATCAAGAGCATACGCGGGTCCGACCCCAACGCCGCTGTGTACTATCTTGCAAGGATGCTCGACGGAGGCGAGGACCCTCTCTTCGTGGCCCGCAGGCTGTGCCTCAGCGCATCGGAAGATGTAGGTCTGGCCAACCCCAACGCCCTGCTACTCGCCAATGCCTGCTTCCAGACGGTGAGCGTCATCGGGATGCCCGAGGCCAGGATTCCCCTTGCCGAGACCGCGGTCTACCTTGCCTCCTCGCCCAAGAGCAATGCCTCATATATGGCCCTCGAGTCGGCTCTCGCTGCCGTGCGTGAAGACAAGACCCGGGCCGTGCCCCTGCACCTGCGCAACGCCCCGACCAAGCTGATGACCGACCTCGGCTACAGCGACGGCTACAAATACGCTCACGACTACCCGGGCCACTTCGTGGACCTGGAGTTCCTGCCCTCCGGACTCGAAGGCACCGTCTTCTACCACCCCGGGCAGAACCGCCACGAGAGCACTCTGAAGGCCTATCTTCAGGCCTGCTGGCCCAAATATTATCCCAAAGACGATGACAGCAAGTAACGCCGACATAAAGCTTGTGCGCTCGCTTCGCGAGAAGAAGTTCCGCCTTCAGGAGGGTCTCTTCGTCGTGGAGGGCGAGAAGATGGTCTCGGAGGCGCTTGCCTCGGATTTCGAAGTGCTGCGAGTCTTCAGGACGGAAGAAATAGGAGAGGGGGCGATGTCGCGGATGACCTCCCTGAGCACTCCCTCCCCTGCTCTCGCGGTGGTACGCATCCCGTCCGCGCCGTCCGAGGTGGAGATAAAGGGCGGCCTTTGCCTTGCGCTCGACTCGGTGCGCGACCCCGGCAATCTCGGCACGATCATCCGCATTGCCGACTGGTTCGGCATCGACGCCATCTATGCCTCCGCCGACACCGTGGAGCTCTACAACCCCAAGACAGTGCAGGCGACGATGGGCGCCATCTTCCGCCGGAAAGTCTACTATTGCGACCTCCCGGACCTTTGCAGGAGGTTCTCCGAAGGAGGAAGGCAGGTGTGCGGCACCTTTATGGAGGGAGACAGCATCTACGGCTCCACTCTCGCTCCCGACGCCCTCATAATTATGGGCAACGAAGCGCGCGGGATCAGCCCCGAGGTCGCGAGCTCTGTCACTTCCAGGATCCATATCCCCTCTTTCTGCGGCGATTCTCCCACATCCGAGTCGCTCAACGTCGCCATCGCCACCGCCATCACCGTGGCCGAATTCAGGAGGAGGCAGCTATGAGAAGACTGTCCCCAGCGATGATTATCCTCGCCGCCGCAGGGCTCGCGCTTGCCGGCTGCAGCACCACCAGAGTGCTTGCTCCGGGGCAGTACAGGCTCGAGCGCAACGACATCGTGGTCGTGGACGACAAGGATTTCAGCACCTCCGAGCTGACCCCCTACATAAGACAGAAGGCCAACACCTACTTCATCTTCGGCTGGAACCCCTTCCTCAACATTTACAACTGGTCGGACGGCTCGGACAAGTTCTTCTCCAGACTTTGGCGCAAGATAGGGGTCGAGCCTGTGGTATTCAACGAGAACCTCGTGCGCACATCTGTCGACAACATCTCCAACCACCTCAGATATCTCGGATATTACGGCGCCTGTGTCACCGCCGATCTCCAGAGCGAAGACCGGAGGATGAAGGTCAGATACAATATCACCCTGGGAGACAGGCTCAGGATTGCGGACATACGCTACAGCCTCCCTCCCGGAGGTGAATTCGAGAAGGAATTCTGTCTTGATACTTCCAATGTGCTCATCCGGGAGGGGCAGTTCCTCTCCGAGCAGCTGCTCGAGCAGGAGTGCACAAGGTCTTCGGAGGCCCTCCGCGACCGCGGATTCTACAGTCTCTCCAAGAACAATTATCTCTTTGTCGCGGACACTCTCTCCGTGCCCGGAAGCGTGATTCTGGACTATTGCGTGAAGGAGACCGCGAGCCCTCTCTCCCGCTACGAGTTCGGAAAGGTCAGGGTCAGCCTTGACGAAGGGCTGAAATTCAGAGACACTGTCCTGAGGCGTCTGAACGCCATCGTCCCTGGCTCCACCTACAACGAGACGGACGTCAACACCACCTATTCCCGCTTCTCCTCGCTGCAGGTCTTCAGCGGCGTCAACATCTCGACTTCCCCCTCCGGGGACAACAAGGTGGACTGCGACATCGTGCTGACACCCGCTAAGCAGAAGGGCTTCAAGATCAATCTCGAGTCGTCAATCACATCCACCGGCCTTGTGGGCATCTCGCCTCAGCTGGATTTCTACAACAAGAATCTCTTCCACGGCGGCGAATGGTTCAATCTCGGCTTCAGCGGCGCATTCCAGTTCAAGACCAGTGAGCAGATGAGCGCCGAAGAATATTCCGTCAACGCCTCCCTCAGCCTTCCCAAGGCCCTGCTTCTGCCTCAGACCGTCTACAAGAGCCCGTCGGTGCCCCGTACTGAATTCAACGCTTCCTACAGCTATCAGCACCGTCCCGAATTCACCAGGAGAGTCGTCTCCGCCTCGATGGGCTACAGAGCCCGCATCAAGGACAAATTCTCCCTTCAGTTGTACCCTCTGCAGGTAAGTTTCGTGCAGCTCAAGGACATCACCGAGGAGTTCGAGGAGACACTCCTTCGCAACCCCTATCTGAGCTATTCCTATTCGGACCACTTCGACGCCGGAGTCGGAGGCACGCTCTACTGGACCAGCAGCCGTGAGATAGTGCCCAAGGAGTCGTACAGGTACTTGCGCTTCAACTTTGACGCTTCGGGCAATATCCTCGCCCTCTTCCGGGACAAGATGAATAAGGGAGCGGACGGGAGCGCCCTCATCGCAGGGACTCCGTTCTCCCAGTACGTCAGGGGCGAGATACAGTTTGTCAACGTGCTGCGCTTCGGCCGCTCGCAGGGGCAGGCCCTCGCCTCGCGCATTGTCGCGGGAGCCGGATACGCCTACGGCAATTCGGTCTCCCTCCCATACGAGAAGCAGTTCTTCGTCGGAGGCGCGAGCAGTATGAGGGGATGGCAGGCGCGCTCGGTGGGTCCGGGCTTCTCCAAACTCAACTCATACACTTCGCTTCCCAGCCAGACAGGCGACGTCAGGCTCGAGGCAGACCTTGAATACCGCTTCAGGATGTTCTGGAAGATAGAAGGAGCCCTCTTCGCCGAGGCCGGCAACGTGTGGAGCCTCTACGACGAAGAGTCGCTCTTCCGCTTCAGCGACTTCTACCGCTCTCTTGCCGCCGACTGGGGGCTCGGACTGAGGGCCAATCTTGACTTCATCGTGCTCCGCGTGGACTTCGGAATGAAGGTTCACGACCCTGCCGCCGAGGCCGGGATGCGCTGGAAGGGGCCTCAGGACTGGTTCAAGAGCGACGGGTATGCGTTCCATTTCGGTGTAGGTTATCCATTCTGATCAATATGAATAAAGTTCTTATATACCAAGTTCTCCCCCGTTTCTGGGGCAGCGGCCGTTTCTCGGACTGGAAGTCGGACGCGTTCGGCTACCTGAAGTCTCTCGGCGTCACCCACCTCTACCTTACGGGAGTGCTCAGGCACGCGAGCTGCGAGAGCTTCGTCAAGGGCGATCCGGGGAGTCCGTACGCCATCTGCGACTACTACGATGTCAATCCATATCTTGCTGATTGCGAGGACAAAAGGATGGATGAGTTCGAGAAGCTCATAAGGCGCGCACACGCTTCAGGCCTCAAGGTCATCATCGACTTTGTGCCCAATCACGTGGCCCGCAACTACGCCGATTCCCACGGAGGCATCCCCCACTTCGACTACTGCGACTACGACTGGACCGACACCCTCAAGATCAATTACTCCGACCCTCGCACCGCCGCCGCGATGACTGACATACTCCGGTTCTGGGCCGGGAAGGGGGTTGACGGCTTCCGCTGCGATATGGTGGAGCTTGTCAGCGTGGAGTTCTTCTCCGGAGCGATAACAATCCTCAAAAAGGACTTCCCCGACCTTCTATTCGTCGCGGAAGTCTACGACAAGAACAATTACTCCCGCTATGTCCACGACGCCCGCTTCGATCTTCTCTACGACAAGTCCGGCGTCTACGACCTGCTCAGGGCCACGCTCTGCCACGGCGCCTCTGCCGAGTCTCTCACCTGGAACTGGCAGGTGCTAGGCCCTCTGCAGGGAGCGATGCTGGGCTTCCTTGAGAACCACGACGAGCAGAGAGTCGCTTCCACGGCCTTCCTCTCGGCTCCCGAGAAGGCATATGCCGCGGTAGCCTTCGAAGCTCTCTTCTCCGATGCGTCGTTTATGCTCTATGCAGGCCAGGAAGTGGGAGAAGACGCGTCCGGGAGCTCCGACGGCAGGACTTCGATATTTGACAGCACACACGTGGATGTGATGGAGCGAAGGCGCGGCAACCCTGTCCTCAGGCGCTATCGCCAGATTCTGGGGCATCTGTCAATTCCCGCCTTCGCGAGCGGCGGCAACTGGGACCTTTGTTACTGTCAGGACCCCGAGGGAGGCTTCGACAGAAGCAGGCATTTCGCATTCCTTCGCTACTCGGCTGACGAATGCTGGATTGTCTTCTGCAATTTCTCCTCAGAGTCCGCCACTGTCCGCATCGCTATTCCCGCCGAAGCGCAGAAGATCTGTCACGCGCCCCTCTCCTCGGTCGAGCTCTCGGCCGCGGCCTGGGATGCAGGGATTGTAAAGCTCTGACTAGAGACTCAGCAGGGCCTCGGCAAATGATTGCCAGGTCATCTCCTTTTTCGCGCGTCCGATTGCGGAGCTGAACACCGCAGGGTCCGTGGCGAAGAATTCACTTATGCCCGCGGCGATCGATTCGCCGGAGATTCCGCTCGTCATCAGCCCCACGCCCGGCTTCTCGATACTCTCGGCGAGGCCGCCGACCCGGGTGGCCACAAGAGGCAGGTCGAAATGAAGGGAGATAGCCGTGATGCCGCTCTGGGTCGCGCTCTTGTAGGGCAGGACGCAGACATCCGCCGCCGAGAAGAACAGGGGGACTTCCTCGTCGCCTATGTACCTGTTGAAGACGTGGATGCGGGAGGCGCAATCTTCGCCCAGAGAGGCAATCTGTGCAGAATACTTGTCGAAGCTGCCGTAGCTCTCGCCGGCTATCACAAGCTGAAAGCTTGAATCCAGATGAGAGAATGCATCTATCAGCAGGTCAAGACCTTTGTAGTCGCGTATGAGACCGAAGAAAAGAAGGGTCTTCAGCGATGGATCCAGAGCGAGCCGCTCCTGCGCCTCAGCCTTTGGGAGCTTCTCCCCGAAATGGTCGTACAGAGGATGAACCTTCAAGATGTGCGAGACCTTCGGGGCGAGAGAGAGCATATCCGCAAGCACCGACTCGCTCATCGCGATGCACGATGAGCAGGACCTGAGGAACCACCTTGAGAAGGGCTTGTCGAAGAACTTGGTCTCGTGGGGGATGACGTTGTCCAGGATGGCGACCACCTTGATGCCGCGGCCTCGAAGGAGCCTTGCCACTGTGCCCAGCGACGGAGCGAGATAGCTCATCCAGTATTTCATCACCACGACATCGGGCTTCCAGGCCGCGATCTTGCGGGCCGCGCTGAAGTATGAGAACGGATTGACCGTGCTCAGGACCGCCTCGCTGTCGATAACCTTGGCCTTGTCCGCATCTGTCACGTACTGGGTCTTGCCCGGAAAGAGGAACGAAGGGTACTGACAGGTGAAGGTGAACGCCTTGACAGTGTGCCCCTCGCGGACAAACTCTTCGTAAAGATTGGCGTTGAACTGGGCAATCCCGCCCCTGAAGGGGTAGATTGTGGACATAAAGGCTATTCTCATAAATCTTAATTTTTGACTTTTTGGGCAAAATCCATCAGGGTCGCGCAGGCGCCGACTCTGAATGCGGGGAACCCGGCGTTGCGGGCGAAGAGCATATCCGACTCGGAGTCGCCGACAAACATACATCCGGACGCGCTGATCCAGGGGAAATCACGCATTATCTCCAGGGCCATCCCCGGATTGGGCTTGCGACGGGGCGAATCGTCCGCGACGTCTGTGCAGCAATATATCGCATCGACCGCGCCGCCCGCCTTGGCTATCTCGGAGCACATCCGGGAGTGCACCAGGTCGAGGTCGCCCCGGCTCATAAGGCCCTTCCCCACCCCGCGCTGGTTGGTCACGACAATCGTTCGGGCAAAGTATCCCGAGAGAATCCTCAGCGCTTCGAGGGCGCCGTCTATAAATTCGAATTCGTCCCAGCTCTTGACGTAATCGCCCGGACGCAGGACATTGATGACTCCGTCGCGGTCAAGGATGAGGGCGTCGTAGGGGAACATCACCCCGCGCTCGAAGTCAGACTGAGCCTTCGCATAATCTTCCGGGATCCCTATATCAATAAAATATCCGTCGCTCTCGAAGCCGCCGATCCCGCCGCTCCGGGCCAGAGGCTCGAAGAAGTCCTTCTCAAGGGAGAACTTCCGGGGCATATCGGCAAGAGACGGGCGCCGCACCACATAGACTCCCCCGTTTATCAGCCCCTCGGCGCAATAGACCTTCTCCCCGAAATTCACAATCCGGCCTTCAGACAGAGTCACGGCGCCATAGCGGTCAAAGTCACGCATAGGTTTCAAAGCCAAGGTGGCGGAGCACCCCGAGGCCATATGAGCCGAAAGCATCTCCGCGAAGCTCACCCTGAAGAATGTGTCGCCGTTGAGCACGAAGACATTCTCCTCGCGGGCGCGGGACAGAGCGAGAAGCACCCCTCCTCCGGTCCCGAGAGGCTCGGACTCGACCACATACGAAATCTCGGCGGGGCCGTTGTGCAGGGTAATCCACTCCTCCACACATTCGTGCTTGTAGCCGAGCGAGAAGATTATATGGGAGAATCCGGCAGACTCCAGAGAGCGCACGATATGGTGAAGAAAGGGCTTTCCGGCCACCTCGGCCATACATTTGGGCACATCGGAGACGACGCTCCTCAGGCGCGTCCCCATCCCTCCTGCAAGCACAATGCACTCCATCGCTCTATTTCTCCCCGGCAGTCCAGGACACAAGTCCGTGCCTGCAGAAATCAAAATCATAGATGTCGCATATGTCCATAGCGGACAGCGCGGCCTCTACGGCATATCTCGTGCCTCCCGGGCAGTGGAAGAACATGAATCCTCCTCCGCCGGCTCCGGAGATCTTCCCTCCTGTCGCCCCGGCGGCGAGGGCCGTGGCATATATGCTGTCAATCTGCTCGTTGGATATGTTGCCGGCCATCATCTTCTTGTACTTCCAGCTCTCATTCAGAGTCCGGCCCAGCTCAGACAAGTCGCCGCGCAGCAGGCAGTCCTTGATGCGGAAAGCTTCTTGTTTGACGCGGTGCATCGCTTCCACCTGGCAGCTCTTGTTCTGCTGCACATTGGCGATCTGCTCCTCGATTATGCGCGAGGATTCGCGCTTCTTGCGGGTGTAGAGCAGCACGGTGTCCATAGCCCACTCGTTCAAGGTACTCTCCGGGATGCTCAGCGGGTTGACGATGACCCTGTCGGCGTCGCGGAACTCCATGAAGTTGACTCCCCCGAAGGTGGCGGCGTACTGGTCCTGCTTGCCGCCGGCCATCGCGAGGTCCTCCCGCTCGATCTCGCAGGCGTACCGCGCGATGTCGTACTTGCCCAGCGGCAGCCTGAGCCACTCCACGAACGCGCCCAGAATGGCCACCACGAGGGTGGAGGAGGTGCCGAGGCCCGAGCCCGAAGGGACGTCCATCTTGGTGGTGAGCTCGAAGCTCAGGGGCTTGCCGCCGCAGAAGCGCCGCACCACGGAGTTGTAGATCCCGCACTGCAGGGCCAGAGGCCCGTAGATTTCGAGCTGCGGCGCAGAGTCGAATTCCTTGGTGATGCCGTCGTTGATATGCACAAACCTCACGCGGCCGCCCTCCAGGGGGCGGATTGTGGCGTGGGCGAACCGGTTGATGGTGACATTGAGGACCGCTCCTCCGTAGATGTCGGAGTAGGGCGAGACGTCTGTCCCGCCGCCGGCGATTCCGAGCCTGAAAGGTGCTTTGCTTCGATAGAACATATTCTACAAAATTAGCAAAATAAAAGGATAATCACTATTTTCGTGGGATGTAATTTCAAACCGATATCGGACTATGAAGAAATTTTTGGAAAAATACGGGGCCTACCTTGTGGCGGCGGTGATTTTTGTGGCGATGGCTTGTATCTACTGCAAGCCGCAGCTCGACGGGAAGGTCCTTCAGCAGGGAGACATAAGTTCGTGGCGAGGGATGGCCCACGAATTGATTGAATACAATTCCGCGCATCCCGACGATCCGGCCAACTGGACTGATTCGATGTTCGGCGGGATGCCCGCGTATCAGATTGCAGGCAATACGCCTTCCACACCGTTATCGGGCATTCTCCGGTTCTTTTCAGACATTTTCTATAAGCTCCTCCACCTTTTCACCTCAGGCCAGATAGCTGACCTGGTGGCTTACCTGGTCTGCTTCTTCATACTTATGAGGGCCTTCGGCATAGGCAAATGGCTCTCGATAGCGGGCTCGATCGCCCTGACATTCTCCTCATACTTCCTCATCATCATCGTCGCCGGGCACGAGACCAAAGCTCTCACACTTGCCGCCATGGGGCCGGTGATTGCCGGTTTCTACCTGATTTTCAGGAAGAAATATGCCTGGGGAGCCTCCCTTGTGATGCTTTTCTCCAGCTATGGGATGATGAGGCATCCGCAGATGGCATACTACATGTTCCTGATGATGGGCGTGTTCGGCATCGCGGAGATTTACATTCATATCAAAGAGAAAAGAGTCAAGGACCTGCTTATCTCGCTTGCCGTGTTCGCGGCGGCCATCGGCGTCGGCGTAGGCACCGGATACAGCAATATGGCCTCAAACTCAGAGTATGTCAAGGAGACAATGCGGGGCGGCCACTCGGAGCTCACCAAGGTCGAAGAAGGCGAGAAGGCCTCGACCGGCTTGAGCATAGACTACGCCACCCAGTGGAGCTACGGCATCGACGAGACCCTTACCCTCCTGATTCCCAACTATATGGGAGGATCATCAAGCTATAATCTCGGGACCGGGTCCGAAGTCTACAAAGATATGGTCCGCAAAGGCATCTCCAAGGCGAATGCCAGAGACATCGTGTCCAGTCTTCCGACATATTGGGGAGACCAGCCGTTCACGGCCGGCCCGGTCTATGTCGGAGCGATTGTCTGCTTCCTCTTCATCCTTGGCCTCTGCATAGTCAAGGGGCCGTACAAATGGGCCCTGCTCGCATCGACCCTGCTCTCGATACTCCTCTCGTGGGGCCACAATATGATGTGGTTCACCTATCTCTTCTACAACAATTTCCCCTTCTACGACAAATTCAGGACAGTCTCTTCAATCCTTGTCGTGGCCGAAGTCGCGATGCCTCTGCTCGCGTTCCTTGCGCTGAAGGCAATAGTGGACAAGGAGGTTGACAAGCAGTCAATAATCAAGGGCATCAAGATCTCCGCCGGCATCACCGGAGGCATTTGCCTTGTGATGGCTCTGCTTGGCGGCGCACTCTGTTCGTTCACATCGCAATACGATGCCACGATCCTCCAATATTTCCCCGACTGGCTGTACGAAGACATCCTCGATGCGAGGCGCTCGATGCTCCGCTCCGATGCCTGGAGGTCTCTTGCGTTCATCGCCCTCTCCGCCGCCTCTCTCTGGCTCTACGTCTCGGACAAGCTGAAGCTGAAGTATTTCATCGCCGCGACTCTGGTCCTCATTACTCTGGACTTGTGGCCGGTCAACCGTCGCTACTTCAACTACGACAATTGGCAGACCAAGACCGAGAGCAAGGAGACCTTTGCCAAATATGACTACGAGGAGCTCCTCCTTCAAGACCCTGAGCATTTCCGCGTGCTCAATACGACGACCGACACCTACAACGAGTCCCGCACTTCATACTATCTGAAATCGGTCGGAGGATATCACGCGGCCAAACTCCGCCGCTATCAGGACCTTATCAACGCTCATCTGAGCAGGTTCAATATGAGGGTCATCAATATGCTCAACACAAAGTATATCATCGTGGACAAGGACGGAACCCCTGCCCCCACCTACAATTCCGGACATATGGGGAACGCCTGGTTTGTCGACAACGTCAGGACTGTCGGCTCTCCCAACGAGGAATCAGATGCGCTCTACTCCCTGGACATTGCAAAAGAGGCAGTCACGGATGCCTCCTTCGCTCAGTTCGCTCTCACCTCCGCCCCCGATGCTTCGGCCTCGATAGTGCTTGATTCGTATGCGCCCCACCGTCTGAAATACACTTCCCATTCAAACGTCGAGAAGACCGCCGTATTCTCTGAGATTTACTACCCCTACGGATGGCAGGCATACGTCGACGGAGAGCCCGCCGGCCACTTCCGCGTCAACTACGTCCTGCGCGCCCTCAACATCCCTGCGGGAGACCATCAGGTGATGTTTGAATTCAAGCCCGACAGCATCTACAAGGGCTCCAAGGTAGACGCCGCCTTCAAGCTGATCATGTACTTGTTCGTACTGGGGTGTGTGGGGTATTATGCCGTCAGGGCAGCTCGAAAGAGAAAGCCATTAATCAAATAATGCAATCCTGAATTTCTCCGGAGCGAGGGTGTCGCTATACTTGAGGAGGAACACACTTCGTGAATACTCATTGAATCGGGGCCTCGGCGAGGCCTCGAATTCTTTTATGCACGCTATGAATTCCTCTGCGCTGTTGCAACGGCCGCCGGCCTTGGCATAGTCCAGTTCGTAGCCCTCCCAGGCTTCGTCGCTGGCGATTATGTTCTTGCCGTACATAAGAGACTCGCAGGTCTTGACCTTCATTCCGCTGCCTTTGAAGATGGGCAGAATCATAATGTCCGCCTCTTCGAAGTAAGGCTCCAGAGAAGGCGCGTCGCTGACCAGCTCTATGTCGGGCGAGAGCCAATCGCTCCCGCGCAGGCGCTCCATCCCCTTCCCTACTATCTTCAGAGAGACATTTACATAGGGATACACATTGCGCACAAACCACTCGATGCCTTCGTTGTTGGCGGCGAAATAAGCTCCGAGGAAGAGGCAGGAAGGCTTCGGGGAGGTCATCACAGAAGGGTAGCCGTCGCGATTGTATTTGTCTTTGAGCATTATCGGGAGCAGCACGTCCGCCTTGCGGCCATAGAATTTGTCTATCAGAGCCGAATCGCGCGGGTTAAGTGCTATTATCCGGTCAGCATATTTACAACAGATGGCATCGTTGCGGTCGGCGCAATGAGTTATAATGCCCTTCCATGGCTTGCCCGACAGTTTGGCGTCGAAATACATTTTCTCCACGTTGTGGAAAAATGCGATAATACGTCCCTTATAACCGGCTCTCTTAGCCTCGCGGGCGATGATGCCGAAAACGCTGCGGTCGATAAATAGAAAGTCGTAGTCCGCCACCTTCGCGACTATGGCCTTCACCCTCCCCGGCGTAAGGCCGAAGTAATACCCGAACGGGAACCAGAACGCGCCCCGGGCATAATCCTGGACGCCGCGTCTGCGAGTCTCGTCGTGGATATATATGGTATCGACATTTTCCGCTCCCAGAAGGCTGCACAGCGCGTCGTGGTTTTTCTGACTGCACTGCTCTCCACCTTCGTGGATGTTGCCTGATTTCTTGTATCGGATGAATAGAAGTTTTTTCATTGTTCTTTACTTAAATCCGTTCAAAACGTGCCAAGTACTGTATCTAGACGCTGAATGAATGAATGTTGTCCGACAACCTTCTCGTATGCGGCGGATGCGTTCTGCGTCATATCATTATTCAGCGCGTACTCAATAAGATTGAACAGCTGCTCCTCGTTCTCATACAAGCCCACTTCGCCATCCGGAAATAAAGATTTAACATACGGATTGCTGTCGCATATCTGGTATGCTCCGGAGCCGCATATCTCAAACAGACGAGGATTTGCACCGTCCGTCTGCATCTCCTGATGGATATTCAAAACCACCCGGGCTCTGTTATATAGCTCATTGACCTTATCACTGGCAATCCCCACATTCTTGTAAACAGACTTATATGGACGTCGCAGCCATTTTATAATCCCCTTGAACCAAGGCTGATAGCGGCCATAGACAACAATCTTTCTGTCCGGGAAACGCTCTATCACCGCATTCATTATTCTTTTCCTCTTTGGAGAATAATACAGATGACCAATAAACAATATGTCAATATCCTTCTTTAAATCGAGTCTGCGATATATGGATGTGTCGCAAGCTTGCGGCAGGAAGTGCGCTGTCTTTCCCTGGGCAGTGAACCAATCGACATCCCGCTGGTCAAAACAGAACATCGCATCCACGTGGTTTATATGGCCGATAGCATCAGGGATTTTCTCCCTATTGTCAAACATCCACAATGCGACCTTGGCGCTCTTGCGGAAGTGGTCCAGCGTCTCCGGATACAGAATGTCTCCGTTCATTATGAAGACCACATCGGGTCTTATCTCGTCAAACCCCCGCACGGCCTCTTCATTGAACATCTGCCTGCTGTGCTCCCTCATCTGTCCCTTCCTCCGACTCAACTTATACTTGACCTTCATCAATGAAGTATATGGATGAATGGGTGTGTCATAGGGCAGGCACTTGGCAGCCCACCCCAGTTCTTCAAATGATGCCCTGCAGGCACTAATGAAATTGTAGTAGTTCGGGCCTATAATCAGCACTGTATTTGTCTCGCGGCTCATATGGTGATTCAAATTTCAATTCATTCAGCGACAATGCGACAAATGTTGATTCAGCACGCTGCAGACCTTCGACCATCTATACTGCCCGGCGTGCGCTTTCGCCTGCTCACATGGGCTTTCTATCTTTGATTGATCACTGATTATCCTGTTGATTTCGTCAGCCATTTCCTGCGGTGTGCCGACAGTTTTGCCATATTTCCCGTCTTCTGTAAAATCTTTCAATGAGCAGACATCCGTAGAAATCAGATAATTGCCATACATCTGGGCCTCAATCAGGACAAAACCGAAACTCTCATACCGGGACGTAAGGCAAAAGACCTTTGCATCGTCATATTCATCGAACAACTTATCTCTCTCATTGATGGCTCCCGTGAAGATCACTCTATCCTTCAGCCCCGTTTCCTCATAAAACGACTCGATTGCAGGCTCGAAAGATTGTTCAATCGGACCTATTATCTTAAGTTTCCAATCCCCCTTCCATTCAACCGACTTTGCCGCCTCAAGCAGGAATTCAGTGTTCTTCTCGTAGGTACCGATCCTTCCGACAGTTATAATGGTGTCGGATTTGTCTCCAAAAGGCTTGGACGGCCTCAAAAACCGGTCGTCAATTCCGTTCGGAAGATACAGCAGCTTCTTCCCGGACAACCCATACTTGTTTTTCAGATAATCATAGCCCTTCGTCGATTCGACGGAGATAACGTCCACAATATGTCTTAAATAAATTCGGTACACGAAACAACGAATGAACGCCAGTCTCTTCTTATCTTCTGCAATCACGGCGTTGACGTTCATATCGGCCTTCACATACAGAATTCCTTTCGGGTGCAAAATCTTATAAGCCAACCCGTACGGAATTGAGAATTTGATGAAGAACAGATGCAGGACGTCTATTTTGCGCGCATACTTGCGCAAATATCTGAAGGCCTCCTTGCAGGAAAGCATACGCAGCGGATTTTCTGGCAGTTTCCTGTCTCCCAGACAATCCAGCCTCACTCCTCCTCTCAAAAGATTCAAGTTGTAATCATCCGCATCTTCTTTCACAAATGATGCAATATGCGACTCCCAGCCGCAGGCCTCGTGCATATAAAATGCAATCATCCCGGGATCCTTCAAAAACTCCCGGCTGTTTGCGGTTAGAAACAGGGTGGTGAAATTCATATCATCAGTTTTGCACGGTCGATGAGATTGCTCAAATCTCTCAACAGGTAAGTTGATTTCCGGTATATCTTGTTGCACGCAGCTATTGCCTTCCTTCGGAAAGGCCGCGGCACCTTATGATATTTCTTCCAATATCTTGCAGGATACATACAAGTGCCCGCTATTCTGCAATTATACAACAACTTCGACGCATTCGAAGATATGGCTTGAACCGCTTCATCAAACTTGTCAAGCTCTTCCGCGCCGGATCCGTATTTTATCAGATAATTATAATATACTGACATCAGACTGCTCTTGATGTTCGCGTCCCAGAAAGATTTGCACGCCGGGTGTACATCCGGGTATGCAGACCAGTCTTTCAGTTTTTTGAGAATACATACGGTCTCGTCGTGCATCTGTTTTCTGCGCACCTTCTCGGACATACTTTGTCCCTCACGACCAATCAGGTAAAGATACAGCGGTCTGTCGAAATTGGCGATTGTCTTCACTGTCATCAGAGGGGTAAATACCCATTCCTGGTCGGAATACGAAACTCCTTCACTTTGACAGTATTGGATTTTGCGTAGATTCTCGGTCAGATATGCCACTGTGTGCATCTGCAGGTCGTTCCTTGTGAATCTTCCGGCCTGCCTTGTCGTAAAGGGAGCGACCGACCTGTCTTTCAATCTGTTCTCGACCAGCCTAACCTTCTCGCCATTGACATCGACCCAATAAAAATTGTTCAATACCATATCGGCGTCGACCTCGCCGAGGAACCTGACATATTCCCGGAAATTATCGTTGTCAAAGCTGTCGTCTGCATCCAGCACCTTGATGTACTTTCCCACTGCTTCTGCGAGGCCACGGTTGACGCAGCTGCCGTAATGCCCGTTGGACTTGTCAATCACCCGGAATGTCGACGGGTATTTGTCCTCAAAGCTGTGCGCTATGCTGCCGCTGCTGTCGGTAGAACCGTCGTTTATGACTAGCACCTCGACGGATTCCATCAACTCGGGCGAAATCACTAGACTGGAGAGGCATTTTTCAAGATACTTCTCCATATTGTACGTCGGGATGACAATCGTTAGAGTCTTCATGATTTAAAGGTGATTAATTATAACGACGTATGAAGCAACACCTTCTCCACTACCGGTGCCATGTCGTAGTATTTGTACTCCGCGAGGCGGCCGCCGAATAGGACGTCCCTCTCGTTGTCGGCAAGGGCTTTGTACCTGGCGTACAGGGCGTTGTTGCGCTCGTCGTTGACGGTATAGAAGGGTTCCATACCCTCCTTGTATTCGGTGGAATACTCTTCGCTGACGACGGTCTTGGGGCAGTCGTAGACGGCCTGGCCGAACATCTCGAAGTG
>R18__coassemble_1247_pt1 | contig 50105 bp, 45 predicted proteins | sample R18__metabat2_high_PE_016 | metagenome-assembled genome bin R18
GGCAACTGGAGCTTCGGCGACTATTTCAAGACCGAGGCCATCGACTGGGCCTGGGAGCTGCTGACCGAGGTGTACAAGATCGACAAGAGTCTGCTGTATGCCACCATCTTCGAGGGCTCCGACGAGTGTCCTCTCGACGAGGAGGCCAAGGCCGCCTGGCTCAAGCACCTGCCCGAAGACCACATAGTCCTGGGCAACAAGCACGACAATTTCTGGGAGATGGGCGACACGGGCCCCTGCGGCCCCTGCTCGGAGATCCATATCGACATCCGCACCCCCGAAGAGAAGGCCGACGGCACTCCCGGGCGCGACCACGTCAACAAGGACAACCCGCACGTCATCGAGATCTGGAACCTCGTGTTCATGCAGTTCGAGCGCAAGGCAGACGGCCATCTCGAGAACCTTCCCGCCAAGAACATCGACACCGGAATGGGCTTCGAGCGCCTCTGCGCAGTGCTTCAGGGCAAGAATTCCAACTACGACTCCGACGTCTTCACCGGGATGCTCGCCAAGATAGGCGAACTGTCCGGCCACAAATACGGCGAGAGCCACGAGGCCGACGTCGCGATGAGGGTCATCGCCGACCACATCCGCGCCATCTCCTTCAGCATCGCCGACGGTCAGCTCCCCGGCAACGTCAAGGCAGGATACGTGATCAGAAGAATCCTTCGCCGCGCAGTACGCTACGGCTACACGTTCCTGGGTCTGGGCGACCCGTTCCTCTGCCGCCTCGTGCAGCAGCTCGTGGACGATATGGGAGAGGCCTATCCCGAGATCGCGAGCCAGCAGAAGCTCATCGAGTCCGTCATCCGCGAGGAGGAAATGGCCTTCCTTCGCACTCTGGACAGGGGTATCAAGTTCCTCGAAGAGTATATGGCGGCCCACAAGGACGACGCCGACAAGACTGTCGCCGGAGTCAACGCATTCACCCTCTACGACACCTACGGATTCCCCATCGACCTCACGCAGCTGATAGCATCCGAAAACGGCTACACAGTCGATATGGAAGGCTTCAACGCCGAGCTCCAGAAGCAGAAGGAGCGCGCCCGCAACGCCACCGCCAACGAATTCGGCGACTGGACCCAGTATTACCCCGGAGAGAGCGTGTTCGTGGGATATGACAAGACCCGCGCGACCGACGTCCGCCTGCTGAGGCAGCGCAAGGTGGTGCAGAAGAACAAGGAGATGCTCCAGCTCGTGTTTGCCGTGACTCCGTTCTACGGCGAGATGGGCGGCGAGATAGGCGACACCGGACGCATCATCAGCGCCGACGGAGAGGAAATAAAGATCCTGGACACCGTCAAGGACAACGGCCTGACGGTCCACATCGCCGAGCGTCTGCCGCAGAACTGCACAGGAGGATTCACCCTTGAGGTGGACGCCCCGCGCAGGCGCCGCATCGAGAACTGCCACAGCTGCACCCACCTTCTGGACCAGGCCCTCCGCGAGATTCTGGGCACACACGTGGAGCAAAAGGGCTCGTTCGTCTCCGACGGAAGCTTCCGCTTCGACTTCTCCCACTTCGAAAAGCTCTCCGACGAGCAGATTGCAGCCGTGGAAGCCAGGGTCAACGAGCTCATACGCATCAACTATCCCCTTGAGGAGAACCGCCACGCCACGATGGAAGAAGCCCGCGAGATGGGCGCCATAGCCCTCTTTGGCGAGAAGTACGGCGAGCACGTCAGGGTGGTCAAGTTCGGCCCGAGCGTGGAGCTCTGCGGCGGATGCCACACAAGCGCCACCGGCACGATAGGTCTCTTCAAGATCGTGAGCGAATCCGCCATCGCGGCGGGCATCAGGCGCATAGAGGCAGTCACCGCCGAGACAGCTCTGGACAGGGTCAATTCTCTCGAGAGCAGCCTCAAGGACATCCGCTCCATCCTGGGCAATCCGCAGAATGTAATGTCAGCCATAAGCAAGCTCCTCGAGGACAACGCGAAGTTCAAGAAGATGGTCGAGGAGGACGAGAAGAAGAGAGCCCGTCACAACGCCGACCTTCTGATGCGGAGCGCAGTGGAAGCGGACGGGGTCAAGATTATCAGATATACCGACTCTCAGCGCAACCCCGCGCTCGTCCGCAGCATCGCCTCCATAATCCAGAAAGAGGCCGAGGCCACGGTGTTCGCCGCGGCATTCGAGTTCGAGGGCAAGCCCCAGCTCATACTCGCTTACACCGACGATCTGGTGAAGGCCGGGCGCAATGCCGGAGCAGCGATCCGCGAAGCCGCCAAATGCATCCAGGGAGGCGGAGGCGGACAGAGCTCGATGGCCACCGCCGGCGGACGCGACGTCAAGGGCCTTGAGGCCGCACTCGACATAATGGCCAGATAGACAAGAGTGAAGAAGCTCGACAGATTCATACTGCGCTCGTTCCTGGGACCGTTCTTCGCGATCCTTCTCATCGTGCTGTTCGTACTGATGCTCCACACTCTGTGGCTCTACATCGACGAGCTGGTGGGAAAGGGGCTTGGGCTCGGCGTGATTCTGGAGTTCCTCTTCTGGGGCGTCTGCATAATCCTGCCGCTCGCCCTGCCGCTCGCCACTCTGCTGTCGTCGATGATGACGATAGGCCTGATGGCTGACCATCAGGAGCTGATTGCCATCAAGGCCGCCGGAGTGTCGCTCGCCAGAGTGATGCTGCCGCTCGGAGTCGCCTCGGCTCTCATAAGCATCCTCGCCTTCTTCGCGGCCAACGACCTCGTGCCGAAGGCGCACAACGAGATATTCACCCTGCGAGAAGACATCCTCAAGACCAAGAAGGAAATCAAGATCACTCCCGGCACCTTCTACGACGGGATTGACGGATACATCCTGCGCGCCGACAGCCAGAGCGACGACGGGATGATGTACGACCTGATGGTCTACGACCACTCGGGCAAGAAGGGCAACACGGCGCTCACAATCGCGGACTCCGCCACGATACGCATCTCCAAGGGCAAGGATTACCTCATATTCACTCTCCACGACGGAGTCAACTATCTGGAGACCAACTCCAAGAGCTACCGCGACACCTCCCTGGAACTGCAGAAGATACGCTTCTCCCGCCAGGAACTGGTGGTGCCTCTGACCAACTACAGCTTCGAGCATTCCGACTCCGTCCGTTTCGGCGACCAGGTCAAGGCGATGACGGTCGCCCAACTGTCATACCAGAAGGATTCGCTCTCCGACAAGACAAACAGCATTGCCTCGAGGCACTATGACCGGCTGCGCACATCAAGGGCCCTTGGGCACGCCAGCCAGCTCGACACCGCCGTCGCCCGCACGCAGACCATCCGCTTCTCCGCCCCGGACTATATGAGATGGGACACGATCGACGATAAGATAGCGGCCGTCACCCGGGCCAAGGACAACGTCAACCGTCTGTCCAGCACCGCCTACTCTATGAGGTCCGACACCTTCGAATATGACTTCTACCTCAACCACACGGTTGTGGAGCTGTTGAAGAAGTTCGCCCAGGCCCTCGCCTGCTTCATATTCTTCTTTATCGGCGCTCCGATGGGAGCTCAGGTCCGAAGGGGAGGTCTGGGCACGAGCGCCATAATATGCGCGCTGTTCTTCGTACTGTACTGGGTGGTCGACATTTCCGGCATCAAGCTCGGAGGAGACGGGGCGATCAACGGGTTTGTCGGAGCGTTCCTGTCGACGTTCGTGCTGGCCCCCACAGGCATATTCCTGACATACAAGGCCATCAATGACACGTCGATACTCGGCTCGGACTCCCTGAAGAGCCAGCTGCGGAAGATCTGGAGCAAGGTGGCCAGACTCATCCGGCCGACCAGAATCGTGTTTATGGGCACTCCTGAGTTTGCGGTGGCTTCTCTGGATGCGCTTGTCAAGGGCAAGTACAAGGTGGTGGGAGTCGTGACCGTGGCCGACAAGCCGAGCGGGCGCGGACTTCAGGTCAATCAGAGCGCCGTCAAGAAATACGCCGTGGAGCACGGTATTCCCGTCCTTCAGCCGGTCAAACTCAAGGATCCGGAGTTCCTTCAGAGTCTCAGAGCCTGGAAGGCGGACCTGTTCGTGGTCGTCGCCTTCCGGATGCTCCCCGAGGAGGTCTGGAAGATGCCCCGACTGGGGACTTTCAACCTGCACGCGGCCCTGCTGCCCCAGTACCGCGGCGCGGCTCCAATCAACTGGGCCGTGATCAACGGCGAGAAGATGACGGGCGTGACCACCTTTATGATAGACAAGGACATCGACACCGGAGGCATCATCCTGCGTCAGGAGCACAGGATAGGGCCCGCCGATACGGCGGGAGATGTGCACGACGCTCTGATGGGCATCGGAGCGGATCTGGTCACGCAGACCGTGGAGGGAATTATCCAGCGCAATGTCGAGACGAGGGTGCAGCGTTCGTTCGTGCAGGGGTCGGAGGTGCTCAAGGGGGCGCCGAAGCTCACCCGCGAGCTGTGCGACATTGACTGGACCCTGTCCACCTCCGCAGTCTACAACCTCATCCGCGGCCTCAGCCCCTATCCCGCGGCATTCACGACCCTTGTTCCAAGGGCTGCCCTCCGGGTACTGTCCCCGGAATTGTCGGCTGCGCCGACCCCTCCCGAAGGGATACAGTTGAAGATTTACAGGGCGGAGAAGTCGGAGCTGAGAGGGGCGCCGGGGCAGGTGCTCACCGACGGGAAGAGCTACTTTGCGGTGGCGACATCCGACGGGGCGGTGAGCCTCAAGGAAGTGCAGCTCGCCGGCAAGAAGAAGATGGACATCAAGGCTTTCCTCGCGGGATTCCGCGAAGCCGACAAATATACTTGCATCAGACGTGAAATCGAGAAAGTACTATAAATACAATCCCGAGACCCTGATGTACGAAATCGGGGAAGAGGCGAGATGGAGGCGCCACGGTCGGATTGCGGTCGCGGTGCTGCTTGCCGTCGCGCTGGTCTGCTTCTATCATTGGATGTATACGGCCGTGTTCGGCTGGGAGCTGCCCAAGACAGCGCTGATGCGCAAGTCCCTGCTGCGCTCCGAAGCCAGGCTCAAGCTGCTCGACCGCCAGTTGGACTTCTACGACGTCACTCTCAGCGGCATCGAAGAGAGGGACGACCGCGTGTACAGGTCGATCTTCGGCCTCGACAGCGTGGCTCAAGTGCCTGTCCCCGACGATATGCAAGACCTGTCCGCGAAGGCCGATTCACTCGCCCGGAGGGTCATCCTGCGCTCCGCTTCTCTTAGCGAAGTCAGCGGTCTTGCCAAAACCGCGGGAGATATGGCGATGCACGTGCCCGCAGTGCCACCCATTTGCCCTCAGGAAGGCACCTACCGGCTGTCCAGCGGATTCGGGCACAGAGTCGACCCGGTCTATGGAGGAGGAGAATACCATCAGGGGCAGGATTTCGCCACCAGGAAAGGCAATCCCGTGTATGCCACCGGAGGAGGCGTGATCGAGAGCGCCGTCTTCAAATTCGCCGGCTACGGCAATATGGTCGTGATTGACCACGGCTTCGGCTACAAGACCCGCTACGCTCACCTCAGCGCCATCAAGGTGACTGAAGGGATGACCGTCGAGAGGGGCGATGTCATCGGAGCTGTTGGCAACTCAGGCAAATCGACAGGTCCGCACCTGCATTACGAAGTCATCTACAAAGACAGGAGGGTCAATCCGTTGCAGTATATGGACCTGACCATGTCCGTGCAGGAATTCAGGGCGATGGTGGAGAAGCGGCAGGTGGAGTCGAAGTATGACGACGACCGTATGCCCACCACAATGGAAATACTCAGGAGGAGAGACAGATGACCAGAAAAATGCTCGAATACGACAAGCTGACGCACAGCTTCAAGAGTGTGACCGTCTCGGCTGGTCACCTGCTGCTGGCCGCGCTCAAGGTGATACTCGCGAGCCTCTCGTTCACGATAATAGGCTACGGCCTCGTGGCCCTCTGTTTCAACACCCGCACCGAAAGGCGTCTCGAGGCTGAAATCAATCAGCTGGACAGCCTTTATGCCGACCTCAAGCTCACGGAAGAGCAGCTGGGAGACGTGATAACAGGCCTGCAGCTCAAAGACAGCTACATCTACGAGCAGATGTTCCATTCAGAGGCGCCCAATGTGGACCCTGTCGGCAACCTTGATTACTTCTTCGGGTCTGACTCCATACCCGACTACAAGCTCATCTCCTACACGACCGACAAAGCCGGAGAGCTCGAGGCGAGGGTGGCCAAGGTGGACGGCTACATCTCGGACATTCTGAACTCACTCACCGACACCCTGTTCAGTATGCCTCCTATGACCCTCCCTCTGAAAGACATCTCCTACACACAGATAGGGGCGACCACGGGAGAGAAAATCCAGCCCTTCACCAAGACTATCATGACACATTTCGGAATGGACGTGATAGCTCCGGTGGGCGAGAGCATCTTTGCTCCCGCGGACGGAGTGGTGACCCTCGTGTCAAGATCATTCAAGGGGCAGGGCAATCTGGTGGAGATCAGTCATCCGGGAGGGTATTCCACACGCTACGAGCACCTCTCCGACATCTACGTCCGCAAAGGGATGAACGTCCGCCGGGGCCGCAAGATCGCGACGGTGGGAATGAGCGGCAGCTCCTTCGCGCCGCATCTTCACTACGAGATTCTGCGCGACACGCTGTTCCTGAACCCTGTCGACTACATATTCGCCTCGGTCGGGCCCGAAGAATATTCCAATATGCTGTTTATGGCAGCCAACACCAAGCAATCAATGGACTGACAAAATGGAAAAGCTCTACTACACTATCGGAGAAGTCGCGCAGATTCTGGGCGAAGCTCCCTCACTGGTGAGGTTCTGGACGAACAGTTTCCCGCGCCTCCTCAAGCCGCAGCGCAACACCAAGGGCAATCGTCTCTACAAGGCTGAGGATATTGAGACTCTCAAGCAGATACATTATCTGGTCAAGAACAAAGGGATGACTCTGGAGGGCGCAACAAAGCAGATGACTGAAGACAGGCAGAGCGTCAGCAATTCTGCCAAGGCTCTGGAAAGGCTCAAGGCCATCCGCGCCCAACTTGTGGAAATAAAAGAAAATATGTAAATTTGTGGCCCTTCGCACCAAAGACAATAAACAACAGATTAAATATGGCAACAATCAAGAAAATCAAGAAGGTGGAGACTCCGATCGACGAGCGCGAAACCTTTGTCTCGCTCCAGAAGTCATTCGCCGATTCCGAGTTGAGTGTCGAGGAGAAGCTCAAGACTCTGTACGAACTTCAGGAAGCTGACAACAAACTGGACAAGATATTCCAGCTCCGCGGCGAGCTCCCCGCCGAAGTCGCGTCGCTCGAAGACGAGATCGCCAGGTTCAAGGAGAAGATCGCGAATCTGGAGGAGCTTATCACCGAGTACGGCAAGTCCATAGAGTCTGGCAAGCAGGAGATCATCGACCTTGACGGCGAGATAAGCAAGTATCAGCAGCAGCTCGAAAACATTGCCAACAGCCGCGAGTTCGACTCCATCAACAAGGAGCTCGAGAACCTCAACCTCCTCCGCCAGATTGCGCAGAAGCACATCGGCGAGGCCAAGGACCTCATAGAGGAGCGCCGCGGCGACATTCAGATCAACGAAGAGAGGATAGGCATCCGCGAGGAAGACCTCAAGGCCAAGAAGATCGAGCTTGAGAACATAGTCGAGTCCACGGCCTCGGAAGAGACCGTCCTCCAGGCCAAGAGGGATGCCTGCGCCGAGAAGATCGACGCCCGCACGATGAGCGCCTACAACCGTATCCGCGCCAGCGTGCACAACCACCTCGCGGTGGTGTCCGTCTTCAACGGCAACGCCTGCGGAGGATGCTTCAGCATCATCACTCCCCAGCGCCTTGTGGACATCGCCTCCGGCAAGAAGCTCGTCATCTGCGAGCACTGCGGCCGCATAATAGTCAACGCCGGCAGCACACCAGCCGAGGAATAATCCCCTATGGCCGAGCAGAAAAAGAGTTCCCGCGGGCAGGACAATCTCGACAATATCAGCCTGGAGATAGGCAACAAGCCGCCTCAGGCCACGGATGTCGAGCAGGCTGTCCTGGGCGCAATGCTCCTCGAGCCTTCCTGCGTCGATGTGGCGATGGAAGAGCTCTCGGGCGGATGTTTCTACGACCCCCGTCACCGGATGATCTTCGAGGCAATGTCCTCGCTGGTCAACGAGCATACTCCGGTAGACATCATCACCTGCTCCGCCAAGTTGAAATCCCTGGGCAATCTCGAGGCGGTCGGAGGAGCGGTCACGCTCGCCGACCTGTCAGAGAAGGTGGGTTCTGCGGCCCATATGGAGTATTACGTCAAGATACTCAAGCAGAAGACCATCCAGCGCGACCTCATAAAAGCCTCCCACGAGATTCTCCGCGACTCCTTCGACGACTCCATCAAGGTGGACGAACTCATAGACAAGGCCCAAACCAAGATCTATGATGCCATCCAGAGCAATGTGCGCCGTGAGATCCAGGACATCGGTTCGATAATCAACGAAGCACTGGGCGACCTGCAGTCACAGCAGGACAACACGGGCGTGACAGGAGTGCCCTCAGGCTTCCCCAGCATCGACAGAGTCACGATGGGCTGGCAGAAATCAGACCTCATCATCCTTGCCGCAAGGCCCTCTGTCGGTAAGACGGCATTCGCCCTCAATCTGGCGCGCAATGCGGCGGTCGACCATCATATGCCCATAGCCGTGTTCTCCCTCGAGATGTCTTCGATACAGCTTGCGAAGCGCCTGATGACTTCCGAATCAGGCCTCACCGCCGACAAGATCAAGGGCGGAGTCAAGCTCGAGAGCTTTGAGTGGCAACAGCTCGAGTACAAGCTCAAAGACCTCGCCAAAGCCCCCCTCTACATCGACGACACGCCCGGCATCCAGCTTATGGAGTTCCGCACCAAGGCCAAGAACCTTGTGAAGAACAAGGGCGTGAGGATGATAATCGTCGACTACCTGCAGCTGATGCAGGGGCCGACAGAGCTCCGGGGCATGCGCGAGCAGGAAGTCGCCGCGATCTCCAGGACGCTCAAGGCCACCGCGAAGGAATTGGAAATCCCCATAATCGCCCTCTCGCAGCTTTCCCGCGCCTCGGTCCAGCGCACCGGGGGCAACGGCAAGCCCCAGCTGTCGGACCTTCGAGAGTCGGGCTCCATCGAGCAGGACGCGGATATGGTGATTTTTATCCATCGTCCGGACTATATAGGCATGTCCGAGAACCCTGAAGACAAGGAGAAGACCCAGATCATAATAGCGAAGCACCGCAACGGCGAGACGCTTGACATCGATATGACCTTCAAGAGCGACCAGGTGCGCTTTATGGAGCTCGACGAAGCTCTCGACGTACAGGCATCCCAGACCGTCGAGTCCAGGATGAATTTCGACCCCTTCCCTTCCGGCACTTCAGAATTCGAATAAGATGGAAGATATAACTCACAGCGGCCGCATAATCGAGATTACTCCCGAATTCACGACAGTGGAGATCATCTCCGAGTCGGCCTGCAGCGCCTGCCACGCAAAGGGGCTCTGCGGCCTTGGCGAGAGCAAAGTCAAGGCTGTCCAGCTCCCCACCCGCGGATGGGACAGCTTCGAAGTGGGCGACGAAGTGCAGCTTGTCCTGAAGGCGACTATGGGGCACAAGGCCGTCTGGCTTGCATACGTGATTCCGCTGCTGGTATTGCTGGCTGTACTGCTGGGCCTGCTGACCGTCGGAGCGGGCGAGCTTGCCAGCGCGCTGGCGGGGTTCGGAGCGGTGGCGGCGTACTACCTTGCGCTGTGGCTGTGCAGGAAGAGACTTCAGAACGAATACATATTTAATATCAAACAATAATGAACATAACCATTGTCTGGACCATTGTAATCCTGGCCGGTCTCGGACTTGCCTTGTCGCTTGTCCTGTATCTGGTGGCCAAGAAATTCAAGGTCGAGGAAGACCCCCGCATCGACGAGATCGAGAAGGTGATGCCGGGTGCCAACTGTGGAGGATGCGGGTTCGCCGGATGTCGCGCATTTGCCGATGCCGCCGTGAAGGCTCCCAATCTCGACAACAATTACTGTCCTGTGGGCGGAAGCGAAGTGATGAAGCAGGTAGCCGCGATTCTTGGCTACGAAGTCAAGGAGAAGGCTCCCGAAGTGGCTGTGGTCCGCTGCAGCGGCAGCTGCTCGGCCCGTCCCACTGTCAACGAGTACGACGGAGTGAAGTCCTGCAAGGTGAAGGCCGCCCTCTATAGCGGCGACACGCTCTGCTCCTTCGGGTGCCTCGGCTGCGGAGACTGCGTCGGGGCTTGTCTTTTCGGCGCCATCCAGATGGACCCCGAGACAGGGCTTCCGACAGTGAACGAGTCCAAGTGCACAGCGTGCGGCGCCTGCGCCAAGGCCTGCCCCAAGCATATAATAGAGCTTCGACCCAAGGGCCCCCGCGGGATGCGCGAATTCGTCTCCTGCGTCAATCACGACAAGGGTCCCGCCGCGAAGAAAGCCTGCGCTTCCGCCTGCATAGGCTGCGGCATCTGCGCCAAGACCTGCACGCACGAAGCCATCACGATAGACAATTTCGCGGCATACATAGACCCCTCGAAGTGCAAGCTCTGCCGCGAGTGCGAGGCCGTGTGCCCGACAGGCTCCATCCACGGCGTCAACTTCCCCAAACCCCTCGATGTCGAAGCCGTCAAGGCCCGCATCGCGAAGCGCAAAGCTGCTGCTTCTGATGCTGCAGGACTGCCTGCTGCCATCGCGGGACCAAAAAATAGGGGGAATGGCCCCTCGATGGCCCAGGCAGCTCCTGCAGCGTCTGCCGATGGCAGTCCGTTTCGGCAGGTGTGTCCACCCTCGGACACATTAGAGGGAGGGGCCCAACCGTCAGGTTGGGAGGGATGTAGCGAGCGCAGCGAGCGGAACCTGTCCGGAACGGAGCTGCCATCGGCAGACGCAGATGATGCCGGCAGATTGTGCCCGAAGGAGGGCAGCTGTCTGCCATCTTCTGATACAGCATCAAAAACTAAGGAGGAGAAGATATGAAGAAAGTGACTTTCAATATAGGCGGAGTGCATCCCGACGACAGCAAGATTGCCCGCGAATGCGCAATCGAGACTCTGCCTCTGCCTCAGACAATGTACGTGTCGATGGCCCAGCACCTGGGCGCGCCCGCAAAGCCTGTAGTGGCGGTGGGCGACAAGGTCAAGGCAGGGCAGGTGATTGCAGAGCCGGGCGGATTCATCTCGGCGTTCGTGCACTCCCCCGTCAGCGGCACGGTCAAGGCCATAGCTCCCCGCAAGGACATCGCCGGCAACCCCGTGACGCACGTGGAGATAGCGGTCGAAGGTGACGAATGGGCGGAAGGCATCGACCTCTCCGACACCCTTGTCACGGAGATTCCCTCCGACACGGCGGCAATACTCGAGAAGATCAAGGCCTGCGGCGTCGTGGGACTCGGCGGAGCCACATTCCCCACCCACGTCAAGCTCAACCCCGGCCCGAAAGCACACCCCGAGTGCCTCATCCTCAACGGAGCCGAGTGCGAACCGTTCCTCACGAGCGACTTCCGCATAATGCTCGAGAAGACCAGTGAGATTGTGGTCGGCGCGGCGATAATGCAGAAGGTCCTCGGCGGATGCAGGACAGTCATCGGCATAGAAGAGAACAAGCCGGAGGCCATAGCGGCCGTGCGGAGCGCAGTAGAGGCCCTCGGCTATCCCGGCATCGAGGTGATTGTCCTCAAGAAGAAATACCCCCAGGGCGGCGAGAAGCAGCTCATCGACGCGGTGATGAAGCGTCAGGTGGCTTCCGGAGCGCTTCCCATCAGCGTGGGAGCCGTGGTGCAGAACGTAGCCACAGCCCTTGCCGTGTACGAAGCGGTGCAGAAGAACAAGCCCCTTGTGACCAACACGCTCACAATCACGGGAGACTGCCTCCCCGCGGAGAAGCAGCACAACTACCTCTTCCGCATCGGTATGCCCCTGAGTTACATAGCCGAATATGCCGGTGGAGTGCCCGCGGAAGCGGCCAAGCTGGTGAGCGGCGGACCTATGATGGGCAAGGCCATCGCCAACCTGGATGCCGCCACCGTCAAGGGATCGTCTTCAATCCTTTATCTTAGCGAAGGCGCGACCCGCCGTCGCGGCGAAGGTCCCTGCATACGCTGCGGCAGATGCGCGGACGCCTGCCCGATGGGGCTCGAGCCGTTCCTCCTGAACCGTCTGCACAAGGCCTCCGACCTCGAAGGTCTCGAGGCGAATGCCGCGCAGGACTGCATCGAGTGCGGATGCTGCTTGTACAGCTGCCCCGCAGGCATCCCGCTTCTCGACAATATCCGTATGGCCAAAGGCCAGGTGATGGGTGTCATCCGCGCGCGCGCCGCAGCGGCGAAGGCTGCAGCCGAAGCACAAAAAAAGTAAAGCTACTATATGGACAAGAAACTTATTTCTCCCAACCCCCACATACACTCAAGCGTCTCCACTTCACGCCTGATGAGGGATGTGTGCATAGCGCTTCTGCCCGCAATCATAGTGTCGGTCCTCTTCTACGGATGGTCCGAGCTGCTGATTCTCGCCGTGAGCACAATCTCCTGCGTACTGATTGAATGGGGCATCACCAGGTTCCTGATGAAGAAAGAAGGTCCCTTCTGCGGCAGCGCGGCGGCTGTGACCGGACTTCTTCTGGCAATGAACCTGCCGTCAACGACTCCCTGGTGGATAGTGTTTGTCGGCGCACTTGTCTCAATCGGCGTCGCCAAGATGTCTTTCGGAGGTCTGGGGCAGAACATCTTCAACCCTGCCATTACCGGCCGCGTATTCCTCCTGATATCCTTCCCTCAGCAGATGACCGACTGGACCGCTGCTCCGGGATTCATCCACGCCACGGACGCCATCTCGGGAGCGACACTTCTGGGCAAGTACAACGAGGGCGGGATGGCCGAACTCGTGCGTCTTGGCTACGAACCCGACAATCTGAGGCTCTTCTTCGACATCGGAGGCTCGGCCGGTGAGATTTCGGCGATAGCCCTGCTCATCGGATTCGCGTACCTTCTCGTGCGGAAGGTGGTCAAGCCCTGGATTCCCCTGTCCATATTCGGCACCGTCATCCTGATTTCGGGTATATTCTATCTCGTCGACCCCACTGTCTACACCGGCCCGGCGTTCAACCTCCTCACGGGAGGAATGATCCTGGGAGCCTGCTTCATGGCGACAGACTATGTCACCTCGCCTATGAGCAACCTCGGAGGAGTCATCTACGGCATCGGTATCGGATTTATCGTGATGATGATACGCTACTTCGGCTCCTACCCTGAAGGAATGTCGTTCGCGATACTTATAATGAACATGGCGACGCCTCTGCTCAACAAGTGGTGTCACCAGAAAAAATACGGGAGGGCATAACTGATGGCAGCACAATCCACACTCAAGAATATGGTACTCAGCCTCACGCTGGTGTGCCTCGTATGCTCCGCACTGCTCGGAGCGGTCTATGTGGTGACTCTGAAGCCCATCGCGGCGGCATCGCAGAAAACCCTCACGGAAGCTCTTTCGCTGGTGCTTCTCCCGCAGGGAGACATCGACACACAGCCCCGGGAAGCGGAGCTTGACGGAGTCAGGTACGAGTATTACACACAGAGTCTCGACGGGGAGAGAGTCGCTGTCGCCGTCAAATCGACAGTGAACGGATTCGGCGGGCCTCTTACCGTGCTTGTGGGAGTGAGCTCGGAGGGCGTGGTGCTCTCGACCAAGGTGCTCTCGCACTCGGAGACTCCGGGTCTGGGCGCCAAATGCCAGACCGACGAGGCGTTCATCGCCCAGTTCGAAGGCTTTGACCCCGCCGAGCGCCGTCTTGCCGTCACCAAGGACGGAGGCGACGTGGATGCCATCACCGCTTCCACCATCACCTCCCGCGCCTACACCCTCGCTGTCCAGAACGCCGTCAATCTCGCCGCTTATGTAACAAGTGCTGCAGGACTGCCTGCTGCCATCGCGGGACCAGAAAATAGGGGGAATGGCCCCTCGATGGCCCAGGCAGCTCCTGCAGCGTCTGCCATCTTCCGATATAGCATCCAAAATTTAAGGAGGAGAAGATATGAGTAAACTTGGACTGATTACCAAGGGATTCCTGAAAGAGAACCCGACATTCGTACTTGTGCTCGGAATGTGCCCGACGCTGGCCACAACCACCTCCGCCGCAGGCGGCCTCGAGATGGGCATCGCCACAATGTTCGTGCTGATCCTCAGCAACATATTCATCTCCCTGATCGCCCCCGTGGTGCCCGACAAGGTCCACATTCCCGTCTATATCGTGGTGATCGCGACCTTCGTGACCGTGCTCCAGCTCCTGATGCAGGCATATGTGCCCGAGATCTACTCGACGCTGGGCCTCTTCATCCCGCTCATCGTGGTCAACTGCATCGTGCTCGGCAGAGCCGAAGCGTTCGCCTGCAAGAACTCCGTGCTCGACTCGGCCCTTGACGGCATAGGCATCGGAATCGGATTCGCCCTGTCACTCACCGTCATAGGCGTGGTGCGCGAGATACTCGGCAGCGGCTCCGTCTTCGGATGGAAATTCATCGAGGGCGACGGCATGCTCGCATTCGTGATGGCACCCGGCGCGTTCCTGGTGCTCGGGTACCTGATGGTCCTTTTCAACAAACTGGCAAAGAAGTAGAGCTATGGAATACATTCTGATGATAATATCGGCGATTTTTGTCAACAACGTCGTCCTCGCCCAGTTCCTGGGCATATGCCCCTTCCTGGGAGTATCCAACAAGCTCTCCACGGCCACTGGAATGTCCGGTGCGGTGTGCTTCGTCATCACTCTTGCCACCGTCGTGACCTTCCTCGTCAACAAATACCTTCTGGTGCCCTTCTCTCTGGAGTTCCTCCAGACCATAGCCTTCATCCTGGTAATTGCGGCCCTGGTGCAGATGGTGGAGATCGTGCTCAAGAGGATCTCACCCTCGCTCTATCAGGCGCTCGGCATCTTCCTGCCCCTCATCACCACCAACTGTGCGGTGCTCGGCGTGGCCCTCAGCGTTGTCCAGAAAGACTTCAACCTCGCCCAGTCCACAGTCTACGCCTTCGCGACGTCACTCGGCTACGGACTCGCGATGATACTCTTTGCCGGTATCAGGGAGCACCTCGCCGGAGGTGACGTCCCCAAGGCATTCAAAGGCCTCCCGATTGCCCTCATCACTGTCGGCATAATGGCAATGGCATTCCTCGGATTCTCCGGATTGGTTTAATATTCAAGCGCTATGACTAAAAAACTGTTCACTGTTTCACTGTTTATCTTTGTATTTCTTGCCGCAGCCATCGCACAGCCCAAGGCTGTGGGTCTGCGCGTGGGAGGTGACGCGGAAGTCTCCTACCAGAACAGCATCGGCGAAAATTTCCTCGAGCTGGACCTCGGAATGGCGTTTGTGGGCCGCGGGCTGCAGCTTACGGGCATCTACGACTTCGTGTTTGCCAGAAGCGGCAATTTCAACTTCTACGTGGGTCCCGGCGCTCAGGTCAACAGCTGGAAAGACTCTGAAGGCGAGGGCAAAATCGGCATAGCCCTCGGAGGTCAGATAGGAGCCGAATACCAGATTGGCGCCATCCCCTTCAACATAGCCCTCGACTATCGTCCCATGTGGAACTTCATCGGCAACTACGGCTCGTGGTCGAGCGCGGCCCTGAGCTTCCGCTACAGATTCTGATGCCTATTCCGCTCAAAATACTCACGCCCGAATGGCACAAGAGCCTGGAGGTTGACGCCGTCTTCCTCCCGGGGAGTCTCGGAGAGTTCGAAGTGCTGCCCGGTCACGCGCCCATAATCAGCACCCTCACGGCGGGGAAGGTCAAGTGGCGCATCGCCGGCTCGACGGAGACTCTGGACATCAAGGGAGGGGCGGCAAGACTTCAGCGCGGCTCGCTTGAGGTCTGCGCCGAGATCTGACGGGCAATCATCCTTGCACTCTCACCCACTATCCGTTCGCAAGGGCGGGTAGTGTAATATTGGGTATCCCTATGAGAAGGCTCGGCAGAGTCCTTGTGCGAGGCACGGATGCCCAGAAGCTCCCGGCATATTATGCTCCCCTGCGCTTCCTTGAAGGAAGCGGCGAACTGCTGCACCAGAGCATAATTGGCTGTGCGCTCGGCGTGATTCGAGGGGTCGGACGAAGGAGTGATGACACCTGCCATGAACACGGCCGCGGACATCGCCCCACAGACCTCCCTGAGGCGTCCCATCCCTCCTCCGAACCCTGCGGAGAGAGAGGCAATCGTCTCCTGAGGGAGTCCGATCACGTCTTTGAACGCGAGGAGCACCGACTGACAGCAGTTGTAGCCGTCCCTGAAATATCCGCGCGCCAACGCGTCCCGCTCGTCGATAGTAAGATTTTCCATAAGGTCTGCTCGAAATTTTAGGCAATTTACAAATTTTACGCTAAATTAGTAGAATAAATCCAGATTCACGATGCAACCCATCAAAGGACATATTTCCCAGATAATCGGGCCGGTCATTGACGTCCACTTCGAGTTGGACTCTCCCGGGAAGGAGGATCTCCTGCCGGGCATCCACGACGCCCTTCATATCCACAAATCCGACGGAGGCACCCTCGTGGCGGAAGTTCAGCAGCACATAGGAGAAGACACCGTGCGATGCATCGCCATGGACTCCACCTATGGCCTCCAGCGCGGGTTCGAGGCCGTCTGCACAGGCGCCCCGATTGGGATGCCCACGGGCCCCCAGATCCGCGGACGCGTGATGAACGTCACCGGAGACAGCATCGACGGACTTGGAGAGTTGAGGAGGGACAAGGATCTCCCGATACACCGCGAGCCTCCCAAATTCGAGGAACTTACCACCTCGCAGGAAGTGCTCTACACCGGCATCAAGGTCATCGACCTGATCGAGCCGTATCTCAAGGGCGGCAAGATCGGCCTTTTCGGCGGCGCCGGAGTGGGCAAGACCGTCCTTATCAAGGAGCTTATCAACAATATCGCCAAGAAGCACAACGGATTCTCCGTGTTCGCCGGTGTCGGCGAGCGCACGAGGGAGGGCAACGACCTGCTTCGCGAGATGATTGAGTCAGGGGTCATCAAATACGGCGACGAGTTCCTTAAATCGATGGAAGAAGGCCACTGGGACCTCTCCAAAGTAGACACGGCAGAGCTGGAGAAGTCGCAGGTCGCGATGGTCTTCGGCCAGATGAACGAACCTCCCGGAGCAAGAAGCTCGGTGGCGCTCAGCGGCCTGACCCTCGCCGAATCGTTCCGCGACTCGGCGGACAGCTCGAGCCCGAAGGACATCCTGTTCTTCATCGACAACATCTTCCGCTTCACGCAGGCAGGCTCCGAAGTGTCGGCCCTGCTCGGAAGGATGCCCTCCGCGGTGGGTTACCAGCCGACTCTCGCCACCGAGATGGGCCAGATGCAGGAGCGCATCACCTCCACCCGCAACGGCTCAATCACGTCCGTGCAGGCAGTCTATGTGCCCGCCGACGACCTCACCGACCCCGCGCCGGCCACCACATTCAGCCATCTGGACGCCACCACCGTGCTGAGTCGCAAGATTACGGAGCTGGGCATCTACCCGGCTGTCGACCCGCTGGAGTCATCGTCCCGCATACTCGACCCCAATATCGTGGGTCAGGCCCATTACGACACCGCCCAGAGAGTCAAGCAGATCCTTCAGCGCAACAAAGAACTTCAGGACATAATCGCCATACTCGGCATGGACGAGCTCTCCGACGAAGACAAACTGACTGTCAGCAGGGCGCGCCGCGTGCAGAGATTCCTCAGCCAGCCCTTCACCGTGGCAGAGCAGTTCACCGGCGTGAAGGGCGTGATGGTCGACATCGAAGACACCATCAAGGGATTCAATATGATACTCGACGGGCAGTGCGACCACCTGCCCGAGCAGGCGTTCCTCAACGTCGGCACCATCGAAGACGCCATCAAGAAGGGCGAAGCCATCCTTGCAGCCGCCAGATAATGAGAAAACTCCTTGCCATACTGATGCTTCTGCTGCCCTTGAGTGCCGGGGCGGCCCAGCTCGATATGCAGGAATACCTCTTCGGCCACATAGGCGACTCCTACGAGTGGCACATAACCACCGTCAAGGGCAAGAGCGTGAGCATCCCCCTACCGGTCATCGTCTGCAGCAAGACCACCGGCTGGCACTGCTTCAGCTCGGAGCGCATAGCCGAAGGGGAAGCCTATGACGGCTTCCGCATAGCGGAGCAGGGCGAGCCGCACAGCGGCAAACTGGTGGAAGTGCAGGCTGACGGGAGCCTTGTGAAGCCTCTGGACCTGAGCATAACCAAGAACGTGCTCGGGCTGATCGTCAACTGCACGCTGCTGGTGGTGCTTGTGCTCTGCTCGGCAGGCTGGTACCGTCGTCACGACGCCCGCGAAGAAGCCCCCAAAGGTCTTGCAGGACTTATGGAGATGCTCGTCACGATGGTGGAGGACGACATCATAAAAGACTGTATCGGCAAGGACTACAAGCGCTACAGCCCTTACCTTCTGACAGCATTCTTCTTCATATTCATCAACAATCTGATGGGCATAGTCCCCTTCTTCCCCGGAGGGGCCAACATAACAGGCAACATCGCCATCACACTGGTGCTGGCGCTCTGCACATTCTTTGCCGTCAACATCTTCGGCAACAAGCACTACTGGAAGGACATCCTATGGCCGGAAGTCCCCACCTGGCTCAAGGTGCCGCTTCCGCTTATGCCTCTTATCGAGATCATAGGCCTCTTCACCAAGCCGTTCTCTCTGATGGTCAGGCTCTTTGCCAACATCCTCGCAGGGCACTGCATGATACTCGGTGTGCTGGCAGTGATATTCATGACCGCAGAGATGGGCGCAGTGCTCAATTCGAGCCTCAGCGTGGTCGCCGTCCTGCTGGGCGTGTTCATGGACTGCCTCGAGCTTCTCGTGGCATTCCTTCAGGCATACGTATTCACTATGCTGTCGGCCGTGTTCATCGGCCTGAGCAGACAAACCTCGGAAACCAATTAAATTATTTATACTATGTTACTTACAATGATTCTTCAGGCAGTTGCAGGCGCTGCACTCGGCAAGGCGGGAGCAGCCCTCGGAGCAAGTATCGCGGCCATCGCGGCCGCCATCGGCATCGGCAAGATTGGCAAGGCATCCCTCGAGGCCGGAGCCCGTCAGCCCGAGCAGGCCGGACATTATCGTATGACGGCTATCATCGTGGCGGCCCTCGTCGAGGGTGCCTGTCTTTTCGCCATCGTGGTCTGTCTGCTAGGCATCCTCGGTTAGTATGTCTCTGATCACACCTGATTTCGGTCTGCTGGTGTGGATGGTCCTGATCTTCGGGATTGTCTTCTTCCTTCTTGCCAAGTTCGGATTCCCGCTCATTACCGGGATGGTGGACAAGAGAGCGGAGCGCATCGAGAGCAGTATCGCCAAGGCCAAAGAGGCTGAGGAAAGGCTCTCGGCTCTCGCTCAGGAGCAGGAGAAGATACTCCAGCAGGCCCGGATCGAGAAGACCAGGATTCTCAAAGAGACCGCCGAGGCAAGAGACTCGCTCCTGGAGCAGGCCAAGGCGCAGGCCTCGGAAGAAGCCGCGAAGATCATCTCCAAGGCCAAGGCGGAGATTGAAGCCGAGAGAGAATCCGCCATCCGCGACCTTCGCAGCCAGGTCGCTTCCCTGTCGGTGACTGTGGCCGAGAAGATTCTCCTTCGGGAGCTCGACTCCTCCGACGGGCAGAAGGCTCTCATTGACACTATGGTGGACGAAGCATCCTCTCTGAAGATTGACTGACGATGACCCGGGGCCCCATTTCCACACGCTACGCAAAGGCACTTCTCCTCTATGCAACAGAGAGCGGAAGCGCACAGAGAGTGTTCTCCCAGGTCTGCGAGATGATGCGGAATCCCGGCGCCGTCTCTGCTGGACCGCTCGAGCCGGACCTTCAGAGGTTTGTCAATCTGATGGTTGAAAAACGCCGGGAGGATTGCATAAAACCGGTCTTCCGCTCATTCATCAGTATGTACTGCACCTCTCACGGCATCATCCAGGCGAGGCTGACTGCCGTAAAGGAGTCCGCCGAGCTGACATCAAGGCTTCAGCGCCTGCTCGAAGAGCAGACAGGATGCGAAGTCCTGATGGAGACGAGCGAGGATGCGTCCCTGCTGGGAGGTTTCGTTCTTGACGTCAAAGGCCGGAGGCTCGACGCCAGCGTCAGGGGCCGCCTTGAGGCGATACGCACGCAGTATGTCATTTCAAACAACAGAATAGTCTGAATAAATTCATATGGCGCACAACAACATACAGGCAAGTGAAATCTCGAGAATCCTGCTCGAGCAGCTGAAAGGGATCGACACCTCTCTCAAGTACGAAGAGATCGGCACCGCTCTCCAGGTAAGCGACGGAGTGGCCAGAGTCTACGGACTCCTGGGCGTCGAAGCAGGCGAACTCCTCGAATTCGAAAGCGGAGTGAAGGCCGTGGCAATGAACCTCGAGGAAGACAACGTCGGTGCAGTGCTTCTCGGACCCACCGACCTGGTGAAGGAAGGAATGTCTGTCCGCAGATTGGGCAGAATCGCCGGCATAGATGTGGGCGAGCAGCTCGTAGGAAGGGTCGTGGACCCCATCGGCACGCCCCTCGACGGACTCGGCCCCATCACGGGCGAGACGGTCAAGATGCCTCTGGAGCGCAAGGCTCCCGGCGTGATCTTCCGCGAGCCGGTCACGCAGCCCTTGCAGACCGGTCTCAAGGCCATCGACGCGATGATTCCAATCGGGAGGGGGCAGAGAGAGCTCATCATCGGCGACCGTCAGACCGGCAAGACCGCCATCGCGATCGATACCATAATCAACCAGAGGGAGAACTATCTCAAGGGAGACCCGGTGTATTGCATCTACGTTGCAGTGGGCCAGAAGGGCTCCACCGTGGCATCCATAGTGAGCACCCTTCGCGCCAAGGGGGCGATGGACTACACGATAGTGGTGTCCGCCACAGCCGCAGATCCGGCAGCCCTGCAGTATTACGCTCCCTTCGCCGGCGCCGCCATAGGCGAATATTTCCGTGATACGGGTCGGCACGCCCTGGTGGTCTATGACGACCTCTCCAAGCAGGCTGTCGCCTATCGCGAGGTATCTCTGATTCTGCGTCGTCCCTCGGGGCGGGAGGCGTATCCGGGAGACGTATTCTACCTTCACAGCCGTCTGCTCGAGAGAGCGGCCAAGATCATCAGCCAGCAGGAAGTCGCCGAGAAGATGAATGACCTTCCGGAGTGCCTGCGCGGCAAGGTGAAAGCGGGAGGTTCGCTGACAGCTCTGCCCATTATCGAGACTCAGGCGGGAGACGTGTCGGCATACATCCCCACCAACGTGATCTCGATTACGGACGGTCAGATCTATCTGGAATCCAAGCTCTTCAACGCCGGATTCCGCCCGGCCATCAACGTGGGCATCTCGGTGAGCCGAGTCGGAGGAAGCGCCCAGGTCAAGTCAATGAAGAAGGTGGCCGGCACGCTCAAGATCGACCAGGCCCAGTACGGCGAGCTTGAAGCATTCAGCAAGTTCTCGTCCGATATGGACAAAGTGACGGCGATGACCCTCGACAAGGGCCGCAAGAACAATCAGCTCCTCATCCAGCCTCAATACTCTCCTATGAGTGTAGGAGAGCAGATAGCCGTGCTCTACTGCGGCACACACGCCCTTATGGCGGACATCCCTATCGACAAAGTCACTGAGTTCCAGTCGATGCTGCTCGACAGGATGACCACCTCTCACGGCGACACCCTCAAAGCCCTCGCCGAGGGCAGACTGACGGAGGAGGAGAGCGGGGTAATCGAGCGCTGCGCTCAGGATATCTGCTTGTCACTCAAGTAATTATGGCGACCCTCCGAGAGATCAAGGACCGCATCGGGTCAGTGAGGTCGACGCTCAAGATCACGTCGGCGATGAAGCTTGTCGCTTCGTCGAAGCTCCGCAAGGCGCAGAGCGCCATCGAGGCTCTCCGCCCCTACGAGGCGGCTCTGCAGGGCATCCTCTCTTCCATTCCCGTATCCTCGAAATCTCCCGCGGCCGGGGACTCCCCTGCTGCGACAGAATACAGGGGGGATGCCCCTGAGGGAGAACACTCTGCTCCCGGAAATGACATTATAGTGGCGATTGCGTCAAATTCGTCGCTCTGCGGAGGATTCAATGCCAATGCGGTCAGGAAGGCCCTTTCGGTGGCGAAGGAAGGGACTGTCGTCTACAGCCTGGGGCGGAAGATGGCCGAGGCGATGAAGAAAGAGGGCTATGCGAGTCCCGAAGATCTCAACTCTCTGGTGGCGCATCCCGGATATGCCGAAGCGGCAAGGCTCTCGGATGAGCTGTTCGAGATGTTCCGCGAAGGAAGGGTCTCGAAAGTGACACTTGTATACAACCACTTCGTCAGCACATCCAGGCAGGAAGCGGTGGCCGAACAATATCTGCCGTTCGAGGTCGAGGAGGCTCAAGACTCTCCCGCAGCCCCCGACTGCTACATCCTGGAGCCCGATGCCGGGTCGATATTGCAGGAACTCACCCCCAAAGTGCTCAGGTTGAAGCTCTATGCCGCAATCCTCGACTCCGTCGCGGCCGAGCACGCCGCACGCGCCGTGGCGATGCAGACTGCCACGGACAACGCCACCGACCTTCTCGACGAGCTGACCCTCGAATACAACAAAGGCCGCCAGCAGAAGATTACCGCCGAGATTCTGGATCTGGCGGGAGGAGCGGCAGCTCAATAGCGGAAGCTACCTGATCAGATTAAGGAATTCGTTGCGGGTGCGGGCGTCGCTGAGGAACACGCCCGAGAACGCTGACGTGGTGGTGAGAGCATTGGACTTCTCCACACCGCGGAGCTGCATGCAACTGTGCGCCGCTTCGATGACCACCGCGACTCCGAGAGGATGAAGCGCCTCATCTATGCAGTCGCGTATCTGCACCGTCAGGCGCTCCTGCACCTGTAGCCGGCGAGCGAAAGTCTCCACCACCCGGGCTATCTTGCTCAGGCCCGTAATCTTCCCGTCGGGGATATAGGCCACATGACACTTGCCCACAAACGGCAGCATATGATGCTCGCAGGTGCTGAAGAGCTCGATGTCCTTGACAAGCACCATCTGCTTGTACTTCTCGTCGAACATCGCGGAGTGGATTATGCCGACGCCGTCCTCGCCGTAGCCCTTCGTCAGGAACTGAAGCGAGTTGGCAACCCTCTCGGGCGTCTTCACCAATCCTTCCCGACCGGAATCCTCGCCCAGAAGATCGAGAATCTCCTTCACGTGCGCGGCAATCTGTGCCGTCACCTCAGGATCGTATATGTCATCCCTGGAATACATGGACACTATTCGTCCTCTTCTGACTCGTCAACCTCGTCGCCCTCGGCATCACCGTCATCGTCGGGGATGTCATCATCATCGTCCACGTCGTCGGGGCCCTCGCCCGGAAGTCTTCGCTTCTCGACCGGGAGATCCTCGAACGCGACATAGCCCCTCTCGAAGTCGATGGGAAGGGGGCCCTTGGACTCAATTACCGTGGGCAGAAGCACCTTCTCTTCGGGGGCTTCCGATTCGAGAGTCACGATGACGTACTTCTTGCTCTTGATGTCGTAGAAGTACTGGAATTTCACAATCCCGTCTTTTATTGTCTTCTCGAGAGTGACGCAGTCGACCGTGCCCTGCCCGAGATCGACGAGAGCATAACGGGCCGCCACGGCGCCCCCCTCGTCGAAACCTTTGAAAAGAATAGGCTGATCCAGGGGGAACTCAAGATCGTCCCGCAGCTGCTTGTGGAAAGTGTAGAGGGTGTTGGATCCGCTCACCACATAGACGCGCAGGAACCCCTTCAATCCCTCGAGTGTGACTCTGTACTTGTAATTCATGGTGCGAAAATAATAAATATTCACTAATTTTGGCCCCGATGTCTGAAATTTTGGACACATACAAGAGCATTTCAGCCCCCGGAGAAGGACTTTTCAGGGATAACGGCAGCCGTTTCATCGCCTTTGCCTTCCCCGTCGAGAGCGAGGATGAAGTCAGGGCGATCGTGGACAGGCTACGCCGGGAGTACCACGACGCGCGGCACCACTGCTATGCATACAGGCTCGGCAAGGACGGCCGGAAATGGAGAGCAAGCGACGACTCCGAGCCCTCCGGCTCTGCCGGAAGGCCCATCCTGGGGCAGATTGATTCGGCCGGACTAAGCGACATCCTCGTGGTCGTGGTCAGATATTTCGGCGGTATCAAGCTCGGAATTCCCGGTCTGATCCGGGCCTACAAGACCTCCTCCGCGGAGGCGATAGCGAGCGCTCCTCCCGTGGAGAAGATTGCCGGAGACTGGTTCCGCCTGACATTCACCTACGACAAGATGCCCCGGGTGATGAAAGCCGTCAAGGACCTCGCTCTTCCGCAGCGCGCCCAGAACTTCGCTTCCGAATGCAGTATGGAGGTCAGGGTGAGGCTGAGTATCGCGTCCGATTTCTTTGAAAAGATGGAAAATAACGCTATTTTTACGAAGTTATAATTGTTTATCTATGAAAAAGCACATCTTCAACGCAGGCCCCTGCCTTCTCCCGCAGGAAGTCTATGACTCAGCACAGGAGGCCATCAAGGATTTCGCCGGCACAGGCGTATCCGTCCTCTCCATATCACACCGCACCAAAGAGTGGGACGCCATAATGGATGAGACAAGAGCCCTGTGGAAGGAGCTCCTCAATATCCCCGAAGGCTACGAAGTGGTGTTCCTCGGAGGAGGCGCAAGCATGCAGTTCCTCTATGTGGCGATGAACTTCCTCGAGAAGAAAGCCGCCTACGTGGACACCGGCGTGTGGGCCCACAAGGCGTTCAAGGAGGCCAAGGGCCTGGGCAATGCCGTCGAGATTGCCAGCTCCTCCGACAAGAACTACAACTACATCCCCAAGGGATACGAAATCCCCGCCGACGCCGACTATCTGCATATCACCACCAACAACACGATCTACGGCACCGAGCTCAAGCAGGACATCGACTGCCCCATCCCTCTGATCGCCGACATGTCGTCCGACATCATGAGCCGCCCCGTGGACGTGAGCAAGTACACGATGATCTACGGCGGCGCCCAGAAGAACGTAGGCCCTGCGGGCGTGGCGTTCGCCATCATCAAGAAGGACGCTCTCGGCAAGGTCTCCCGCTATCTCCCCACGATGCTCGACTACCGCGTGCACATCGACAAGCTCTCGATGTTCAACACTCCCCCCGTGTTCTCCATATTCATTATGCACGAGACCCTCAAGTGGATCAAGGCTCAGGGCGGCGTGGAGGCCATCCACAAGCTTGACACGGCGAAGGCCGAGGCTCTCTATGCCGAGATTGACCGCAACCCCCTGTTCACAGGCACGGCAGTCAAGGAAGACCGTTCGATAATGAACATCTGCTTCGTGATGGCTCCCGGCAAGGAAGACCTCCAGGACGAGTTCCTCGCATTCTCCAAGTCCCGCGACATCATCGGCATCAAGGGGCACCGCAGCGTCGGAGGATTCCGCGCCTCCACCTACAACGCCTGCACGATGGAAGACGTCCAGGCCCTCATCGACTGTATGAAAGAATTCGAAAAACTGCACGCATAGACCATGAAAGTACTCCTCGCAACCCAGAAACCCTTCGCGGCAGCGGCCGTCAAGGGGATTAGAGACATAGTCGAGGGCGCAGGCCACGAGCTCGCCCTCCTCGAGAAATATGAGCAGCAGAGCGAACTTGTCGCCGCAGTCTCAGACGCCGACGCCATCATAGTCCGCTCCGACAAGGTGACTTCCGAAGTGGTGGAGGCCGCAAAGAACCTCAAGATAGTTGTCAGAGCCGGAGCCGGCTACGACAATCTCGACCTCGAGGCCTGCACGGCGCACGGAGTGGTGGCTATGAACACGCCCGGACAGAACTCCAACGCCGTGGCCGAGCTCGCCATCGCGATGATGATATTCATGGCCCGCACCCAGTTCACCCCCGCCACCGGCAGCGAGGTGCAGGGCAAGACTCTCGGCATCCAGGCCTTCGGCAACGTCGGAAGGCTCGTCGGAGCCAAGGCCAAGGCTCTCGGGATGAAGGTGAAGGCCATCGACCCGTTCCTCCCCGCAGAGAAGATAGTGGAAGGCGGAGCCGAGAGCGCAGAGAGCCTCGAAGAGCTCTATTCGACCTCCGACTACGTCTCCATCCACATCCCCGCCACCCCGCAGACCATCGGAAGCATCGGCTATGACCTCATCAGCAAGATGCCCAAGGGAGCGACCCTCGTCAACACCGCCCGCAAGGAGGTCATCGACGAGGCCGGGCTGGAGAAGGCTCTCGAGGAGCGTGGAGACCTGAAGTATATCGCCGACGTGGCCCCCGACAACCTCTCCACTCTCCAGGAGAAGTTCGGGCTTCGCGTCTTCGCGACCCCCAAGAAGATGGGCGCCCAGACTTCGGAAGCCAATGTCAACGCAGGCCTCGCCGCCGCGCGTCAGATCTGCGACTTCTTCTCGACAGGCTGCACCAGGTTCCAGCTCAACAAGTAAGCTGCGCACCCCAAATACAAGATGTCATCCGAACTTGGCATGGTGTCCCAGCTTGCGATAATACTTATCGCGGCGGGTGTATTCACTATCATCTCGAAAGCCCTCAAACAGCCCCTCATCCTGGGCTACATAGTGGCAGGATTCATAGTGGGCCCCCACCTGGGGTTGTTCCCGCAGTTCTCCCCTGAGTCCGTGGACTCGTGGTCGGAGCTCGGGATAGTGTTCCTGCTGTTCGGCCTCGGGCTGGAATTCAGTTTCAAGAAGCTGCTCAACACGGGCAGCGCGGCTGCGATCTCCGCCGGCACCATCGCCCTCGGGATGATGCTGGTGGGTCTAGTGACGGGCAAGGCCCTGGGCTGGACGTGGATGGAAAGCCTTTTCCTGGGCGGGATGATGTCGATGAGCTCCACCACCATTATAATAAAGGCTTACGACGACCTCGGCAAGAAGAACGAGCCGTACGCCAACCTGGTGTTCGGTCTGCTGGTGGTGGAGGACCTGCTGGCGGTGCTGATGATGGTGCTGTTCTCCACAATCGCCGTCTCCAACAAATTCTCAGGAGGCGAGATGTTGCTGTCGCTGGTCAAACTGGTCTCCTTCCTGGTACTGTGTTTCCTGGTGGGCATTTACGTCCTCCCCTCCCTTTTCAAGAGGACACGCAAATACCTCAACGACGAAATCCTGCTGCTGATCAGCATCGGGCTCTGTTTCCTGATGGTGATGATGGCCAACAAGGCGGGCTTCTCCTCCGCCCTTGGCGCCTTCCTGATGGGTTCAATCCTGTCGTCCACCATAGAAGGCGAGCAGATTGAGAAGATTACGGTGAGCATCAAGAACCTGTTCGGCGCCATATTCTTCGTGTCAGTGGGAATGATGGTGAACCCTACCGTCATCGCTCAGTACTGGCCCACGATACTGGTGCTGACGGTGGTGGCGATGCTGGGCATACTGCTCTTCTCCACGACCGGCGTCCTGCTGGCGGGGAAGGGGCTGGACACCGCCCTGCACGTGGGATTCAGCCTGCCTCAGCTGGGCGAATTCTCCTTCATCATCGCAGGCCTGGGAGCCTCGCTGGGCGTCATCAGCGACCACATCTACCCGATAATAATCTCCGTGTCGGTAATAACCACCTTCACCACCCCTTATATGATAAAAGCGGCGGACCCGGCTTCGGCTTGGCTGCACAGGGTCCTGCCGGAAAGATTTGTCAAGCTCTGCAACAGGCGCCTTGACGAACCGGAGACCGTGGGCAAGGCGGAGAAGGGTCTGTGGAACGAGTTCCTCAAGAAGTACCTCATCCGCGTGGGAATATACAGCCTGCTGCTGACGGTGCTTCTGATCGGGATGAAGGAATACCTCCCCAAGTTGTGCGACCTCCTGCTGCCCGACCTCTCCGAGGGATGGCGCAGGGCGCTGATGACCGTAGTGGCCCTTGCGGTGATGTCTCCCTTCCTGTACGGACTGGGCGTCAACAGCGGCAGCCTGAAGAAACTGGGCTCGACCCTGATGCGGAATTCGCCGAAGGCGAAGACGCCTGTGATCGTGAGCATCTCTGTGCGTATGCTGATGGCCGTGGAGTTCGCCCTGGTGGCGATATCCGCCTTCGCCAGGATAGGCGGTTGGGAATATGCGCTGGTCTTCGTCACACTGGTCTTGATATTCATCCTGTTCCGCAGGGGACGCAAGGAATTCACATCCATCGAGGACCGCTTCTTCAAAAATCTCCAGGCCAAGGAAAACCAGGACAGGAAGCAGGCTCCCGTGACCTATGCGATAGGGGACAAGATGTCCAAATCAGATATCGGCACCGACAGGGTGACCATATCGTCAGACTTCCAATATGCGGGACAGACTTTGCGCGAGATGCCCTTCAGGCACAGCAGCGGCGTCAACATAGTCAAAATCCAGAGAGGCAGGCGCTCAATCCTTATCCCGTCCGGAGACGAAAGGATATTCCCGGGCGACATCCTCGTGGCGGTGGGCACGAAGGCCCAGCTGGACAAGTTCTCGGCTCTGGTGAAGGATTGCTCGGCCTGTGTCGAAGGCGACGACTATCCTTCCGACGACAACTTCAGTATGGAGGAGGTGCTGATCGCCCCGGGCTCCTTCCTGGACGGCAAGCTCCTGAAAGACACGTCGATGCGTGAGGCCGGATGTATGGTGATAAGCGTCGTGCGCGACGGCGAGGAGATCATCAACCCCGACAAGGAATTCCTGTTCCACTCAGGCGACTCGGTATGGATGGCCGGTCTGCAGGAGAGTATCGATTTCTACAAAGGAATCCGGCGGGAATAGGAAGCCTTGCTACCTTCTGTAATTGTACCCCATCAGATCGAGGATGGGGTATTCGTGCGTCTCTAGGGCAGAGCTGAAACGGGCGAAATCGCGCTTCTCCGGGGCGCACCATTGGACCTCGCTGAGCGCAAGCATCCTGGGTAGAAGCATATACTCGAAGTGCCCCTGAGTGGCTATGTACTCTGTCCACAAGTTGCCCTGGACACCCAGGATGTGATGCAGACAATCCTCGGGGATATCGCGACAGGGGTCGAGACTGTAAGTCTTCTCGAGAGTCACAACCTGAATCTGGCCCAGAGGCTCATCCTCGAAGTCTTCGGACTGGGCATAATCGAGGTAGCAATAATTGTTGGGGGCCATCACGACGTCATATCCCATCTTCGCGGCCTTGATGCCGCCCTCAGCCCCGCGCCAGCTCATCACCGTGGCTCCCGGAGCGAGCTCCCCTTCGAGAATCTCGTCCCAGCCTATCACCTTCTTGCCCTTTGTGGCAAGGAAGGCCTGGACCCGGCTCGTGACATAGTTCTGAAGCCTCTGCTCCTTGGTGGCGTTCGCATCGGTCTTCAGGCCCAGCGCCCTGATGCGGGCCTGGCAGTCTGGACACTTCTCCCATTCGCCCTTCTTGCACTCGTCGCCGCCAATGTTGAAATATTCGGAAGGGAAGAGATCGGCTACCTCCCCCAGCACATCCTCCAGAAACTCGAACGTGACTTCCTTGCCGGGGCAGAGCGCCTCGTCGGCTATGCCCCATCCGGTGCGCACCTTGTAGGGCCCGCCACTGCAGCCGAGCTCGGGATATGCCGCAAGAGCGGCGACCATATGCCCGGGAAGGTCTATCTCGGGAATTACGATGATGCCGAGACCCTGCGCATAGGCAACCACCTCCCGGATATCTTCCTGAGTGTAGTACCCTCCGTAGGGGATGCTGTCGTGGGCAAAGCGGTTGCGGCCTGCCTGCGTGCCTTCACGCACGGAGCCGACCTCGGTCAAGCGGGGGTATTTCCTGATCTCGATCCTCCAGCCCTGGTCATCGGACAAGTGCCAATGCATACGGTTGAGCTTGAACGCGGCCATAATGTCGAGGATCCTCTTGACTTCGTCCTTGCCGAAGAAATGGCGGCAGTCGTCAATCATGACTCCCCTGTAGGCAAACCTGGGAGCATCGTTGACGGTGCAGCAAGGAAGCATCCAGCTGTCCGAAGGGGCCTTCTTGTCTCCATAGACACTCACCGGAAGCATCTGGGAGAGGGTCTGCACAGCATAGAAGAATCCGTTGAAGTCCGATGCTCTCACCCTGACGGCGTCCGGAGCGATTTCAAGTGAATAGGCCTCGCCGGGGAGCGAAGCATCCTGCAGGAAACTGATGCCGGCCTCCGTCTGCTCGACCGCACAAGCCTTGCCGGAGACCCTGCCAAGCCTCGAGGCGAACTCCTCTATCATCCCGCGGGAAGACTCATCCGTCACTCCGGCGACGTTGAAGGAGGCTCCCTTCACGCAGAATGCGCCCTCGGCGGCCTCGACACTCTGCGGCGCGGGGATGATGCCCGCAAGTACAGCGGCGTTGTCAATCGACTTGTCCGCGCAGGCGGCGGAGAGAAAAAGGGCCGCAATCACGGCTAAAGGATTGGCTATGGCTTTCATTATCGGATAGTGGTTATATATTCAGCTAATTTAAGTAAAAATTATTACATTTGTTAGTCGTGCTCTTCGAAGCGAACAAATTCAAACATATATTATGGTAAGAGTAAAACCCTTTGCGGCTCTGCGTCCGCCCAAAGACCTCGTGACAGAGGTCGCAGCCCCTCCCTATGATGTCCTCAATTCGGAAGAAGCCAGCGCGATGGCAGGAGAGAAGTCCCTTCTTCATATCACCAAGCCCGAGATAGATTTCACTCCAATCGCGGGTGAGCACGAGCAGCGCACCTACGACAAGGCTGTCGACAACTTCAAGCTCTGGCAGAGCAAGGGTTGGCTTCAGCGCGACTCCAAGCCCTGCTACTATGTGTATTCGCAGACAATGTCGGGCCGCACGCAGTACGGACTCGTGCTCTGTGCCCACACCGACGACTACGCGTCCGGAGCCATCAAGAAGCACGAACTCACCCGCAAGGACAAGGAAGACGACAGGATGATCCACGTCCGCATCCAGAGCGCCAACATCGAGCCCGTCTTCTTCGCCTTCAAGGACAACGAGGAGTTGGGAGCCATAGTCTCCGACAAGGTGGCCTGCCCCTCAGAGTTCAGATTCACCGACGAGAACGGATTCGGCCACGAACTCTGGGTCATCGACGACGACGCCGTGATCGCGCGCATAACGGAGCTCTTCAGCAGCAGCGTTGACGCGTTCTACGTGGCTGACGGACATCACCGCACTGCCGCCGCCGCGCGCGTGGGCGCCGAGAAGAAGTCGCAGAACCCCTCCCACACCGGAGAAGAAGAGTACAACTGGTTCATGGCCGTGTGCTTCCCCGAGAGCGAGCTCAAGATTCTCGACTACAACCGCGTGGTCCGCGACCTCAACGGGTATTCCGCAGAAGAGTTCCTGAAGGCTCTGGAAGATGATTTCAAAGTCTGCCCCGCCACGACTCGCGAGCCCTCGGGCCTGCACAACTTCTCGATGTATCTGGAAGGCAGGTGGTACAGCCTGACTGCAAAGGACGGAAGATTCGACGACGCCGACCCCATCGGAGTGCTCGACGTCACGATCCTTTCGAGGCTCGTGCTGGACTCTCTTCTCGGCATCAAGGACCTGCGCACAGACAAGCGCATCGACTTCGTCGGCGGCATAAGAGGCCTGGGCGAGCTGGAGCGCAGGGTGGACAGCGGCGAGATGAAGGTCGCATTCGCCCTCTACCCCGTCTCGATGAGGCAACTCACCGACATAGCCGACAGCGGCAACATAATGCCTCCGAAGACCACCTGGTTCGAGCCCAAGCTCCGCTCCGGACTCGCCATTCACACCTTCTAGGATGAATCTCAAGAGTCTCGCGAAAGACACTGCGATCTATGGCCTGAGCAGCATAGTAGGGAGGTTTCTCAACTACCTGCTCGTGCCGCTCTACACCTACAAGATAGCGGCGGAGAGCGGAGGTTACGGTCTGGTGACCAACCTGTATGCCTACACGGCATTCTTCCTGGCTCTGCTGACCTTCGGGATGGAGACCACCCTCTTCCGCTTCTCCAACAAGGAGGGCGAGGATGCGGGGAAGGTGTACGGCACCACCCTGAGGCTCGTCGGCGGAGTGGCGCTCACGTTCGTGGTGGCGGTGCTCGCTTTTCTCAAGCCCATCGCAGGCGCCCTGGGATATTCCGCACACCCCGAATACGTGGGTTGTATGGCAGTAATCGTCGGAATGGATGCATTCCAGGCCATAATGTTCTCCAGGCTGAGGCTCACGCACAAGCCGCTGAAGTTTATGGCGCTCAAGTTCGCGTTCATAATCCCCAACGTGCTGCTCAACCTCTTCATATTCCTGGTGATGCCCCTGCTCTTCGACAAGATGCCCGCCCTGCGGGACCTCTATGTCGGAATGGACTACGGGGTGGGGCTTATATTCTTCGTCAACCTCATCTGCACTTCCTGCGTGTTCCTCGGATTCATCCCGGAGCTCAAGGGTCTGAGATGCGGCTTTGACAAGGCGCTTGCGCGAAGACTTCTGACCTACACCTGGCCCCTTCTCATCCTGAGCCTTCTGGGGATACTCAACAACGTGGCGGACAAGATGCTCTACCCCTTCCTCGTCCCCGGCAAGGAAGGCGCGGTCCAGCTCGGCATCTACGGCGGATGCGTCAAGATAGCGATGATAATGAGCCTGCTGACGCAGGCGTTCAGATATGCATATGAGCCGATAGTCTTCAACGACAGCCGCGGCAAGAGCTCTCCCGACACCCTTGCGGACGGGATGAAATGGTTCGTAATCTTCGGCCTGCTCGCGTTCCTGGCAGTGATGTTCTATATGCCCCTGCTCAGACATCTCATCTCACCGTCCTACTGGGAGGGCCTCAGGGTGATTCCCATCGTAATGGCGGCGGAGCTCTTCATGGGCATATATTTCAACCTTTCGTTCTGGTACAAACTCTCCGACCAGACCTGGTGGGGAGCTCTGCTGAGCGGGATCGGAGCCGCAGTGATGATAGCGGTCAACATCATCTTCGTGCCGCGCTGCGGCTATATGGCCTGCGCCTGGGGCGGATTTGCCGGATACGGCACCGCAATGCTCCTGAGTTTCCTTATCGGGCAGCGCAAGCACCCCGTCCGCTACGACCTTCGCACTATCCTCACCTTCGCGGTGATAGCGGGATTCTACTACTATCTGTACAATCTGCTTTCCGGAGCCGGTGTCACATCGGCGGTACTGATTGCCGCCGGCACGGTGCTGCTCCTCAGCTATGCGTATCTTGTCTGGAGAATGATCAAACCCAAAAAATATGAAAAACCCGATTAAAAAGATGTTCCTTGCGGTAACAACGGCTATTGTAGCCGCGTCCTGCGCAGGTTCTTCCCGCAAGGCCGCCGAGGCCGAGGCCGAACAGGCCCGCGCCGATTCTCTCGCCGCACAAAAAGAAAAAACAGCTATGGAAAAACTCTCACAACTCCCCGACGAGCCGATATTCGACATCGTCACCAATCTGGGCACCATCAAGGTCCGGCTCTACGCCGACACGCCTGCACATCGCGACAATTTCGCCAAGCTCGCCCTCACAGGCTTCTACGACAAGCTTCTCTTCCACAGAGTGATTGACGGATTCATGATCCAGGGCGGAGACCCTCTGACCAAAGACCCCGCCAACAAGGCCCGTTTCGGCACCGGTGATCCGGACTACACCATCCCCGCGGAAATCCTTCCCTCCCACAATCACAAGAAGGGAGCTCTCGCGGCGGCGCGCAGAGGTGACGCTGTCAACCCCTTCAGGGAGTCCAGCGGCTCGCAGTTCTACATTGTGCAGGACCCCTATACCTGCGCGCAGCTTGACGGCCAGTACACCGTGTTCGGAGAGACCATAAGCGGGCTCGACGTGGTGGACAAGATTGCCCGGGTAGACACCGACGGCAGAGATTGCCCTCTGAGCGAAGTCAAAATCATCACAATAACTCTCGACGAGTCCATCTAGTTTGGCACGCGTCTTGCAAAACGAATTAACCGAATAGTTTTTTCATAGGTTAATTTAGGTTAGAAAGTAAGGTGCCCGACGTGAGTCGGGCATTTTACTTTTCGTGCCAGCCCCGTGAATTGATAAAAAAAATTTGTATATTGGTAATCAATTTCATCTTCTATGACACCGGACTCGGCACTCATTCACAAGACCCTGAAGGAATTCTTCGGATTCGACGCCTTCAAGGCCGACCAGGAGGCAATCATCAGCCACCTCACCGCAGGGGGCAACACGTTCGTGCTGATGCCCACGGGAGGGGGCAAATCCCTCTGTTTTCAACTGCCGGCTCTCGTGATGGATGGCATGGCAATCGTGATCTCCCCCCTCATCGCTCTGATGAAGAACCAGGTCGACGCGATACGCGGGTTTGTGTCGGGCAACGAAAGCATCGCCCATTTCCTCAACTCATCGCTCAACAAGCAGCAGATGGACGAGGTCAGGGAGGACGTCCTGAGCGGCAAGACCAAGCTTCTCTACGTCGCCCCGGAGTCGCTCACCAAGAGTGAGAATGTGGCCCTCCTGCACAGCGTCAAGATATCCTTCTACGCCGTGGACGAAGCTCACTGCATCTCCGAGTGGGGCCACGATTTCAGGCCGGAATACCGCCGGATCAGAAGTATTGTCGAAGATATCGGGAAGGCCCCCATCATAGCGCTCACGGCGACGGCGACCCCCAAGGTGCAGAGTGACATACTGAAGAACCTCGGCATCCCCGATGCAAGAGTGTTCAAGTCTTCGTTCAACCGGCAGAATCTCTACTACGAAGTCCGCGACAAGGTGGACGCCGAGAAGGACATCATCCGCTACATCCGCTCCAACCCCGGCAAATCGGGCATCATCTACTGTCTGAGCCGCCGCAAAGTGGAGGAGATGGCCGACCTTCTGTGCATCAACGGCATCAAAGCGCTTCCGTATCACGCCGGCCTCGACGCGAAGGTCCGGGCCGAGAACCAGGACAAGTTCCTGATGGAAGAGGTCAAGGTGATAGTCGCCACCATCGCCTTCGGTATGGGCATCGACAAGCCCGACGTGAGGTTCGTGATTCACTACGACATCCCCAAGAGCATCGAGAGCTACTATCAGGAGACCGGTCGCTCTGGCCGCGACGGCAATGAGGGCCACTGCATAGCGTACTACAGCTACAAAGACATACGCAAGTTTGAGAAATTCATGGTCGGCAAGCCGGTGGCGGAGCAGGAGATAGCCCGCCAGCTGCTGGGCGAGGTGGTCGCATATGCCGAGTCGAGCCAGTGCCGCCGGAAGCTTCTGCTCAATTATTTCGGCGAGGATTACCTCCCGGACAACTGCGGCTCCTGCGACAACTGCCTGCACCCGAAGCAGACCTTCGACGGCCGGGTGGAGATGAGCACCGTCATAAGGCTCATCCTCAGTCTGCCGGAGCATTTCAAGGTCGAGCACCTGGCGTGCATCCTGGCCGGTATCGACAACGCCCTCATCAAGAGCTACAATCACGACAAGAGCAGGTACTTCGGCGCGGGCAAGGATCATTCCGACAAATTCTGGTGCACGGTGATTCACCAGGGCCTCATCTACCATCTGCTCGAGAAGGAGATAGAGACATTCGGCCTGATACACGTCACGGCAGAAGGCCGCGACTTTCTGGAGCACCCCTTTGAGCTGACGCTTGTGGAAGACCGGACATTCTCCAACGGAGACCCGGACGATGACGAGGATGAAGAAGCGGCGGCAGCCGCCGCGGCAGCGGCGAAGGGAGGCGGAGGCGGCGACCCGGTCCTGCTGTCAATGCTCAAGGACCTGCGCAAGGAGATGGGCCGCAAGCTCAAGCTCCAGCCCTGGATAATATTCTCCGACCCGGCCCTGGAAGACATGTCCATCCTCTACCCGGAGACGTTCGATGAGCTGAAAAACTGCCAGGGCGTCGGCGAAGGCAAGGCCCGCAAGTTCGGAGAGGAATTCATCTCGCTGATCAAGAAATATGTCGACGAGAATGAGATAATCCGTCCGAGCGACTTCGTGATGAAGTCGTCGCCCAGCCGCTCTGCCGACAAAATCTACATAATCCAGAGCATAGACCGGAGAGTTGACCTGGAAGCCATCGCTTCCGCCAAGGGGCTCGATATGGACGAACTGATGGACGAGATTGATGCCATTGTCGCCACGGGCACCAAACTCAACCTCGACTATTACATCAAGGAATATCTGGACGAGAACATCGTGGCCGAAGTGCTTGATTACTTCAAGAACGAGGCCCAGTCGGACTCCCTCGAGAAGGCCCGCGAAGTGTTGAGCGACGACTACGACGACATCGAGATAAGGCTTGGCCGCATCAAATTCCTTTGTGAGGTAGCATCGTGATTCCGCAGCAGACAGTAGACCTGATCCTGGACAACGCCCATATCGAGGACGTTGTCAGCGACTTCGTGACGCTCAAGCGCCGCGGAGCCAATTTCGTGGCCTGCTGTCCCTTCCACAACGAGAAGACGCCCTCGTTCTACGTCTCGCCCTCAAAGGGCATATTCAAATGCTTCGGCTGCGGCAAGTCCGGCTCGGCGGTGGGGTTCGTGATGGAGCAGGAGCACTGCTCATATGCGGAGGCTCTCAGGTATCTCGCGCGCAAGTACCACATCGAGATAGTCGAGGCCGAAGAATCGGCGGAGGAGATCGCGTCAAGGCAGCGCCGCGAGAGTCTGCTTCTGGTGAGCGACTTCGCCCAGAAATTCTTCGCAGCCCAGCTCTCCGAAGGCGAAGGACGCGCCGTCGGATATGCCTACTTCCGCAGCCGCGGGCTCGAAGACGAGACGATACGGCGTTTCGGCCTGGGCTGGGCACCTTCGGGGCGAACAGCCCTTATCGACGCCGCCCTGAAGGCCGGCTACAAGACAGAGTATCTCCTCGCGGCGGGACTCGCCGTGCAGAGAGAAGACGGGAGCATCGTCGACAAATTCCGCGAGCGGGCAATGTTCCCGATACATTCCGTCAGCGGAAGGGTCATAGCCTTCAGCGGAAGGACACTGCGCAGCGACAACCCGGCCAAATACGTCAATTCTCCCGAGACTGAGATCTACACCAAGAGCCGCACCCTCCTGGGGATATGGTTCGCCAAGGCGGAGATATCACGTCAGGACCGCTGCATACTGGTGGAGGGCAATGTGGATATGGTCACCATGCACCAACTGGGCATCTGCAACACAGTGGCATCCTGCGGCACATCCCTCACTGTGGAGCAGATACGGCTCATCAAGAAGTTCACGGACAACGTGACCATAATGTATGACGGCGACTCCGCAGGCATACACGCGGCGCTAAGAGGAATTTCGCTCGTGCTCGCCGAGGGGCTGAACGTCAGTGTCGTGCTTCTGCCGGAAGGCGAAGACCCCGACTCATTCGCGCGCAAGCATACTCTGGAGGAGGTGCAGGCCTACATTGCAGACGGCAGCCGCGACTTCATCGGCTTCAAGACAGACCTGCTTCTCGCCCAAGCCGGATCGGACCCGCTCAAGAAGGCGAATCTCGTCAATGACATAGCCGACACGATCGCCGAGATCCCGGACGCGGTGAAGCGCTCAATGTACGTCGACGCGACCGCCGCGCGCTTCGGCATCGAATCATCCATACTTTTCGACCGCATCGGCCGCATGCGCCAGCATCGCCTCTCGGAAGAGAAAGCCGCGCAGCAGCGAAGAGGAGACAGGCAGGACAGGCAGCCCTCCTACTCCTCCGTCCCCGTCCAGACTCAAACTCCGGCCTGGAGCGAAGAGAACCGGACTCTTGCGGGAGCGGAGAGGGACCTGCTGTATTTCCTTCTCACCCACGGGGACTCTCCCCTTGACTTCGAAAGCGACTCGGAATTCTACTCCGGCGACGAAGCGGACAAGAGCACCGTCGCCGATTTCATCCGCTCGGCCCTCGAAGCGGACTCCTCGTGCTTTGCGAACACTGCCTACAAGGCGGTCTACGACGCCTATTATTCAGCCTATGACGAAGGCCTCACCCAGAGTCAGATTCTGCGCAGACTCTACGATTCGCCGGACCGCACAACAGCCGACGTGACAGCGGAGCTCGCGACCGAGAAGCATCGGCTTTCGGTCAAGAAATTCGAGAATTCACTCACTTCCACCTCGTCCTGGCTGGTAAAATACGTCCCGAAAGCGATTTTATACTATGCGGAGCGTAGAGTTCAGGATAAAATTGATTATCTTCGCCACCGCCTTCAGGAAGTGCCTTCCGAAGAGATGGAAGACGTGATGAAGCAGATAAAGAAATACCAGACAGCCCAACGTGGCATCAAAGCCAAGATAGGAAGAGACAAATGATGGAAAAGAAATTCAAAAGAACCCTTGTGACCTGCGCGCTCCCCTACGCGAACGGCCCCGTGCATATCGGTCATCTGGCAGGCGTCTATGTGCCTGCCGACATTTATGTCAGATATCTCCGTATGAGAGGAGAGGACGTGCTGTATGTCTGCGGCTCCGATGAGCACGGCGTGCCCATCACCATCAAGGCGCGTCAGCAGGGATGCAGCCCTCAGGACATTGTGGACAAGTACCACGGCATCATCGACTCGTCCTTCAAATCGCTCGGCATCAATTTCGACGTGTACGGACGCACTTCGTCCGAGACCCACGCGAAGAACGCCTCCGGGTTCTTCCGCAAGCTCTACGAGGAGGGCAAGTTCATCACCCGCGAGAGCGAGCAGTACTACGACCCCGAGGCGAAAACCTTCCTTGCGGACCGCTATATAGTGGGGACCTGTCCCAAATGCGGCGCTCCGGGCGCTTACGGCGACCAGTGCGAGAAGTGCGGATGCACGCTCAGCCCCGAGGAGCTCATCGACCCCAAGTCCAAGCTCAGCGGAGCCGTACCGATCAAGAAGAAGACCACCCACTGGTATCTGCCGCTTCAGGATTACGAGCCCTGGCTCCGCGAGTGGATACTCGAAGGCCACAAGGAGTGGAGGCCCAATGTCTACGGTCAGGTCAAGAGCTGGCTGGACGGAGGCCTGCAGCCCCGCGCCGTCACCAGAGACCTCGACTGGGGAGTGCCGGTGCCTGTCGAAGGAGCCGAAGGCAAGGTCCTCTACGTCTGGTTCGACGCCCCCATCGGCTACATATCCAACACCATCGACCTTCTGCCCGACAGCTGGGAGAAATGGTGGAAGTCGCCCGACACGAAGCTGGTGCACTTCATCGGCAAGGACAACATAGTGTTCCACTGCATAGTCTTCCCCTCGATGCTCAAGGCCTACGGAGACTATGTGCTCCCCGAGAACGTGCCCGCCAACGAGTTCCTCAACCTTGAGGGTGACAAGATCTCGACCTCGCGCGGATGGGCCGTGTGGGCTCACGAATACGTGCAGGACTTCCCCGGCAAGGAAGATGCTCTGCGTTACGTGCTTACCGCCAACGCTCCCGAGACCAAAGACAACGACTTCAGCTGGAAGGACTTCCAGACCCGCAACAACAGCGAGCTGGTGGCCATCTTCGGCAACTTCGTCAACAGGGCCCTCGTGCTGACCCACAAGCATTTCGGCGGCAAGGTGCCCGCGTGCGGAGCGCTTGAAGAGATAGACAGGGAGGCTCTCGCCCAGATTCCCGGCCTCAGGGCATCTCTCGAGAAGAATCTCGAAAGCTACAAATTCCGCGAAGCCCTCAAGGACGCCATGTCGATAGCGCGCACCGGCAACAAATACATCTCCGACACCGAGCCCTGGAAGGTCGCGAAGACCGATATGGAGCGCTGCGCCACCATCCTGAACGTGTCGCTGCAGATATGCGCCGACCTGGCGATAGCATTCGAGCCCTTCACTCCTTTTGCCGCGTCAAAGCTCCGCGCTATGCTTGACCTCAATCCGGCTTGGGATATGCTGGGACGCGAGGATATCGTACCCTCCGGGCACCAGCTCAAAGAAGCGGAGCTTCTCTTCACCAAGGTGGAGGACGACCAGATTCAGAAGCAGCTCGACCGCCTCGCCGCCATCCGCGCCGAGAAGGAGGCCGAAGCCAAGGCGGAAGAGGCGAAGAGAGTCGCGCCCCAGAAGAGCGAGTGCAGCTTCGAGGATTTCGAGAAGATGGACATCCGCACCGCCACTGTGCTCGAGGCCGTCAAAGTCCCCAAGACAGACAAGCTTCTCAAGCTCACCATCGACACGGGCATCGACAAGAGGACAATCGTGTCGGGCATCGCCGAGTTCTACACTCCCGAGCAGATGGTGGGCAAGCAGATATGCATCCTGGCCAATCTCGCCCCCCGCACCATCCGGGGCATCGAGAGCCACGGTATGATACTGATGGCAAAGCAGGGCGACGGCAAGATGCGGTTCATCACACCTGCCGAGGCCCTTGCCAACGGTGCCGAGATAGGATAAGCTATTTCTTCAGATAATACGTCACGTACGTGACCACGCGCACCTTCTTGATAGAGGGGGTGTTGCTGTCGCGGTCTTCGATGGAGAAGGTCCCCTGGGCGGCGTCCTTTATCTTGCCGAGACGGCTGCCGGAGTCCTTGGCGAACTTGAGGGCGACTTCGCGCGCGTTGCGCGTGGCTTCCTCAATCATCTCGGGCTTGATGGAGTTGAGCCCCTCGAAACGGAACTGGGGAGTCTCTCCCCACTCGCTCGCAAGAGCGATTCCACTCCCTATAAGAGAGCTCTGGTCGGCCATAAGCGCGAGCACCGCCTGCACATCCGACGAGCACACGGTCACGGTGCAAGTCGCGACAAATCGGTACAGCCGGTCGTTGCCACCGTATTCGTTGGCGAACTTGTCGGAGATCTTCGGAAGCGAGACCGTAATCTCCGACGAGGGGATGCCTCCGGACCCTAGGAAGTCCTCAATCTTCGCGGTCTTGGAGGCTATCTCCTTGCCGAGCGGATCAAGTTCGTTGCCGACCACCTTGAAGACGAGAGGCCAGATCACCTTGTCGGCCTGAACCTCCCTCTCGCAAAGGCCCTTCACGCTGACGGTTCTGTCGTAAGATTTGAGAGTCCTGACAGATGCCGGTATTGACAGTCCCAGCACCACGAGCCCCGCAAGTATGCAAAGCCCCAGAATATTGTTCTTAAGTTCCATAGCCACAAATATAACAAAAATCCCGGGCCGTTGAACAGGGCTCGGGATTTTGCGATAAATCCGGGATATCTTTATTCTGCGGGATCAGCGGTAAGTTTGCCTACCTTGACCACCTCGACAGTGAAGATGAGAGTGGCGTTGGGCTCGATGCCCTGATTGCCACGCTCGCCGTAAGCGAGATCACCGGGGATGAAGAGCTCGATCTTGCCACCCTCGCCGACGAGCTGCATACCCTCGGTCCAGCCGGGGATCACACGGTTGAGAGTGAAGTGCACGGGCTCGGCGTCTTCCTTGACCTCGTCGAACACCTTGCCGTCGAGAGTCTTGCCCTGGTAGCGCACCCACACGGTATCGGTGGCGGCGGCCTTCACATCGTTGCCGGGCTCGATGATGCGGTACTGGAGTCCGCTGGGGGTCTGCAGGACATCAGCCTTGGCCTTGTTGGCGGCGAGGAACTTCTGCCCGGCCTCCTTGTTGACAAGGAGCTTGAAGTTGTGACGGTTCTCGAGATAAGCGTTGAACAGAGCGTTCATCTGCTCGGGGTCGATCTTGAACTGCTTGCCGAAATCGGCGTCGCGCATATCTCCCTCAGCGGCAACGAAATCCTTCATACCCTTGACAATCTGCGAGAAATTGAGATCTCCGAAATCATAGCCCTTGATGAATGAGCCGAAATTGATGCCTACCAGATAGCTGACGGAGTCGATCTGAGCCCGGCTGGGGACATAATCCTTGGCGGTCTTGACGGCCTCGACGGCCTCTTCGCCTTCCACGGCCGCCTCCTTGGGAGAGCAGGCCACTGTCATTGCGCCCATCATCAGGGCGAAGAAAATGAATTTTGTTTTCATACTTTATTGTCTTTTGGTTGATTATTCGTTAAAGCTCCCAGGCAAGGGCGGAAGCGCCGAGGATGGCGGCATCGGACTCCTTGAGGCTGGAGAACACAATCTTGACTTTGTCCTTCCATATCTTGAGGACGCTCTCATTCATAGCCTTGAGCATCGGCTCGTAGAGGAACTCTCTGGAGCGCGCAAGGCCGCCGAAGAGCACTATCGCCTCCGGGGCGCTGAACGCGATGAAGTCCGCGAACGAGCGGCCAAGGATCGAGGCGGTGTAGTCGAACACCTTGAGGGCAAGTTTGTCGCCCTGCTTCGCGGCGTCGTAGACGTCCTTGGAGGAGATGTCAACGCATTCGCGCAGCAGCGAAGGCTCGTCACTCATCTCGAGCCACTCGCGGGCCGTCCTGGCGACTCCGATTGCGGAGCAGTAGGCCTCAAGGCAGCCGGTACGGCCGCACCCGCAGGAGCGACCGTTGTGGCGCACGGCCGTGGTATGTCCGAGCTCCCCGGCGAATCCGTCGTGACCGTAGAGGACCTTGCCGTCCACCACGATACCGCTGCCGACGCCGGTGCCGAGAGTGATCATTATGAAGTTCTTCATACCCTTGGCGGCGCCGTAGGTCATCTCGCCCACAGCCGCGGCATTGGCGTCGTTGGTAAGCGACACGGGGATGCCGTCCATCTTGGAGGAGAGTATCTGGGCGAACTTGACGCTCTTTCCCGCCGCCCAGGCGAGATTGGGAGCGAAAGCGACCTCTCCGGTGTAGTAGTTGCCGTTGGGGGCGCCGACGCCGATACCGCGTATCTGACCCTCCTTGCCGGCAGACTTGATACAGGACTTCACAGCCTCGGCGAGAGCGCTGAGGAATGCGTCGGCGTCGGTCCCGTACGTATCGGAGCGGATTACGCTCTGGGCGAGCACATCGCCTCTCTCATTGACGACGCCTATCTTGGAGGTCTGACCTCCGACGTCGATACCTACCACGAAATTCTTGTCCATACCGCTACTCTACAGGGATATCTTTGTTGACATTCTTGCAGCCGGCCACGGCGTAATAGAGCAGGTATGCGAGCATCGCGATGACAAGCCAGTAGCTGCTCATATAGCCTGCGTCGGACTTGGCGATTATGTTCTGGATGAAGGGCATCACGCCGCCACCCACGACAAGCATCATGAATATGCCGGAAGCGGACTCGGTGTACTTGCCGAGGCCCTCGACCGCGAGGTTGAAGATTGCGCCCCACATGATGGAGGTGCACAGGCCGCAGAGGACAAGGAGCAGACAGCTCAGAGGGACCTGGAACATCCCGAATCCGTCGGCTGCGCTGTAGCCGGGCATATTGACGGTGACAGCCTTGGGGATGAAGATGGCGAAGAGCACGAGAGCGATGGCCACCGACGTCACGCACATCATCTGGGTGCGGGTGCTGACCTTGCCGGAGATGAAGGTGCTGCACAGACGACCGACCATCATCAGAAGCCAGTAGATTGCGGCGATTGCGCCTCCGATAGCGGCGCCGTTGACGGCGATGCCGGCTCCCTTGGCGGAAGGATCGGAGAGGAAGAAGTTCACCTGCGCAGGGATGCCGATCTCGATGCCGACATAGAAGAAGATGGCGACGGCTCCGAGCACGAAGTGACGGAAATTCCAGGCGCTGTGCTCATATGTGGTGCTCTTGCGCTCCATAGCGGGCTCCGGGACCTTGACGAAGGAGATGATGACGAACGCTGCCGCGAAGACGCCCATCGCTATGAAGAGCAGAGGGGTGACGTCAGACATCGAAGTGCTCGCGCTGACGGTGCCGATGAGGGCGCCGACCAGAAGAGGAGTGAGCGTGCCGGTGAGGGAGTTGAGCGTACCGCCGATCTGGATGTACTGGTTGCCCTTGTTGCCGCCGCCGCCGAGGATATTGAGCATCGGGTTGACGACAGTGTTGAGCATACAGACACAGAATCCGCAGATGAATGCGCCGAGCAGATAGACAAAGATGGCTGCTGAGCCGAGGAAGCCGAAGCTGGAGAGATACTGCACGCAGATGCCTGCAAATCCGACCGCCAGAGCGATGAGGGTGGTCTTCTTGTATCCGACCTTGATGAGCATCTTGCCAGCGGGGATACCCATGAAGAGGTATGCGGCGAAGTTCATAAGGTTGCCTGCCATCCTGGACCACTCGTACTGGTTGCCCCAGATGTTGCCGAAAGGTGCGGCCATGTTGGTGACGAAGGAAATCATCGCGAAGATGAAGCACATCGTCACGATGGCCACCATGTTGGTTTTTTTCTTTTCTGCCATAGTGTTATTTGATTGATTGAATATTCTTCTCGTTGTAGAGGGCCTTGCCTTCCGGAGTCATCGCGTACTCGAAGCGGTCGGCGTAGTGCTTCTCGACGTTGCGGCGCACCATCTTGGAGGTGGTGTTGAGCATGCCGTTCTGCTCGGTGAAGGGTTCGTCCGCCACTATTATTGCGGCAGGGAGCCACTTCTCGGGGAAGAGGCCATCGTGACGACCTCCCTTGCGGTAGGAGTCACACTCGGCCTGGATTATGTCGAGCATCGCCTTCCTGCCTTCCACAGAATCGGGGTCGAGGCCGTCCTTCTTGACGGCGTCGGCGAGGAGATTCTTGTTGGGGACGACGAGCACCACGGTGTAGGGACTCTGGTTGTTGTACAAGACCGAGGAATCGATATATCTGGAGCCGTCGGTGAGACTGTCTTCATACCCTTCGGGAGAATATTTCTCCCCGTCGGAAGATATCAGAAGGCTCTTGAAGCGACCGTTAACATAGAGGAAGCGGGGGTTCTCCTTGCAGATGTAGCCGCGGTCGCCTGTGTGCAGCCAACCGTCGACAATGGTCTTGGCGGTGGCCTCGGGGTTCTTCCAGTAGCCGGCCATCACGTTCTCGCCGCGGATGACTATCTCGCCTGTCACTCCGTGAGGGACTTCAACTCCGTCCTCGTCGCATATCTTGATGTCCATAGGCTGAACGATGCGGCCCGACGAACCGAAGCGGGCATGGCCCTTGCCGCAGGCATTGGCGCATATCACGGGCGTGGCCTCGGACAGGCCGTAACCCTGGAATATGGGCATTCCGACCGCGCAGAAGTAGCGCTGGAGCTCGATGTCGAGGAGTGCGCCGCCGCCGATGAAGAACTTGAAGCGGCCACCGAAATTCTCCCTTATGCTCTTGAATATCAGCTTGTCGAAGATGGCCTTCAGAATGCCTCTCCACCACAGGGTGACGAAGGGACGCCCCATATTGTAATACTCGCGGTTGTATCTGATGGCGTTGTCGAGGGCGAAATTGTAGAGCCGCTCGACCTTCGGGCCTTTCTTGCGGATGCCGCTCTCGATATTCTTGCGGAAATTGCGGGAGATGGCGGGCACGGAGAGCATCTCCTGGGGGCGGACTTCCTTGATGGCGATGGGGATGTTCTTGAGCATAGTGACGGCGCTCTTGCCGCCGGGCACGGTGGCGATGCTTCCACCCGCGCTCATCATGAAGTAGAATCCGGCGACGTGCGCGAAGCAGTGGTCCAGAGGCAGGATGATGAGCATTATATCCCCCTCATCCACGTGCACGACAGAATGGCACTGCTCGATATTGGCGGTGTAGTTGCGGTGAGTCAGAAGGATGCCCTTCGGGTCGGCTGTGGTGCCGGAAGTGTAGCTGATGTTGGCGTAGTCGTCGGGACCTACCGATGCCATCCTCTCCTCTATCGCCCCGGGGTGGGAGGCGATGAATTCCTCGCCCGCCTTGAGAAGCTCCCCGACGTATATCTCACCCTCCTGAAGAGGGATGTCGTCAAGGACTATAACCTTCTCTACTGCAGGGCATTGGGGAATCACGCGACGAACCTTCTCTATCTGACTCTCGGAGGCTATCACGAAGCGGGAGTCGGAGTGGTTGATGCGGAACGTGAGGTCGTGGTCAGACTCCAGCTTGAAGGACAGGGGCACGTTGACTCCACCCGCATACAGGATGCCGAGCTCGGAGAATATCCAAAGATTGCGACCTTCGGAGATGAGGGCCACCTTCTCGCCCTTGCCGAGGCCGAGGCCGAGAAGTCCGGCGCCGAGGATGCGCCCTTGATCGTGGGTCTGATTGTAGGATGTCTCCGTCCACCTCCCGTCCACCTTCTCGCGGAGGAACGTGGCGTCACCGTACCTGAGACGGTACTTCTCGACGAAATCAATGATTGTCAATCGTTTGTTGTCCATAGGCAAATCATTTGCCGGCCGGGGCGAAAAGGCCGTACAGCCGGGCGTCTATCATATTGGTTACAGTTTCGAAATCGGAAGGATTGTCGCCGAAGCGGGTCTTGTCCACGTCGACTATCAGGAGATTGCCCTCGTAGCCCTCGATCCAGGACTCGTACCTGTCGTTCAGGCCCGAGAGGTAGTCGATGCTTATGCCCTGCTCGTATTCGCGGCCGCGCTTCTGGATCTGAGCGATAAGGTTGGGCAGCGACGAACGGAGGTAGATGAGCAGATCGGGCATCTCGACGAGCGACATCATCTGCTCGAAAAGCTCGGTGTACGTCTCGAAGTCGCGGGTGCTCATAAGATCCATCTCGTGCAGATTGCGGGCAAAGATACGGGCATCTTCGTATATGGTGCGGTCCTGGACCATCACTCCTTCGGATCTGGAGATCTCGACGATGTCCCTGAAGCGGCGGTTGAGGAAATAGACCTGAAGGTTGAACGACCACCTCCGCATATCGTCGTAGAAATCCGACAGATACGGGTTGAAGTCGACCGGCTCGAACTTCGGGGTCCACCCATAATGAGCCGAGAGCATCCTGGTAAGGGTGGTCTTGCCGCTTCCTATATTTCCCGCAATGGCTATATGCATTCCGCACTTTTGGTCTATAAGCCTACAAATTTAACATTTCTTTCTTAAATTTGCATTATGAATCTTCAGATATTCACTTTCAACCTTTTCAAGGAGCACACCATGATCCTCGAATCCGGAGACGGACGCTGCGTCGTGGTGGATCCGGGATATTATTCCGACGAAGAGCGGGACAGCCTGCTCGCCTATATCGAGGAGCGGCGCCTGAGCCCCGAAGCGATTCTCATCACCCACTGCCACGTGGACCACATATGGGGCGCGAAGGACCTGCAGGACAGATTCGGCATCCCTCTGTATATGGGGCCCGAAGACGTGAAGCAGTACGAGTATTACGACACGATGTCCGTCAAGCTGGGTCTGAGAGCTCCCGATTACGGATTCAAGGTCACGCACGTGGGCGACGGGCAGAGGATCGCCGCGGCAGGATTCGACTTCAAGGTGATCACCACTCCCGGGCACTCTCCCGGGGGAGTCTGCTATCTGGAAGAGACGCAGAAGCTGATGTTCACCGGCGACACGCTTTTCGCCGGCACAATCGGGAGGACTGATCTGTTCTTGGGCGAGTACGATGACCTGATCCGCTCCGTGATGGAGAAACTTATGATTCTCGAGGGCGACATAACGATCTTTCCCGGGCACGGCGCATCGTCCACAATAGCGGACGAGCGCACGACCAACCCCTTCCTCGAACCTTTCAACGAGCCCGACCAGACGTATGACAAAGATTGAAGCCGCGCGTCAGGAATACGCCGACTGGTGCTCGGCCATAGGCATCGATTCTCTTCCCAAGCTCAACGAGGCTCTCCAGGGAGGGGCGGCGGTTGAGCTGATCAATCTCTGCGAAGCGCGTCAGGAGCGCAAATACGCGCAGGCCGCAGACCAGATCTTCTGGCGCCGGCGGGCCTCCAGGATAGTAATGATGTCGGGGCCGTCAAGCAGTGGCAAGACTTCAAGCTCGCTCCGCATCGCGCAGCAGTGCCGGGTGCTCGGTCTAACCCCGAAAGTGATCGAACTGGACAATTTCTTCGTGGACCGCGACTCGACGCCTCTCGACGAGAACGGGGAGAAGGACTATGATGCCCTCGGGGCGATGAATATCCCGCTCCTCGGAGACTGTCTGGCCCGACTGCTTGAAGGAGAGGAAGTTCTGGTGCCGAGATATGACTTCAAGTCGGGCCGCTCGATACCGGGAGGAAACGGCGCGATGAGGCTTGAAGACGGGGATATCCTCTTTATGGAGGGAATCCACGCTCTCAATCCGGATCTCACTCCGGGACTTGGCGAAGACAAGATTTTCCGAATCTACATATCCGCCCTCTCCGCCCTGCCGGGAGGAGAGAAGGTGCACAACTCCACCACGGACAAGAGGCTTCTGCGGCGCATAGTACGCGACAACCGCACCCGCGGCACCGGAGCCGAGGACAACATCCTGCGCTGGCCTTCAGTCAGGCGCGGGGAGACCATCAACATCTTCCCCTTCGAGGAGAATGCCGACGTGGTGTTCAACTCCTCCACGCTCTACGACCTTCCGCTGCTTAAATACTACGCGGAGCCCCTGCTCTACGGCATCAGCGAGTCATCTCCGGCACACGACAAAGCCGAAGCGCTTCTGGACTTCCTGAGCAAGGTCACCGCCCTGAAACCCTCGGAGATAGCGGCAATCCCCCCTACCTCGATAATGAGAGAGTTTATCGGCGGGCAGACTCTATAACTGCCAGTCAATCGCGCCCTTGCCGGCTGCCGAAAGGGCGGCGTTGGCTTTGGAGAAATGGCGACACCCGAAGAATGCCCCCCTCGCGAGCGGGGAAGGATGCGCGGCCTGAAGCACAGTATGCCTCGAGGCATCGATGAGTGAAGCCTTGGACCTGGCGTAATTTCCCCACAGGAGGAAGACCACACCGTCAAGCCTATCGCTCACCGTGCGGATGACGGCATCGGTGAACGTCTGCCAACCGAGACCGCTGTGAGAAGTGGGCTCGCCGGCCCTTACGGTAAGCACAGCGTTGAGCATCAGCACTCCCTGCCTTGCCCAGGGTTCAAGGTCGGGCCGTCCCGACATCCTGATGCCAAGGTCTGATTCGATCTCCTTGAATATGTTCTTGAGCGACGGGGGCGCGTTCACGCCGTCCGGCACGGAGAACGACAGACCCATTGCCTGCCCGGGATTGTGATAAGGGTCCTGCCCCAGAATCACCACCCTGACCTTGTCCAGGGGGCAGAGGTCGAACGCGCGGAATATAAGACTCCCCGGGGGATAAATAGTAGCTCCGGCCGCCTTCTCTTCGTGAAGGCGCCGCACAAGCGTCTCGAAATAGGGTTTCTCGAATTCGGGGGCGAGAGCGCGCTTCCAGCTTTCTTCTATCTGTACGTTCATAATCCTAACCGAGTATTTCTTTCAGATAAGGGCCGGTGACCGACGACGGGTCTGAGGCGACTTCGCGGGGTGTCCCGCAGGAGACCACGCGGCCTCCTCCCCGCCCTCCCTCGGGGCCCATATCGATGAGATAGTCAACCTCCTTGAGCACGTCGAGGTTGTGCTCTATGATTATCACGGTGTTGCCCTGACTGACCAGACGGTGGAGCACACCCATCAGAGTCTCAATATCCTTGAGGTGCAACCCGGTGGTGGGCTCGTCGAGGAGGTAGAGGGTCTTGCCGGTGGATTTGCGGGAGAGCTCGGCGGCGAGTTTCATCCTCTGGCTTTCTCCGCCCGAAAGGGTCACGGAGGACTGTCCGAGGTGGACGTATCCGAGCCCCACGTCGACGAGGGCCTTGAGCTTGGGGGCGATCCTGGGGTTGGTCCGGAAGAATTCGTAGGCCTCGGCTATCGGCATCTCGAGCACGTCGTTGATGTTCTTGCCTTTGTAGCGCACCGCAAGGGTGTCCTCCTTGTAGCGGCGGCCGCGACAACAGTCGCAGACTACGTTGACGGAGGGCAGGAAGTTCATCTCGATCACCTTGATGCCGGCGCCCTTGCACTCCTCGCAGCGGCCTCCGGGGACATTGAAGGAGAACCTGGCGGCTCCGAATCCGCGGACTTTGGCGTCGGGAGTGTCTTCGAAGAGACTGCGGATGTCGTTCAGCACAGCGGTGAAGGTGGCGGGATTGGACCTCGGGCTGCGCCCGATGGGGCTCTGGTCTATCTCGATGACCTTGTCGATGTACTGGACGCCTTCGATGGAGTCGTACGGGAGGGGCTTGAGGCCGGAGTGGTAGAAGCGGCCCTTTAGTATGGGCATCAGGGTCTCGTTGACAAGGCTCGACTTGCCGCTGCCGCTCACCCCGCTCACGCCAATCATCCTGCCTAGCGGGAAATCCACATCAATCCCCTTCAAATTGTTGCCCCGCGCCCCCTTCAGCCTCAAAACCTTCTCACCCTCCACTCCAGAAGAATTCCTTACATCCGCTGCAGGAGCTGCCTGGGCCATCGAGGGGCCATTCCCCCTATCTTCTGGTCC
>R18__coassemble_1269_pt1 | contig 45902 bp, 36 predicted proteins | sample R18__metabat2_high_PE_016 | metagenome-assembled genome bin R18
CCTCCTCGAGAAGGTTGGCGCCGTACTTGCCGGAGAACTTGAACTTCTGGCCGAACCCGACGGTGGTCTCCCTGACGCTCTCCCTCTTCATCTTCTCGATGGCCTCGAAATACTCCTCGGGGTCGACGTAAGGGACGATGCTGGAATCGACGTTGATGAACTTGACCTTGTCGAGGAACTCGTCGACGGTCTCGCTGACGTTGCGCACAGCGACATCGCTGGCGTTGATGATGGTGGTGGCGGACTGGTCTTCGTCGCCGCTGGCGGAAGGCATCACGAACAGAGTCTCGACTCCGTTGTAGGCAAGGCCCTTGACGATGCCTTCACAGGCAGTACCGAGACCGCCGGCAATGTGGGGAGGAAACTCCCATCCGAACATCAAAACTTTCATTGCACTATGCCTCCTTATATTTCTCAAGATAATAATCCACTGCGAGCAGCGCGGCAGTGCTCAGAGCCGATGAGATGGCTCCGTGCGGCTCGTGCGGGGGATCTCCGTCGTAGAGCTCGGAGAACGCGCCCACTCCGTGCTTGCCGAGGTCCTCATAGAAGCCCTCGCAGAGCCATTCGGCCCTCTTCCAGAAGGAAGGGCCCTTAACCCTGAAGCTCACGTCGACGTACTGGTCGAGCAGGAAGGGCCTTGTGCATCCCTGATGGTATGCAAGGTCGCGGTCGAGCTGTGTGCCCTCGTAGACACCCTTGTACTTGGGGTCGCGGGGAGACAATGTCCTGATGCCGCGGGAGGTGACGAGCTCATTGTCGATGACCCTGAGGATGGAGGGGAAGAGCTCCTCGTCGATGGGGGAATACTTGACCCAGATGGCATAAAGCTGGTTGGGACGGACATCGCCGTTCTGGCCGTTGTTGTCGACGTAGTCGGCAAGACAGCCGTTGCGCTCGTTCCAGAACAGGGGCTGATAGTTCTGACGCACAAGGTCGCGGATGGCCGTCCACTTGGTGACGAACTCGCTCCCCTTCACGCCATACCTGGACTCCATCTCGAGAGCGAAACAGATTGAATTGTACCAGAATGCGTTGGTCTCCACCTGATAACCGGCGCGCTCGGTGACCGCGCGGCCGGAGATGTAGGCGTTCATCCAGGTCAGAGCCACGCCGTCCATCTGGGCCCAGAGCAGACCGTTGGGCTGCATCGCGACCTCCCTGCGCTCGCCGGGAAGGTAGCTCTCTATCACGCCCTTGACGATGACGCCGTACTTCTTCCAGACCTTCCTGGGGTCTGCGCCGAAGTCTATGTACTGCTGAAGGACGCTTGCGAGGTAGAGAGGAGCCTCGACCTGGGTCGTGCGGCGGAAGAGCCGCTCCTGCTCGTCGGCGACAAGGTTGTCGAGAATCTCCTCGAACTGCTTGGGAGCGCCCAGGCCATAGAGGGTCAGACCGGGAAGGGCCTGAAGGGTCTCACGCAGAAGACCGGTGTACATCCAGGAGAACCCGGCGTTGATCTTCTTGCGGTTGTTGTGGTCCGTGATGAGGAGGTCGGCGTTGCGCACAAGCTGCTCGTGGTTGGAGGCCACGGAGTACTTCCTGGAAAGGTACGAGGCGAATTTCCTCTTGAATTCGGCGGGATTCTCCTCCTGGAGCGAAGCGCTCAGGATGACGGGAGAACCGACCTTGAGAGCTGTCTCGAAGTGACCGGGGACGTAGAGGTCCTCGCGGCAGTCGTAGCCGCGGCGATACTCGTCGGAATAGGTCACGTTGAGGTTCCACACCGGGTCGAAGACGAAGGCGGCCGCCTTGTTGCTCATCTGGAGGTTGAGGTCGGGGAAGTTGTTGTACATCCTGAACGACACACCGTTGCAGACGGCGGTAGGAGCCGTGTTGGCCTCCTGATTGCGGGAGGTCAGCGCATGGATGTTGCGGAAAGCGAGGAAGGGCTTGAGCTGAAGGACAGCCTCGGCCGGAGACTCCAGAAGCTCATACTTGATGAGGACCTGGTCCTTGTCCTGGGCGAGCAGGATGCTCTTGCGGAAGACGATGTCGCCGACCTTGTAGGTGATCTGCGGGACAGGGTCGGCCGAGAAATCGACGACATACTTGTGCCCTCTCGGGTCGTAGATGTCGCCGTAGCAGTGGATGCCGAGATTGAAGAGCTTCTCTCCCACCCGGAGAGTCTCGTCTACGGCCGACAGAAGGAGATACCTGTCTCCCCCGAAACGGTCGAGCGTCACTGCGAGAAGTCCGTGGTAACGGCGCGTGTTGCAGGTGACAATCGACGTGTTGCAGTAGGCACCGGTCTTGTTCGCTCCGAGAATCTCCCGCTTCAGCGAATAGGACAGGTTGACCAGTTCTGACTTGTTGAATCTTAAAAATGCCATATCGAATCTATAATTTTTTCAACACAACGGCGCATCTGCTGGGCAGATACAGGTATAGGGTATTGCCGACGGTGACGTGCTCTTCCCCTGCCCTGAGACGGCCGAAACCGCCATAAATCCCGTCATCGGAGTCAAGGACCTGCCTGTAGGACCCTTCCGGCGAGGGGAACCCGTAGTCGGCAAACGAACCTACCGGGTTGAAATTGAGCGCAAAGATACAATTTCCGCGCTTAAAAATCAACACCTTCTTCTCTTCGTCGGCGACCATTATCTCGGGACGGTGCTCGAGGACCTTCTCCTTCTTGATGAGATGGACAAGATCCCTGTCGAATCTCTCGAGAGCGCCGTAGCGAAGGTCGGGGTTGTCGGCGAGGCTCCACTGCCTTCTGGCATACTTGAAGGACCAACCGTTGCCCTCGCGGGGGAAGTCTATCCACTCCGGGTGTCCGAACTCGTTGCCCATGAAGTTGAGGTATCCTCCTCCGCAGGTGGCGGCCGTCACCAGACGTATAAGCTTGTGGAGCGCGACCCCGCGGTCCACGAGTCCGTTGGACGAATCGCGGCCCATCGACCAGTACATCTCCTTGTCGATGAGACGGAAGATGATGGTCTTGTCGCCGACCAGCGCCTGGTCGTGGCATTCGGCGTAGGAGATCGTGCTCTCGTCGGCGCGCTTGTTGGTAAGTTCCCACCAGATTTCGCCCATGCTCCACTGCTCGTCGCTCCGCTCCTTGATCCACTTGATCCAGTGGTCGGCTATCCCCATCGCCATCCTGAAATCAAATCCCTGGCCTCCCGCCTCGAAGGGAGCGGCAAGCCCCGCCATTCCGCTCATATCCTCAGCAATCGTGATGGCGTTGGGATTGATCTCGTGGATCAGCATATTGGCAAGAGCGAGGTAACTGACGGCATTCTCGTCCACGCCCTGATCGAAGTACAGGCCATAGTTGCCGAAATCCTTGCCCAGACCGTGGTCCCAGTAGAGCATCGAGGTCACGCCGTCGAAACGGAAGCCGTCGATGTGGTACTCCTCCATCCAGTACTTGCAGTTGGACAGGAGGAAATACTTGACCTCGTCCTTGCCGTAGTCGAAGCACCTCGTGCCCCACGCGGGGTGATAGCCCTGGGGGCCTTTGTAGAAGTAGAGGTCGTCGTGCCCGTCGAGCACGCTGAGGCCTTCGCTCTCGTTGCCGACGGCGTGGGAATGCACTATGTCCATTATGACGGCGATGCCTCTGGCGTGGGCGTCGTCCACAAGGGCCTTGAACTCCTCGGGAGTGCCGAAACGCGAACTGAGGGCAAAGAAATTGGACACCTGATAGCCGAATGACCCGTAGTAGGGATGCTCCTGGAGAGCCATGATCTGGAGCACGTTGTAGCCGAGCTTCTTCACGCGGGGCAGTACATTGAGCCGGAACTCCTCGAAGCTGGAGACCTTCTCCTGCTCGGAGCTCATCCCGATATGGCATTCGTAGATGAGAGGGTGCTTGCGCGCTCCGGGACGGCGGGACTTCCACTCGTAGGGCACGGCAGGGTCCCAGACCTGGGCGCAGAAGACTTTGGTGTCAGGGTCCTGCACCACGCGGGTTACATAGGCGGGAAGCCTCTCGCCTCCTCCGCCGGGCCACTCTATCCAGAGTTTGTACAGGTCGCCGTGATGGAGAAACATACCCGGGAGGCGCAGCTCCCAGTTGCCCTGCCCGCAAGGGGTGAAGGCATAGGATTCGACTCTCTTCCAGTTGTTGAAATCGCCTGTCAGATAGATCCTGGTGGCATTGGGAGCCCATTCACGAATCACCCAGGAGGCACCGTCGCGGTGCAGCCCGTAGTAGAGGTGATTGTTGACCGCCTCACTCAGTGGACGGTCTCCGGCAAGCTTGCGCTTGTCCTCGAGGATCCTCTCGTGCCTCGAATCGATGGCGCCGCGCCACGGCTCCAGCCAGGGGTCGGTCTCGTAAATCTTCTTCATCATTTGTCAAGGTTTTCTACAGTCTGCCGGACCGAGCGGAGATAGGAGCGGCACCGGGCGATGAGCTCATCGGAGCGCTTGATGTACTTGTCCATATCGTCAAGGCCCGTTGCAGGGTCCTCGACCGTCGAGGCTATCTTCTCGAGCTCGGCAAGAGCTGCTTCGTAATCAAATTTTTCTTCCATTTACACTGCAATTGAGGGTCCCGTCAGGGAACATTATATTGATTGTGTCTCCCACGGCGAAGGATGCGGCGCTCTTGCGCACAACCCCCTTCGAATCAGTCGCGAGGGTGTAGCCGCGGGCGAGGACCTGCCTCGGATCGGCGGCCCTGATGCGGGCGCGGTATCCCTCGAGCAGAGCTTCGCAGGAACTCAGGCGCGAGGTGAAGGCCTGGCGGAGGCGCGTGCCGAAGGCGCATATCCGCTCGTCCTCCTCGGCAAAGGCGCCGACAAAGAAGTCGGCGAGGGCCGTGGGGGTCTTGACCGGATGATAGCAGACCAGGTCGGCGACGTGAGTGTCGCGATCGTGCCCGATGGCGGTAAACACAGGTACGGGGCAGCGGGCTATCGCGGCGCACAGGGAATAGTCGTCGAAGCAGGAGAGGTCCAGCACGGACCCGCCTCCGCGAAGTATCAGAGCGGCGTCGAACTGCTCTTCCGTGACCGTAGACAGGGCGGCGGCAATCGATGCGGGGGCGGATTCACCCTGCATCAGAGCCTCGAGCAGCGTGACGCTGAACCTGAAGCCGTACTCGTTCTGCTCCAGATGATGGCAGAAGTCCCCATAGCCGGCAGCCGAGGAGGAAGAGATGACGGCAAGACGCCCGGGGAGGGTGGAAAGCGGGAGCTCCTTCTGGGCGTCCATCAGGCCCTCCTTCTCGAGCCGGGCGAGGGTCTCCCTCCTTGCGGCCTCGGCGTCGCCGAGAGTATAAGAAGGATCGATGTCGCTGATTATCAGCGACAATCCATAGAGCTCACTGAAATTGACCCTGACCTTGGCGAGGATCTTTATGCCGGGAGCGATGTCCGCCCCGGTGGCTTCCCTGAAGCGCCTTGAAATCTGCATCCAGCAGGACTGCCAGGCGATTGCTCTCACGCGGGCCTCGACGGCGCCACGGCTGCCGAAGAACCCTCCTGCCGCCCCGGCTCCGTCACAGAGCTCCATATAGCAGTGACCCGGCCTCGAGGGTGAGCCCTTGACCTGGATCGACGCGACCTCGGAGCGTACCCACAACTCTTCGGGAAAGCCTTCCTCAAGGTCTTCCCTCACCATAGCGAGCAGTTCGGAGAGATCAATTGCAGTCATCGCCGCAAAGATACAAATTAATCCCGGTTTTTAGAACGGTGAAATGCTTGCAGTTGAACGCGAATTTGACTATATTTGTGCCGCTATTCAGGAAGCATCACAAATGAAGATTTCGGACGCAAAGTTTGCCGGCAGCAGCACAAGGGTTTCGCAGAAGCCCGGCCGCCGTCTTCCCGAATTCGCGTTCATCGGCCGCTCCAACGTGGGCAAATCCTCCCTTGTCAATATGCTCTGCCGCAACGGCAAGCTCGCGATGACCTCCGCCACCCCCGGCAAGACCAGGGTGGTCAATCATTTCCTCATCAACGACAGCTGGTACCTTGTGGACCTCCCCGGCTACGGCTACGCCAAGCTCAGCCGCAAGGCGCTGGACGACCTCAAGGAAGTCGTCAGGGACTACATCTTCAATTCGGAGGAGATGCGGATGCTGTTCGTGCTCATCGACTCGCGCCACGACATAGGCAAGACCGACCTCGACTTCCTCGCCGAGCTTGGAGAGAACGGCGTCCCCTTCTCGATAATCTACACCAAGTGCGACAAGTCAGGCCCCAACGTGCTCGAGGACCGGCTCGTGCGCAACTCCAATATCCTGCTTCAGCAGTGGGAAGGCCTCCCGCCGATATTCCGCAGCTCCTCCCAGACCGGGATGGGCCGGGAAGACATACTGGACTACATCTCCGACATTCTGAATCCTAATTCATAAAATATGTTACACAGCCATCGTATGGAATTGTTTGCCTGCAGAGCTTCCAAGGACTTTGCCGGCAAGGTCATCAAAAAACTCAATGAAATAATGCAGGAGGGCGAATGCCCCAAGGCTCTCGGCGGCCTTGAAGTCACTCCCTTCAGCGACGGAGAGTTCCAGCCCATCTTCACACAGAGCGTCAGAGGCGCCACCGCATTCATAGTGCAGTCCACGGTGTCGCCCGCAGACAACCTGATGGAGCTCCTCCTGAGTGTGGACGCCGCCAAGAGGGCTTCCGCCGACAAGGTGATTGCAGTGATGCCATATTTCGGATGGGCCCGCCAGGACCGCAAGGACAGGCCCCGCGTGGCTATCGGAGCCAAGCTCGCGGCCAATCTGCTCAAGGCCGCGGGAGTGGACAGGGTGATGACCTGCGACCTTCACGCCGACCAGATCCAGGGCTTCTTCGACATCCCCGTGGACCACATCTACGCAAGCAAGGTCTTCATCCCCTTCATCCAGAGCAAGAAGATCAAGGACCTCGCCATCGCCGCTCCCGATATGGGAGGAGCCAAAAGGGCCAACCTCTACGCCAAGGCTCTGAGCACCAAGGACGAAGATTGCGGCGTCATCCTCTGCCACAAGACCCGCGCCCGCGCCAACGTCGTGGCCGAGATCAAGGCCATCGGTGAAGTCGAAGGCAAGAACATAATCATCGTCGACGACATGATCGACACCGCGGGCACCCTCTGCAAGGCCGCCGAGGTGCTGATGGAGAAAGGAGCGAAGAGCGTGAGCGCCTGCGCCACCCACGGACTGCTGTCCGGTTCAGCCGTGGAGAAGATCCACAATTCCGTCCTCAGTGAAGTCTACATCACCGACACCATTCCCCATCCCGAGCTTGAGGGCGACCCCAAGATCAAGATCGTGACTATGACGGAAGTGTTCGCGAAAGTTATCGACAGAGTCTACAACTACGAGCCCATCAGCGTCGACTTCGGATTCTAAATGAAAGTCTTCCTCCTATCCCTGGCTCTTGTGGCGCTGTGCGTCATAGGGCTGGGGGTAAATATTTTCTTCTTCAAGAAGGAATTCCCCAAATACGACGTCGGCTCCAACGAAGAGATGCGCCGGCGCGGCATACGATGCTTCAAGGACGAAGACGCGGCCCTGCACGCGCGCAAGTGCACCGGGAACTACTCCGAAGCCTGCAAGGACTGCAATCTCAGGGGGACGGAATGATTATTTCTGCCTGCAGAAAATCTGCACCGGACAACCGGTGAGGTTGAAGTTCTCGCGCAGCTTGTTCTCGAGGAAGCGCTTGTACGGGTCCTTGATGTACTGCGGCAGGTTGCAGAAGAACGCGAATGCCGGGAACTTCGTGGGGAGCTGGGTGATGTACTTGACCTTGACGTACTTGCCCTTCCAGGCGGGAGGAGGAGTCTCCTCGATCAGAGGCAGGAGCGCCTCGTTGAGGCGCGCGGTGGGGATCTTCTGCGAATAGTTGGCGTAGACCTCGGCCGCGGCGCTCAGAACGTCCTGGATTCTCTGCATCTTGACCACCGAAGTGAATACGATGGGGACGTCGTCGAACGGAGCTATCTTGCCGCGAAGGGCCCTCTCGTAGTCACGAAGAGTGTTGGAGTCTTTGATGAAGAGATCCCATTTGTTGACCACCAGCACGCACCCCTTGCGGTTCTTCAGAATCAGGTTGAAGATGTTCATATCCTGGGCTTCCATACCGGTGGTGGCGTCTATCATCATTATGCAGACGTCGCTGTGCTCGATGGCGCGGATGGAGCGCATCACGGAGTAGAACTCGAGGTCTTCGTGCACCTTGGCCTTGCGGCGTATGCCGGCCGTGTCGACAAGCATGAACTCGTGGCCGAACTTGTTGTAGTGGGTCTCGATCGAGTCGCGGGTCGTCCCGGCCACGGGGGTCACAATATTGCGCTCCGCCCCGAGCAGGGCATTGGTAAGCGAGGACTTGCCTACATTGGGCTTGCCGACTATCGTGATGCGGGGAAGACCGGCATAAGGGTCGGCTTCCGCCTTGTCTTCGGGGAGGGCGGCCACGACGGCGTCAAGAAGGTCGCCGGTGCCCGAGCCGTTGGCGGCTGAGATGGAGTACAGCTCCCCCAGACCGAGAGAGTAGAACTGGTAAGTGTCGAACACCTTATCTCCGGAATCAACCTTGTTGACACATAGGATCACAGGCTTGCGGGCCCTGCGCAGCACGTCGGCTATCTCGGAGTCGTAGTCGGTGATGCCCGTCGCGGCCTCGACCATGAAGAGCACCACGTCGGCCTCGTCGATAGCGATCTCCACCTGACGGCGGATGGCGGACTCGAACACATCCTCGGAGTTGCTGGTGTATCCTCCCGTATCGACTACGGAGAATTCTCTGCCACACCAGTCACTGCGCCCGTAATGACGGTCGCGGGTGACTCCTGCGGTGTCGTCCACTATTGCCTGCCGCATCCCGACAAGGCGGTTGAAAAGGGTCGATTTGCCCACGTTGGGCCTGCCTACTATCGCTACCAGTGCCATAACCTATCGATTTGATGCCGCAAAGTTACAAAATTCCGGGTCAAGGACAAAATACAGATTTTTTTACGATATTTGTGTGATTATGAAAATTCTGATAGTTGACGACGAGCGGGCCATCCGCAACTCTCTCGGGGAGATCCTCTCCGACGAGGGATATTCGGTAGACAAGGCCGAGAACGGCGCCGAGGCGCTTCAAATGGCCGGCAAAGAGCATTACGACATCATATTCTGCGACATCAAGATGCCCGGGATGGACGGCATAGAGGTGCTGGACAAGCTCGTGGAGGAGGGCACGGACGCCGCAGTGGTGATGATTTCAGGGCACGGAGACATCTCCACCGCCGTGGACTGCATCAAGAAGGGAGCCTTCGACTTCATCCAGAAGCCCCTCGACCTCAACAGAATCCTGATCACAGTCAAGAACGCCACCGACAAGACGGCTCTGGTCAAGGAGACCCGCATCCTCAAGAAGAAGGTCTACGGCCAGCAGATGATAGGGCAGTCCCCCGCCATCGTCCGCATCAAGGATATGATATCCAAGGTGGCCGCCACCGACGCCAGGGTGCTGATACTCGGCGCCAACGGCACGGGCAAGGAGCTGGTGGCCCGGAGCCTTCACGAGCAGAGCGAGCGCAGCGCGATGCCCTATATAGAGGTCAACTGCGCCGCAATCCCCTCCGAGCTCATCGAGAGCGAGCTGTTCGGCCACGAGAAGGGCTCCTTCACCTCGGCCATCAAGCAGCACAAGGGCAAGTTCGAGCAGGCCGACGGCGGGACCCTCTTCCTCGACGAAATCGGCGATATGAGCCTGGCCGCGCAGGCCAAGGTCCTGAGAGTGCTTCAGGAGCACAAACTCTCCCGGGTGGGCTCCGACAAGGATATCGATGTCAACGTAAGGGTCGTCGCCGCCACCAACAAGAACCTGCGCAAAGAGATTGAGGAAGGCCGCTTCCGCGAAGACCTCTTCCACAGACTCAGCGTCATCGTCATTAACGTCCCCTCCCTGGATGAGCGCAAGGACGACATCCCGCTTCTTGTCGACTACTTCGTGGAGCAGATCTGCTCCGAGAGCGCGATGAAGCGCAAGACCTTCTCCGACGGAGCAGTCAAGGCTCTTCAGCAGAGGTCCTGGACGGGCAACATCAGGGAGCTTCGCAACGTGGTGGAACGGCTGCTCATACTCGGCGGCGAGACCATCAGCGAAGACGACGTCAAAACATACGTATAACTATGGACATCTCACGCCTTGTAATAGCTGTCGACGGCTGGTCGTCCACCGGCAAGAGCACCTTTGCCAAACTGGTCGCCAAGGAGTTCGGACTCCTGTATCTGGACTCGGGGGCCCTGTATCGCGGAGTCACCCTTTTCGCCCAGGAAGAAGGGCTGGTCAGCGAAGACGGCGAGGTCGACCCTCGTCTGGAAGAAGCTCTCCGGAGCCTTGACCTGCATTTCGGAGAGGGCGGCAAACTCTACTCCTCAGACCGATGCATAGAGGAGCAGATTCGCTCGCTCAAGGTATCGGGCCAGGTCAGCCCAGTCTCGGCCGTCGCTTATGTGCGGGATTTCGTCAACGCCCGTCTGCACGAGTCAGGCCGGGACGGAGGGATTGTGATGGACGGTCGCGACATCGGCACCACCGTCTTCCCCGACGCCGACATCAAGATTTTTATGACAGCCTCGGCCGAAGTCAGAGCCCGGCGCCGCTACGACGAGATGATTGCCAAGGGAGACGCCCCGACGATGGAAGAAGTGGCAAGGAATCTCCGGGAGCGGGACTACATTGATTCGCACCGGGAAGTCTCCCCCTTGAGCAAGGCTCCCGACGCGATAGAGCTCGACAACTCCTCGATGACTCTCCCGGAAGAGATTGACTGGCTCAAAGCCCTCGTCAAAGCCAGATACGGCGTATGCAGGTAGAGGTCGACCGCAATTCGGGCTTCTGCGCCGGAGTCATCAGAGCCATAAGCAACGCCGAGAAGTTCCTCGACAACGAAGGGGGGCCTCTTTACTCGCTCGGAGCCATCGTGCACAACGAAGCGGAGCTGTCCAGGCTCGGCGGCAAGGGTCTCGTGACAATCGGGGGCGACGAGGTCCGGGACATCCGCTCAGGGACGATTCTTATCCGCGCTCACGGCCAGCCCCCCGGAGTATACGAGATGTTGAAGGAGCGCGGGCTCAGCATCATCGACTGCACCTGCCCGGTCGTGCTCAAGCTCCAGCGCGACATCAAGGAAGCTTACGGGAAGATGCAGAGGCAGAGCAACCCCGGGCAGATAATAATTTTCGGCAAGATCGGCCACGCCGAGGTGCTGGGGCTCGTCGGGCAGGTCGGGGGCGACGCCACGGTGGTGGAGAACATAGAGCAGCTCGCAGGCCTGCTCGAGTGCGGGAGCGTGGACCCCGGCAAGAATCTGGAGATATTCTCCCAGACCACAATGAGCCCCGTGGAATACTCCGCTCTTTGCGATTTCCTCAAAGAGAAGACCGGAGAAGGAGGAGGACCACTGACCATACACAACACCATTTGCTCCCAGGTCGCGTCCAGACACGAAGACCTCAAGAGCTTCGCCCGCTCGCGGGACATAATAATATTCGTCTCGGGCAAGACCAGCTCCAACGGCAAGGTGCTCTGCAATCTCTGCAAGAGCGTCAACGAGCGCACATACCACATAGGAGACATCCGGGACCTTCGCAGGGAGTGGTTCCGTCCGGAAGACAGAGTGGGCGTGTGCGGAGCGACCTCAACCCCCAAATGGCTGCTCGAGCAGACAGCGGGCGCAATCGAAAATTTGCAATAGTGGGCTTAAATGCCTAAATTCGCGGCAGAAAAACCAAATCATCAAATAATTTATGGCAACAACAGCTGATTTCAAGAACGGACTTTATCTCAAATTCAACGAGAAGCCCTGTATGATCGTATGGTTCCAGCACGTCAAGCCCGGCAAAGGCCCCGCTTTCGTGAAGACCAAACTCCGCAACCTGGAGAACGGACGCATCCTCGAGAACACCTTCACCGCCGGCGCCAAGATCGAGACCATCGAAGTGGAGCGCCGTCCCTACCAGTTCCTCTACGGTGACGAAGAAGGATTCAACTTCATGCACGAAGAGACATACGAGCAGATTTCCCTCCCGAAGGATGTCATCGAGAACGCCGACCTCATGAAGGAAGGACAGCACGTCGAGATGATGTTTGTCACCGGAGCCGAAGAGCGCTGCCTCACCTGCGAGCTTCCCACATATGTCACCCTCGAGGTCACATACTCCGAGCCCGCCGTCAAGGGCAACACCGCCTCCTCTTCCGCCCTCAAGGAAGTCACCCTCGAGACAGGAGCCAAGATCATGGTCCCTCTCTTCATCAATCAGGGAGACGTGATCACCGTCAACACCACCGACCGCAGCTACGGTCAGAGGCAGTAATCATTTGGGATACCTTATGGTGAAACAGGCGCCTCCCAGAGAGAAGGATCTGCTGTAGGAAATGCAGGCGCCACACCTCTCAAGAATACTTCTCGATATGGCGAGTCCGAGTCCGGATCCGCCATTTTTTGTGGTGAAATTGGGAGTGAACAGCTTGCTCTCGTTGGCCTCGTCCACACCGGGGCCGTTGTCTTCGAAGACAATGTCGTAGCAGCCGTCCTGAGACGAATTGCGCAGCGCGACCCTTACGATGCCGTCAGCCTTGCCGTCAAGAGCCTGCACTGCATTGCCGAGAAGATTGACAAAGACCCGGGTAAGCTGGGGCTTGGGCCCGCTCGCCCTGGCGCCTTCGAGCCCGAAATACTCGAACTTCACCCCCTCCCTGTTGTCAAACATCGAAATCTCCTCCTTGATGAGAGCGTCCAGGTCAATCTCGGAGGGCTCCTCGGTGTAGAGCTTAGCGAAGGTGGAGAATTCGTTGGCCGTGTCGGTGAGGATGTCTATGTGGTCGAGAAGCACGGCGGACATCTCGTCGAACTTGTCCTGCCAGCTCGGGTCGCCCTTGGCCTTGAGGCGCATTATGCGCTGGAGCTGCAGCTTCATCGGCGTCAAGGGGTTCTTGATCTCGTGTGCAACCTGACGCGCCATCCCGCTCCAAGCCTTGTCTCTCTCCGCCTGGGCGAGCACTCTGGAGCTCTCCTCCAGCTCGTCCACCATCCTGTTGTAGGACTGCACAAGGGATGTTATCTCGTCATCGCGGTCATATTCAATCTTCTGAAGGCTGTCCTTGCCGGCCTGACTCATCCTCCGGCCCATCTCACCGAGGGGCTTGAATATCCTGTCCACGATGGTGGTCGTCGAGAAGCGGGCGAAGATAAGTAGCAACAAGAATACGGCGAGAATCGTCGCCAGATGCATGGCGGCGTCGCGGTCAATATTGGAATTCTCGGCCATATAAGGTGCGCCTGCTATGACAAGGATACTGCCGTCGGCCCCGACAAGTGGAGCGTACATCCCGTAGAATCTGTGTCCGGCGACCCTCTCCCTGACCACACAGTATCTGTCTGTGTCGAAGACTATGCGCCTGAACGCTTCGCCGTTCATCCTCGAGCCAAGATTCAAGTCTTCCGGCGCGCCCGGGCCTCCGCGCCAAAGCTGCCTGCCGTCGGAGGAGTACAAGGACACGTCCGTACCGTCGGCGACGGAGAGAGTCTCGACAAGAGGGAATATCTCGGACGGACGGAGTTCTTCCGCCGACCTGCACGACCTCACGTGCGGCGAGAGGACACTCTGGATACCACCTATCTTCTCCGACATTTGGTTCCTCAGATTGGTCTCGTTGCGCCTGTAGACATACACCACGCTCACCGTCATCATCGCGAGCAGTGTCAGCGTGAGCGAGCCCATCACTATGGAGTCCATCCTGGCGCGGTAGTAGCCGCGCTCGAAGTGCCTGCGGGCAGGCGCTCCCATCAGAAGCAGGGACACCGCGAAGAAAGCAATCAGAGACAGAAGGACAAGCGAAATCACATAACCCGCGGGAGCGATGTTGGGGCGCGACATCACAACGAACCCCCCTTCGCCGACGCTCACCACGAAATGTGTCGACCCGTCATATATATAATGTCCCGGAGAGAGATTCATCTTGAGCGGGTAGGCATAGCTTCCGCTCATCGACAGGACACGGGAGTCTCTGTAGCGGGCATAGGAATAGATGGGAGGGATCGAACCTCTGTCCGGCGCATCGGAACGCGGCTCGACGCACAGGGCGAAATGGGTCACTCCATAGCCCGGTATGTCGTAGAAGAACATCCTGACATATCTGGGATGGCCGTCCTGAGAGAGACAGACGAAGAAATTGGAATCCGGCGATATGGCTTCCATACCCGCGCGCATCTGCAGATACTCCTCAGGCGAAAGGATTGAGAAGTCGTACCTGGACGACAGACGCGCAAGGTACACATCCGAGAGGCGATGCAGGATGGAGTTCTCTCCTTCTTCGAGAAGCGTCAGAGAAGCGATGACGGGGTCAGATGCCACCTGCGGCTCAAGACCCCGCAGCAAGAGCTCCAGAGACGCATCTCTCTCGAAGGCAATCCTGGATGCCCACACGTCAATGCGCTCCTGCTCCTTGCGGAATCCCAGCACCGAAGAGGCAAGCACAAGATACACGGCCACCGACACGCCGAACGCGGCCCTGGACCTGAGCGTCAGGAATCCGGGTCTGAGGAGGCAGAGCAGCATAGGCACACTCATCAGCATCGTCAGATACGAGAGGTAGACTATAAGGGTGTATACGGACAGCGTCTCGAACTTGTAGAGTTCGAGCGACACGTCCGAGTTGAGAATTATGCTCCTCAGAGAGAAATGGGTGTAGAGAAGGACCGCCGCAATCGATACCGCTACCGCAGAGCGGAATGCGCGCCCCGCCCATTTTCCTCCGAAGGCGCTTGTCAAGCTGCCGCGCACCATATAGAGGCACAAAGCCAACAGCAGCACATACAGATTGATGAGCGCCACGGCGCCGAGCGAATAGAACACCGGGCCGTCCGCATAAAGAATGGGCGAGAAGAGTACGGACTGGTCGCGGGCGCTGCGCCCCCATACATACATCGCTCCGACTGCAAGAAGAAGACCTGCCGACACCCGGAGGAGCTGCTTCAGAGTCCGCCTGCGCACAAGAAGCAGGAGGGCGCCGAGCACATACGTCGCAAAGGCGAGCCAGACGAGCAGTCCGTTGGCCGCCGCGCCGCCGGACAATGATTCGTAGCGGACTCTCAGCAGCGGGCGGGAATCGACGCGGACCACGCTCCCCTCGGCACAGGACAGAGGCTGCAGCGAATAATTGTCGCTCAGGCGGAAGGCGGGGTTGACTCCGTTGAAGGTCCGGCTGTCCAGAGAGTTCTGGACAATCAATCCATATATGAGCCTCACATTGCCCTCCCTCCGCGACCTGGCGAGATACCATCTCGGGCCGAAATTGTAGAACCCGAGGCTGTCCCCCACTTCGGAGAGCGGCGAATCCTGAGGCATCTTGGGGTTGACAAGCCTCTTGTAGACACTTCTCCGGGCAATATTGTCGTCCATCACGGAGAACTGGTTGACCCAGCACTGGAGCGAATCGTCGACATAGCGATAGATGACCATATCTTGCGGAAGCTCTCCGATGTCGGGCCACTCATAGGGAGAAGTCTGAAGCATCTTGTCGGCATACCTCTCGAGAATTGCCATTCGCGATGAGGCTATGCGCCCCACCTTGGCTGCGGCTGATTCCGTCTCGCCCGACAGATGCGGAAGGCATATCGCGGCGACAAGCAGCAGGATGCTGAGCAATATGCAGATTTTACCCTTCATTCGTGATGATATGGTTCTCCGCGCATTATGGTGAAAGCGCGGTAGAGTTGCTCTGCAAAAATCGTTCTCACCATCTGGTGAGAGAATGTCATGGCGGACAGCGATATCTTCCAATCAGATCTCGAGTACACCTGCGGCGAGAAGCCGTATGCTCCGCCCACCACGAACACGAGGTCCCGCCCGACTCTGGACATCTTGTCAGAGATCTTCGCCGCGAACTCGACGGAAGTCAGCTGCACGCCGCGCTCGTCGAGCAGAATCACCTCGTCCCGGGGTTTGAGGGCCTTGAGTATGAGCTCTCCCTCCTTTTGCTTGATCTGCTCTTTGTCCAGAGCCGAGACGCAGCGGAGCTCCGGAATCTCGACAAGCGAGAACGGCACATAGTGAGCCAGCCTGGATGTGTAGACATTCAGACCTTCGCGGACCCAGGGTATGTCGGTCTTGCCGACTGTCAGAAGAGTGATATGCATTCCGTACAAAGATAACAATGTGGCTCAAAATTTGCAACGTTTTCGCCTCAGTATGAAGACATTTCCGAAGATTGCAGTTCTGATTGCAGCTCTCCTCTCCCCGATGGTCGCAGGAGCCAGAGACGACGGCAACGACGTGTTCGTCCCCATCACCAAATACATCTCGCAGGCCGATGTCGAGTCGCTTTCGGTCTGGTTTGCCGACAATCTTGAACTCTCGGTCTTGTCCGAAGGGAGGATAGCGAGCCGCGACCAGGCGAAGCTGGTGCTCTCCCGTTTCTTCAGGTCCAACACACCGCGCTCGATGCGGATCGACCACACCACATCGAGCATCAATATGAAAACGGCCCTCGGCACGCTCAACGCGGGGGGCGAGGATTTCACGGTCACGATTTTCGTCACGAGGCTGGACGACACCTATCGCATACGCCAGCTCAAGATAGAGCGCAGGCTCTAGCGGGCCGCCTTCGCGGCATAGTCGGCCGCGGCCCTCTCGACACTCACGGAGCGCTTGAGGACGAAACCGCTGCCAAGATACTTGGTGCGGACGTCGTCGTCGGAAGCGAGCTCCTGCGGCGTGCCGGCCTGGAGGATGGTGCCTTCGTAGAGAAGGTAGGCGCGGTCTGTGATGGCAAGAGTCTCTCCCACGTTGTGGTCGGTGATGATGACACCGATGTTCTTGTATTTGAGCTTCGCGATGATGTACTGGATGTCTTCGACGGCGATGGGGTCAACTCCCGCGAAGGGCTCGTCGAGCAGGATGAACTTGGGGTCTATGGCAAGGGCGCGCGCAATCTCGCACCGGCGCCTCTCTCCTCCGGACAGCTGGACACCAAGGCTCTTGCGCACCTTGGACAGGTTGAATTCGTCGATAAGGGACTCGAGTCTCTCCTTCCGCTCCGCCTTGGGCACACCTCTCATCTCCATCACCGACATTATGTTGTCCTCGACAGAGAGCCTGCGGAAGACCGACGCGTCCTGCGGGAGGTAGCCGATACCCTTCTGAGCACGCAGATACATCGGGAGGTCAGTCAGGTCTTCGTCGTCCAGGTAGACCCGCCCGCCGTTGGGGACAATCTGCCCTGTGATCATATAGAAGCTTGTGGTCTTGCCGGCGCCGTTGGGCCCGAGGAATCCGACAATCTCTCCCTGGTTGACCTCCATCGAGACGCCCTTGACGACCATCCGGACGCCGTATTTCTTGACAAGATTTTCGCAACGTAGTTTCATACCTTCATTCTTCTATTTGACATCCAGAGCGAGGTCGGCAATCAAGGCCCTGACTTCATCATTGCTGTTCATCAGGTCCTGCGCCTTCTCCGCGGGCATATAAATCTTCTTCTCCTGCTCCTCTTCCGGCAGCACCTCGATGTCCAGCCTGACCTTCGGGCAGGAAGTGTCGGAGCGGAGCTTCTCTTCTATGCGACGCTGCTGATTCTGCTGAAGCCAGGTCTTCTGCGCCTCGCTGATGACAGTGAGCGAGATGATTTTGGTGCCGTCTTCCTCTCTTATCGCGACGGCTCCGTTCTGCAGAAGGTTGACCATACGCGGCATCCCGTCATACATCGACGGGAGAGCCTTCCACACGGCCATCACGGCCTCGTCAGAGGGCAGCGCGGCCTGAGTCTCTTCCTTTTTCTCCTCGACCTTCCGGACCTCTCCCGCGGTCTCGTCCATCAGCGCCCCGAGCGAGAGGCTCGCCGCCTTCCTGACAGGTCTTGCGGTCTGAGTCGGCTCCATCGCGGGACCAGATGATTCGTTTTTGCCCCCCGAGGGCAGCTGTCTGCCAGCCTCCGGAGCAGTAGCTTCTGTATTGGGGAGAAGGAAGCAGAGCTTCATCAGGGCGAACTCTATGTGAAGACGCTGGTTGACGGCGGCGCGGTACCCGGCTTCGCATTGGGAGATGATGCCGAGAGCGTCGTAAATGAACTTGACAGAGCATCGCGAAGCCTGCTCGCGGTATCTTGCCTTGAGCGAGGAGGGCAGATCAAGCAGACTCTCCATCCCGCCGCTGCGACTCACCAGCAGGTCGCGCAGGTGCGAGCCGACCGACGAGATGAAATGCACGGCATTGAAGCCCTTCGCGAGAATCTCGTCAAGAGTCAGCAGAGCCGTCGCGTAATCTCCGGCGAGAAAGGCGTCCACCAGCTTGAAATCATACTCATAATCAAGGACATTGAGGTTGCGGATCACATCCTCGTAGTGGATGTCCGTCCCGCAGAAGGCCACGGTCTGGTCGAAGATGGTCAGCGCGTCCCTCATCGCCCCGTCGGCCTTGAGCGCGATCACGTGAAGCGACTCGTCGTCAATGCTTATGCCTTCCTTCGAAGCGATGCCGCGGAGGTTGGAGACGATGCCTCCCACGCTGATGCGGTTGAAGTCGTATGTCTGGCAGCGGCTCAGGATTGTGGGGATAATCTTGTGCTTCTCTGTGGTGCACAAGATGAAGACTGCGTGTGCGGGGGGTTCCTCGAGAGTCTTGAGGAAGGCGTTGAACGCGGCCTGTGAGAGCATATGCACCTCGTCGATTATATATACGCTGTAGCGGCCCGTCTGCGGAGGTATCTGCACCTTGTCTATCAGCATCTTCATATCCTCGATACCGTTGTTGGAGGCGGCATCGAGCTCGTAGATGCAGTATGAGCGGCCCTCGGCGAAGGACCTGCACGACTCACACTCGCCGCAAGGCTCCATATCCTCCGTCGGATTGGAGCAGTTGATGGTCTTGGCGAAGATGCGGGCGGTGCTGGTCTTGCCCACACCGCGCGGCCCGCAGAAAAGGTATGCGTGCGCGAGCTGCCCTCTCAGAATCGAGTTCTTCAGGGTCCGGGCTATGTTGTCCTGACCGACAAGGGTCTCGAACGAATCCGGACGGTACTTCCGCGCTGAAACTATATAATCTGACATAACTGACAAATATACCAATTTTTCTTAACTTTGCAGATATGAAACGACAAGTCCTGATCACAATTGCAGCCATCCTGCTGTGCTCCCTGGACGGCAGCGCGCAGGTAGCCAAATTATACACCCGCAAGGCAAAGCTCGCCGACTTCGGCGCGAAGGTGACCAAAGTGGTGCTGACCTCGGACACGATGGTCGACGCGGTGCTTCGCGAAGAAGTGTCGCTGCGTTGGAGCCTCTCCCCCTTCGAGTTCTGCAGCATCAAGGATTACGAAGCCCTCAAGGACGACAGCAGCCACTATTTCCTTCATTTCACAGTCAAGGGGGACGTGATCTTCCTCTCCCTCGACAAGGGCGGAAAGGAGGATGACGAGGATGCCCTCAAGCAAGGCTTCGAGGTGGTGAGCATCCCGGTCAGCGGAGCCGACACTCCCACGATGGACAATCTCTGCTACATGAGCGCATTTGTCGACATCATCCAGGAATTCACATCCGAAGCGATGGAATCTGACGGCAAGGCGTATTCGGGGCTGGCCATATACAACATAAACATCCTGGGAGGCAAGACCGCCGTCACAGACCCCGCCGAGGCGCGGCAGTGCTTCGAGGAGGGCGACGCCGACACACTGGCCGGAGTAGTGGCAGTCGCGGCCGATCCCACAAAAGACTCCTGGTGCTACAAGATGCTCATATCCTGCGACACACACCGGCTCTGCTATTTCAAAAGGCACAAGGTAAGCGCCGACAAGGCTCCAGGTTGGCTCAAGAGCGAGCTCAGACTCATCCATGGACACTCCGCTGAATAATTACCTGCGGGAGCACTCCTCCACTCCGGACTCATCTCTCGAGTGGCTGGAGAGACAGACCAACACTCGCACCAACTACCCGCATATGCTCTCGGGCAGCGTCCAGGGGCAGCTGCTCAAGATGCTCGTGGAGCTCACAGGAGCCCGCAGGGTCCTTGAGATCGGAGCATTCACCGGCTACAGCACCACGTGTCTCGCTCTCGGGCTCGGCGAAGGCGGGTCGGTGGACACTCTCGAGATCAATGACGAGCTTGAAGACCTGATGCGCGAAGGCTGGCGCCGCGCGGGAGTGAGCCGGCGCATCCGCCTCCATCTGGGCGACGCCCTCGAGACAATCAAAGAGCTCGACGGGCCCTACGACCTCGTGTTCATCGATGCCGACAAGAGAGAATACCTGCAGTACTACGAAGCCGTGCTTCCTCTGGTGCGTAGCGGCGGCCTCATAGTGGTCGATGACGTGCTCTGGGCAGGGAAAGTGTACGATTCTGAAATTTCCCGCGACACTTTTACTTGTGAATTGAGAAATTTTAATAACTTTGCAGTCGCGGACCAGCGGGTCGAAGTAGTGATGCTTCCCCTCCGCGACGGACTGTCCCTTGTCCGCAAGAAATAAGGAGAGTTGGCCGAGTGGTTGAAGGCGCTGCATTCGAAACGCAGTATACTGAAAGGTATCAGGGGTTCGAATCCCTTACTCTCCGCAAAAAGAGGCTGACTAAAAACTGTCGTTTTGGTCGGCCTCTTTTAGTTTTCTCAACCCCTTCCGATTCCCTAAAAGTCCAGAGACAGTCCCACATAGAATGTTCTTGGCATTGCGGGACCGTAGATATACTTTGAATCCTTCATCATTCCTTTGTCGACGTCGCTTTGGAACTGGTCCAAAAAATTCTTGCAAGACAGATAGAATTCTCCTCCGAGGGAGTTGCCGAGCTTGAAGGGGAAGCCTGCGCGAAGAGACAAATCCACGAATGTCGGGGTCATAGCCTCGCAATCAGAGCTCACCCATCCGCTGCAGTGCTGCATCAGCATAGGGCCGGTGACGGTGCCGTTGAAGGCAAGGTTAAGCCAGCCAAACGGATTGTAGCTTAGGTTGAAATACCCGTACAGGTCGGGGGTCTTGAACATCTTGCGCTGGGCCGGAAGATTGTCGCTCCACTGAAAGGGAGTATCATAACGACTGCTTTGCGCGGTGAACCCTCCGTGCAGGGAGAATTTCTGCACGAGATTGATGCGCCCCTCGACATTGACACCGGCGACTACGGCGCCGTCGGCATTGACCCTGGTGTAGAGAAGATTGCCCTGAGCGTCGTGACCGTTCTCGACAAGCGCAAACACATCCCTCAGGTGCGTATAGAATCCTTCCATCAGAAGGTCAAACTGCCAGTCCCCCCTCTTCTTCCACCAATTGGCGGAGAGAGTGACGGCATTGGAATGTTCGGGCACAAGATTGGGGTCGAGGCTTATGAGCGACACTTCGCCGCCAACGGCTCCTACGTGCAGGTCCTCGTCGTAAGTCTGGGGAGCACGATAACCCTGGGCGTAACTCGCGCGCAGAGTCCAGCTCGCGGAAGGAGCCCAGCGAAGAGCCACGCGGGGCGAGAATATCGGAGCCTCGACCATCGAATGCTTGTCGAGGCGCACGCCGACAAGTATGCCGAGATTTTTTGTGCTCCACTCGTTCTGGGCATACAGACCGCCCACCTTCGTATCCTGCAGGATATCGCGGTTGTAGCCGAGCATTATGTCGTGCAGAGAGTTCCAGGTGAAGTCGCCTCCGGCCGTGAAGGTTGATGGCATAAACCACAGACGCTCAAAGCGATGGATATACTGCGCACCGGCGTTGACGGTGATGTCGCTGGTGCTTCCGTAGGCATCGGGATTCTTGTCGGTGCCGAAGTAGGACGCGCGCTCCACGTGCTGGGCGGAAGAATATATATTGACAGAGTTGTTATCATTGAAACTGTAGTCCCAGGTCAGCCCTCCCCCGTTTATGTAATGCTCCAGCTGCTCGCAGAGGTCAGCCTTGTCGGGAGCCTCGTCAAGATTGTTTCCGCCGCGACGGAACTCGTGGATATGATGATATTCGGCCGTCAGCTTGGATGCAGGCGAAAACTTATGGTAAGCCCGCATTCCGATTGTCTGGCTTTTCAGCATCGGCATCTCTGAATATCCGTCTTCGTCGCTGTCGTATGTGTCACGATCACGCATCATCGAGAAGATATAGGCGCCGCTCCGCCGGTCGTCGCTGACGATGGAAGCGTTCAGAGAATTGGTCAAATCGATGCCCTGCCCTCCCACGACGCCTGTCTGGTTGCTCATATGAGCCATCGAAGAGACGGGCTCCTTGGTTATTATGTTTACGGTACCGGCGATGGCGTTCGACCCGAAAAGGGCGGAACCGCCGCCGCGCACCGTCTCCACGCGCTCTATCATCGCGGCAGGAAGCTGCTCCAGACCGTAAACCATCGATAGAGAACTGAAGATGGGGCGGCTGTCGAGAAGCACCTGAGTATATTCACCGCCGAGGCCGTTGATGCGAAGCTGCGGCACGCCGCAGTTGCAGCAGTTATATTCTATGCGTGAGCCCGGCTGGAAGTCGAGCACTCCGGCCGGGTTTACCGCCATCGTCGTGGCAAAAAGCTTCGGAGCGACCACATTGACTATCTGCCCGGTCTCGCGCTTCTTGGTCTCATAGCGGTTGCCCGTGACGACAACCTCCTCAAGCTGCTGGGAGTCAGGAGTCAGGGCGAAGTTGTACTCGACCGTCTCCCCGCGATTTATGGTTATCGTTGTCTTCCTGTCCAGATATCCCATAAATGACACGATGGCCTTGTGGGAGCCTGCAGGGAGGTTCGTAAGCAGATAGTGTCCGGTAGAATCTGCCTGCACCCCGACATTTATGTCTGGAAGTGCTACAAAAGCGTATGGGATATGCTCTCCGGAATTGGCATCGACGATGTGTCCGACAATGTTTGCGTCTGTCCTAGCCTGTGCAATGGCCGCGACAAAAGGACACGTCACGGCAAATAGGGTGCAGAGCGCTGCACTATATATTTTTCTCATTTCTTAATTATTTAAAGGTCAAATATTTACGTCGCTTAAAGGTTAGGCAACATAAGGAGGGGCCCTTAAATAATGAGACTTTGAGTTAGAGGAAAGAATTGCAAAGCAATCACAGAATGCAGTGCATTCATTTGACTGAAGAATAGGCTCGGAGACAGAACATATCGACTCGGAAGAAATGAAAGTCTCAGCATTCAGGATACTTATTGTCTGAATCTGACCCGCCGAATGTGAATGATTCGCACTGCCTCCAAGATGGGAGTGGACGATGTGCTTGCCTGAAATATCGTGGGAGTGCACACAGAGGTTCGTTGACACGAAGAATGTCGCGTACAGAACCAGGAGCAGAATTGACGATATTTTACGGAGTCTTCTCATTTTTTGCGCCGCAAAGATACAAAAAAACGGACCGGATGGCAAAGCGAGCAATCGTTTTCTGCGAGGAAAAAATCGCGACACAAAAAATATTCATATCTTTGCGCGATATAACAGAAAACAAGGCCAGGGTTCAGCAGGCTTTCTTCACAGGACAGGAATCCGGAATGCACGTCATAAAGAAATATCTTTTTGCAACAATCGGGCTTTCCCTTGTCGCAATGGGCATTGCGCTTTCGATAGTGTCGAATCTCGGCACTACGCCTTTGTCCTGCCCGGCATATGTCCTTAATCTCAGGTTTGCTGCCCTTTCGGTCGGGATGTTCACCTGGGCCGTGAACCTTCTGTATGTTTTTGTCCAGCTGCTTGTTCTGCGTTCACGCTTCAAGGCAAGCTATCTTATGCAGATTCCGGCATCATTACTTTTCGGCTCCCTTATAGATGCATCACTGTGGATGCTGAGATGGCTTCATCCTGCGGGATTCCTCTCCCAAGGGGTCGTGGCAGTTCTGGGCTGCCTTGTCAGCGCCCTGGGTGTCAGCGTCGAAGTCGTCGCCAGAGGATGGATGCTGTCGGCGGAGATGACGGTCTACTCCTTTGTAAAGACTTTCGGGTTCGATTTCGGGAAGACAAAAGTGTTTATGGACAGTCTTGTGGTAACGGTTGCGGCCGTGATGAGTTTCGTCTTTTTCGGCAATCCTTTCGGAAGCGGCGAGCTCACATCCTTGCGCGAGATCTTTGTTGCCTCCGGCAGCAACATCGTCGGCCCCGGCACCCTTCTCAGCGCCGTGTCCGTGGGCTTTCTGATGAAGTTCACAAACCCCGTGGCCGACTGGTTCCTGAACCGTTTCCTCATTCGTTGAACCTCTGGGGATTCCGGGAATACAAAATACGGAACTTTGCAAGTTGCCCCCCGCAAAACCTCCCTTAATTTCTCTTAGAGGCATTTAATATGTTCGAAAATTTTTGCTAACTTAGTGGAAGATTCCGCAAGGAGTCGCCACATATTGCGAAGGTGTTTTTCGCCCTCTTCTATTTAAATTATTGAGTATCAATAGTTTGCATAGGGGGGGGTGAAAATCGGTTAAAAGGGCCGCTTTTCACTTCTCGAAAACGGCTCCACACCTTTGTGTTTGATAATAATTGTTTCGGGGCCGGACAAACGGGAAACCTATCCAAACCATATTATTATGAAACACACAAATTTCATTATCGCTCTTGCCCTGGGATTGGGTTTGAGTGTCTCCGCCTTCGCGCAGAGTTCGGAAGCACCGAAGTATCAAAGGAGTTCCCTCCATATGGTACTCCTGACGACAGATGAGCCTTCACTTGAGGGCGCGGATGATTTTACCGCCAAGCTGGATGAGTGCTGGCAGAGCTACCCTTTCCCGGACAAGTACAATCAGCACAAAATCGATTATACTCAAGGGTATGGCGGAGCGCCGAAAGGGTCTCTGATTGAGATCATCAATCAGTACAAGGACGGATTTGACGGGATGGAACTGACGGATGCAAAAGCTCTGATGGAAAAATTGACTGCCGCAAAAGACTACAACGAGTGCCTTGTCAATGCAATCAACGAGATCAACAACAGCGAGAAGATTGGCAACAAGCTTATACGTAAATGGTTCAATATCCAGGATGACGGATCCTGGGATTACGCTCTGATAACCGAGAGGGCCAACTATAACGCGAGCCAGGCGGCTGTCGCTGAAGCGAATGCCACAGCCAAAGGCATTCAGGGCATTGTCGACCAGGGAGAGAATCTGATTGCCAACACTTATGTCACATACTCAAAACTCCAGTTCTATCCCAGCGAGCCGGTAGCTGCGTTCACAATGAAGCTTGCCCTCTACATCGCAGCCATGTTGCCCGCTCCGGCAAACACAATTGCTTCCACAGCAGCTCAGACAGCATACAACGCCACAAAAGACGGTTACACTGCAAGGACCACGACAGCTCTTTACAAACTGGATTGGACAGAGGAGACGAAGGCCGAGTTCTATCAGATGTTCTCATCTGACGGCAAAATCGATATGGAGAAGTTCAACAATTACACCTTCCCCCTGTCTCTTGTAGGCATAGACAATGCGAACAGCATGACCATTGACGTCGCCGGAGGCCTAGGCAGCATGATTGGTCTGGACAATGCAAAACCTGACGACCAGCTTATCGAGCAGACCGTGGTCAGAAATATCGACAAGATTCTCGCGAAGATGCAGAAGAACTATGAAGACTTCGCCCCTGTATCCCAGATCATATCTGTCAACCCTCTTGTTGCCGATATGGGCAAAAAGGAAGGCCTGGAAGGCGGAGAGTCATTCAACCTGCTCGAGCCTCAACTCAATCCCGAAACGAATGAAGTCGAGTGGAAATCCATAGGAGTCGTCAAGGTGGACAAGAAGCAGATCTGGGACAACCGTTATTCACTGACCGATGACGCCAAGAAGGCTGCCGAATCCGAAATCAAGGGTACCGTGCTCAGCAGCAACAAGAAGGCCGCTGTCGGTATGGTCGTCAAGCAAGTTGTCAATGCAAAAAAGAAATAGATTATGAAACAGCTCAGAGTAATATTATTGTTCGCGGCAGCGATGCTCTCACTGGCTTCCTGCACAACTGCGCGCAAAGCGATAGCCGACCAAGAGACGCTGGTGTGGCGCTACGAGATAGAACCGACTTCCGGGCAAGCGACGCAAGGGTCGATTCTTGTCAAGGTGTGGTCTTACTCGAAAGATAAAAATGTCGCGATCAACCAGGCCGGCAAGAATGCCGTTCACGGAGTCCTTTTCAAAGGTGTGTCAGCCCTCAATGACGGATCGTCAAGAGTCCCCGCCCAAAGGGCGATCGTGACGGATCTGAACGCCGAGACCACCTATCAGGATTATTTCAAAGCTTTCTTTGCAGATGGAGGAAAGTATATGAAGTACGTGAATTTTGTCAACAACGGTGTTCCTGCTCCGGGAGATATCATCAAGATCAAGAACGAGTACAAAATTGGCGTCAAGGTTTCTGTCTCCAAAGATGCTCTGCGCAAGGAAATGGAAGCTGCCGGCATTGTAAGGTCTCTTGGTTCCGGATTTTAACCGACTTACTTGGGCACATACTGTCTGTCCTCAGGCAGTGTGTGCTCTAAAGCCTATCTCAAAATGAAGAAAATATCATCAATTATAGCATCGGTTCTTCTCGCTTCCCTCATGGCGGCCGGTCAGGCGAAGAAGCCGACGATCATGGTGGTGCCCAGTGATAACTGGTGCATCCAGAACGGCTATGTCCAGCAATATGACAATCAAGGCAAGCAGGTGACAGTCCCTGATTACAAGGCGGCCCTGCAAAACAATTCCGACCTGCTCCTTGCCATCAGCAAATTGAATGAAATGATGGCAGAGCGGGGATTCCCTCTCAAAAATCTGGAATCCTGCCTGAAAACCCTCGAGAACCAGTCCGCTGAAGATGCCCTGCTGACAAGCAAAGACGGCTCGGCAATCACTGAATCCCCAATAGACAAGCTGAAGAAAACAGCAAAGGCGGACATATGGATGCAATTGACATATACCGTGAATCAGGTGGGGCCCAAAAAGTCTCTCACCTTCAATCTGCAAGGACTCGATGCATATTCGGACAAGCAGATTGCAGGGGCGTCGGGCACGGGCTCCCCAAGCTTCACCCCGGAGATCGCGATTCTGATCGAAGAAGCGATCTTGTCCCATATCGACTCATTCAACGCCCAGCTGCAGAGTCATTTCGACGACCTCTTCGAAAACGGTCGCGAGATAGTCGTGAGGATCAAGACCTGGGATGACTTCGAGGATGGTCTGGAGCGCGAGTATGATGGTGAGGAACTTGGTGAAATAATCGAGAACTGGATGGCAGACAATACCGTACAGGGACGGTTCAACACATCTGACGCGACGGAGGACTTTATGTTGTTCGAGCAGGTGCGCATCCCCCTTTCGGTTGAAGAAGACGGAAGGACCCGTCAAGTCGACGCCCGCCGCTGGGTCGGAGGGCTCCGCAAATATCTCAAGTCAAAATATGAGATTGAGTCAAAGTTGATGATGCAGGGTCTGGGACAGGCACAACTGGTTATAGGAGCAAAATAATTGATATGATGAGAAAATATTTACTGGCCTTTGCCATCGCCCTCTGCCCGTTCCTTGCGCTTGCCCAGGAATCCGGCGGAATCGGAAAGATTGCCCTGGAGCCTTATGTCACCCCGGAGCTGACCGGCATGCCCGAAGCATCGTGCAATCTTCTGAAGAACAAATTGAAGCAAGTGGCGACCGCCAACGGTCTTGGCGGGGCTCTGTCCCAAAGATTTGTGATCACCGCCACCACAGACGTCCTGACGAAGGATATCACTCCCACCGCGCCGCCTATGCATGCATACACGGTGGCCATCAACTTCTATGTCGGTGACAGTATGGACGGAGTGCTGTTCTCATCCTGCTCAATCACCTCTCAGGGAGTCGGCGAGACGGAGACAAAAGCATACAATGCCGCTCTGAAAGCCGTGAAAACAAATTCTCCAGACCTGTCTTCAATGGTACAGACCGGCAAGAAGAAGATTGTAGAGTATTACAACTCCATCGCTCAGGACCTGATCAGCAAAGCATTGTCGCTGAAAGCTGCCGAGCAATACGATGAAGCCATCTACACTCTGTCCGTAGTGCCGAACGCCTGCGACAGATACACCGAGATCGAGAAGCTCATCAGCGAAATATATCTTGCCAAGATTGACCACGAAGCGAAGCCCATACTTGTTGAAGCCAAAGCATTGTGGTCGGCAGAACCTTCGCCGGAAAATGCCGAGAAGGTGATGACAATCCTGGCCAAAATAGATCCTGACGCTCCTTGCTATGCCGAAGCCGAGGCGCTGATGAAGAAAGTGGAAGCTGTCTATATCAAGGAGCTGGAGCGTAAAAGGGCTCTGGAGGAAAGGGCATACCAAGATGCGAAAGCACGTGAGCAGAGGGAATTCGACAAGGAAGAACGTCGCTATCAGGATGCCCAGGCCAAGGAGCAACGCAATTTTGACGAGGCGAAATCCAGATATATGCAGGAGTTCGAACTGCGCAAGGCTCAGCAGCAGCATGATAACGAGATGGACCCTCTGCGGATAAAAGCCGCGGAGAAGGTCGCCGTCACACAGGCCAGGAATCAGCCGAAACTCGATGTCAGTCAGATAAAGGGAATCCTGAGAGCGGCACGCTAGCAGAGTCAGGAAGTCTCTTCGAGCTCCATCAGAGCGAGGCAGCGGAGTTCCTTCGAGTCGATTTCGGTCCTCAGCTGCTCGTATCGGAGAGATGCGTTACGCACCTCGGCGTAGTCTGTCACTGCTCCGCCGCTGAGAAGAGCTTCGAGCCGAGACTTCTCGGCTTCCAGCCCCTCGAGCTCCTCCTCGAGCTGCTCCAACTCGCGCTTCTGCTTGTATGAGAGCCTCTTGCGAGGGGCACTCTCGACAGGCTTGCCGGCCTGCCGGGGAGTCGCGGCGCTCACTCGCTTCTCCGCCTTGAGGTCGGTGATGAAAGTGCGGTAAGCTGAGTATCCGCCCACGAAGTCCTTGATGTGAGCGTCGCCGGTAAAGACGAACAGGTGGTCGACTATGCGGTCGAGGAAGTGGCGGTCGTGCGTAACCACAATCAGACTCCCCTTGTAGTCGCTCAGCAGGTATTCTTCCAGCACGTTGAGCGTCACGATGTCGAGGTCGTTGGTCGGCTCGTCCAGGATGAGCAGATTGGGGTTCTTCATCAGCACGGTGAGAAGGTAGAGCCTGCGCCTCTCTCCTCCCGACAGAGTGGAGATACGGCTCGAATACATCTCGTGCGGGAAGAGGAACCGGCCCAGAAGCCTCGTGTCGGGGACCACGTCCATCACGGTGTCGTCTTCTCTGAAGGTCATCCCCTGCTGGCGATAATATCCGATCTGCACGGATTCGCCCATTTCAATCTCCGGTTTGCCGCCCTGTGCGAGCAGGTTGAGGAAGGTGCTCTTGCCCACTCCGTTCGCGCCCACTATCCCGACTCTCTCGAAGCGCTGGAAATTGTAGGTGAAGTCCTTTATCAGGAGCCGGTCTGCATAGCCGAAATTCAATCCCTTGCAATTGATCACCTTGGTCCCGAGCCGCGCTCCGCTTCCCATCTGCTCCAGACTCACGCTGCTCTCCGTGCGCACTGCGGCGGCCCTTTCGCTCAGGTCCAGGAAGGCCTGCTTGCGGTATTTGGCCTTGCCGGAGCGGGCGCAGGGGGTGGCGTGTATCCACTCCAGCTCGCGCCTCAGAAGATTGCGCACCTTGTCGGTCTCGGAATTGTAGTTGTCTATGCGCTCCTGCCTTTTCTGCAGGTAGTTCTCGTAGTCGCCGCGGTAGATGTAGATCCTGCCGCGGTCCATCTCCATCACCGTGTTGCAGACCCTGTCCAGGAAATACCGGTCGTGCGTGACCATAAAGAGAGTGCATCGCGAGTGCTTGAGGTAATTCTCGAGATATTCGATGGCATCAAGGTCAAGATGGTTGGTGGGCTCGTCCATTATCAGGAAGTCCGCGCCGCGGCTTAGCATATCGGTGATTGCCACCCTCTTGATTTCGCCTCCGCTGAGCTGACTCATCTTCCTGTCCGGGGTGAGGCCGAACTCCTGCAGGATCTTCCGGGCAGCGAGTCCGCGCTCTTCCTCTCCGCCACTGGCAAAAATCTGCTCCCACACGGTCAGGCTGCCGTCATAGCGGTACTCCTGCTCGAGGAACGCGACCCGCAGATGCCTGAGGAACAGCACTTTCCCGCCCGAATCCGATGTGTCGTCGCCCGCAAGGATGCGCAGGAGCGACGTCTTCCCCGTGCCATTGGGCGCTATGAGCGCGATTTTGTCGCCCTCGTTTATGTTGAAGCTTATGCTGTCGAACAGCACCTTGGTGCCGTAAGACTTCGACAGATTCTCTACTTGCAGGTATGACGGCATAACGGCTGCAAATTTACGATTTTTTGCGTACATTAGCAGTATGACCAGATTTGTGCGCATATTTTCACTTGTCGCCGCAGCGGCGCTCTCCCTTGCTTCCTGCTCGCAGGATTACACTTCCTACGTCGATCCCCGCATCGGTTCTGGCGGGCACGGACACGTGTTCGTCGGAGCCAACGTGCCGTTCGGGATGGTACAGATCGGCACCTCATCCATTATCCAGAAATGGGACACCTGCTCGGGATACAATTCCTGGGACAACACCGTCGCGGGCATCACCCACACTCACCTCAGCGGCACCGGCTGCGGAGACTTGCAGGACGTCTGCATAATGCCTGTCGTCGGCACCGACCTTGTCTATGCGCACAGCCGTGAGGGGGACCCCGATTCGGGGCTCTGGTCATATTCTGACCGCTCGAAGGAGATTGCCGAGCCCGGCTACTACAGCGTCCCGCTGGAGCGCTACGGAGTGCTCGCCGAGATGACTGCGACCTCTCGTGTGGGATTCGAGAGGTACACCTTCCCGGAAGACGCCAAGGACGCGGCTCTGGTGTTTGACCTTGAGTACGGCTACAGGGACAAGGTCGACGGCGCCGGGATTGAAATAGTGGACGACACGCACATCGTCGGTTGGCGCCATTCTTCCGGCTGGTCTCCGGACAACAAACTCTGGTTCGCCGCCGAGTTCAGCAAGCCGTTCACAAGTGTATCGAAACACGGCGAGAGAGACCTTTACTGCCGCCTCGATTTCGACAATCCCGGCGAGCTGCTCGTCAAAGTGGCCATCTCGCCCTGCAGCGTCGAAGGGGCGAGGGGCAATATGACGGCCGAGCTGAGCGGATGGGACTTCGATGCCGTCCACAGGGCCGCAAGCGCCGCGTGGGAGGCCGAACTGTCCAAGGTCAAGGTCAAAACCTCCGACGAACGCGACCTCAGGATTTTCTACACGGCTCTCTACCACACGATGATCTGCCCCCAGCTCTTCAGCGACGCCGGCCGGCCGGACCGCTACACCACATTCTCACTGTGGGATACATATCGCGCGATGATGCCCCTCTACACTGTCCTATGGCCCGAAAGGGTGGACGACGTGATGGAGTCCTTCCTTGACATCTATGACGCCGAGGGCAAACTCCCGGTCTGGCACCTCTGGGGCGGCGAGACCTGGTGTATGGTGGGCAATCCGGGCGTTGCCGTGATGGCCGACGCGGTCACAAAGGGATTTGACGGCTTCGACCTCGAGCACGCCTTCGAGGCGATGAAGGTCTCCGCCACGAACAAGGACCGCGGTCAGGGCGAGAGGATGCAGTATGGCTACATCCCCAGCGACCTTGCAGACGAGTCCGTCGCCTACGAGTGCGAATATGCCGTCGCCGACTGGGCGCTCGCGCAGGCGGCCCTGAAGATGGGCAAAATGGAGGATTATGAGTATTTCCTGGCGCGCAGTCACTCCTGGCGCCGCCATTTCGACCCCGAGACCGGGTTCGTGCGAGGCATAATGTCTGACGGAAGCTGGAGGGAGCCCTTCAATCCCTACTATTCCAATCATCGCAAGGATGATTATACGGAGGGCAATGCCTGGCAGTACACCTGGCTCGCGCCTCACGACCTCGAGGGGATGTACGAAGTCTGGGGCGGCCGCGAGGCGATGCTCAAGGGCCTCGACTCCCTGTTCGTGGCCGATTCACGCATCGAGGGCGATCATGCCTCCAATGATATCTCCGGCCTCATAGGCCAGTATGTGCACGGCAACGAACCCAGTCACCACATAATCTACCTCTACTCGATGGCCGGAGAGAGAGACAAAGCCGCAGACCTCGTGCGGAGAGTCTTCGACGAGATGTACACCGACGGCCTCGAAGGCCTCGCCGGCAACGAAGACGCGGGTCAGATGTCGGCGTGGTATATCCTCTCCGCACTGGGGATGTATCAGGCGGAGCCCGCCTGTGGACGATTCTGGTTCGGGACGCCTCTTTTTGAGAAAGCGGTCATTTCGCTTCCCGAAGGCAGGAGGTTCGAAATCAACGCCCCCGGAGTGTCGCGCGAGAATCGCTACATCCGCTCGATCAAGCTCAACGGGAAGCCTTACGACCTTCCGTATCTTGACTACTCCACCATTATGGCCGGAGGCAAGATGGAGTTCATTCTATCCTCGTCCGGAACGAGCAGCTGCGACCGGCTCTGATGTCGTACTCGATACGCACCACAGCGAGATTCCCGTCGGGGCTCTCGGAAGTGCTGATGCTCGCTTTGGCCCCGGACGTCGTGACGGTCATAGCCTTGAGGCCCGACCGCAGAGTCAGGCGAGCGCCGTCCAGGGAAGGTCTCGCCTCTGTCATCAGCGTGAAGCAGACGTGAGAATCCGTTGCCGCCTTGATATGGTCGGTGATGGTGAGGGCTGCGCCTTCCTCAAGAGTGAATGTCCTCCGGGCAGAAGAAATGTCATCTCCGAGCACTCCCGCGAAATCAATCGTAATCGTGCTGTCCGAGGCTGATACAATCTCCGCCTTACGGTCTACGCGATGCAGTTTGCCATTGACCGTAAGGGTGTTGTGCCACTCGTTGCCGATGGGGAAGATAGTCCACCTGAGGGACTCCTGGCCTCTGTCCCAGAAGTTGCCTCCCCTCGATTTGAGAAGGTTCTCCGCCTCCGTATACAACACCTTGCCGGGGTCGGAGGCCCAGCGCACCGAGTCGCGGTCGAAGACGAACGAACCGGCGTCGGCGTGCCCGTGGTTGTTGGACGCCTTGCCTCCCTTCACCCCCAGGTACCACCCCGGGCCCTTGAGAGTGGCAATCGGGTTGTCTCCGTGCCCGACATACATCCCGTCTGCGGCGGGCCCTGCACCTTCCGGATTCAGACGCGACGCATAGGCCGTTATCACCGGCAGGATGTCGCTGTAGTAGGAGTCTCCCCTCTCGAGGAAAGTCATCTCTGAACAGAGAAGCTCCGGTTTGCGGAACCGCCAGGCATAATACCACAGCGGGACGGACGGGGATTCGATCAGAGAATTGTCGGAGTAATTGAACATCTTCTGTCCGCATCCGTGGCAGGCGCACACGTAGTCCGCCGTGCGGTCGAACCCTTCGGCCAGGCTCAGGCCGAAGTCGTCGCCGAGAGCGGAGTCCAGGGCGCCGTTAAGCAGAATCTGGTAAGTATTGCCGTAGTTCCAGTAGCTCACGCCCTCGGGGTAACACCCGTCCGGGGCGTAGATGGAGGCGAGAGCCTTGCGGTTTGTCCTGACGGCGTTGCGGACGATGTTGCCTGCAAGCGCACCGCAATCTTCGCGCAGCGAGAGGGCAGCCAGGGTGAGACCTCCGTTGCAGACCTGGTTCCAGTTGTGGGTCTTCTCGTAGAACCAGGCTTTGTTCTGGTCGGTGGCCTCCACGAATGAGAATTCGGTGACCGCGCGCACCATCCTCTCTTTCAAGTCTGCCGGCAAATCGTCGTAGAGCCAGTCGTAGCCGATGGCGAGCGCTGCGGACATCTCCGCCACGTCGAGGAAGTGCCAGGCATTCCAGTCGGGCATATCGCATATCTGGGAAATCGTCCGCTCCGCATGCTCGAGAAAGCGGGGGTCGGATGAGTACCTGTACGCATAAGCGTCGCAAAGGATGCGTCTGAGCCCCTTCTTGGACTGCGCGAGTATCCTGGTGCCGGACTCGTCCAGCTCCCAGACTATCGAGTCAGAGGGGAACGTCCCGGCCTCGCGCATTATCCTCTCGTGAATCAGGGTCAAAGCCTTGTTGCTCCCGTCTTCGAGCTGGCGGCAGATGCCATCCCAAGTGGTCTTGTCAAGGAAAAGTCTGGGGTGCGCCGTGGCCCGCTGCCTGCGGAGGAGCGCCTCCAGAAAATAGTAATCGGCATATGTCAGAGGGACGTCGATCTCCGAAGCGCCGGGTTTGTTGCCGACGCTGTGTCGGAGCAGGAACCCTCCGTTGGTGAGCTCGGGAGCGAGATATTCCTCGCCGGCGAGGGTACGCAGCTGCCTGTCCGCGACCTCGAGAAAATGGCGCCGGCCAGTGATCTCGTAGAGCTGCACGAACGCCGAGGCCATCACTGCGGCGGCCGAGGCATCCTTGAGGTCTCCCGCGCAGCTGAAGTCCCACCAGGGGATGCCGTCCGCGGGGAGATTGCGGATGATGTACTTGGAGATATAGTCGGCCTGCCGGAAGTACTGCTCGTCTCCGGTCTTGACATACATCATAGTGTAGCCATAGAGCGCCCAGGCCTGGCCGCGCGCCCACGAGCTGTCGTCGGAGTGCCCCTGATGCGTCTTGCGAGCGATGACCGAACCGTCCGCGGAGCTGTAATCGACGAGATGAAAGCAGCTGTAGTCGGAGCGGAAATGATGCTGGATGGTGGAGTTGGCGTGGGCCTTGGCCACCTCCTCCAGATGTCTGTCCGCTCCCATCCTTCTCGCGTCGAGCAGCAGCTGGAGGTTCATCATATTGTCTATTATGACCGGGATGTCCCAGCCGCGCCTGACTGTCCACTCTCCGTCCCAGCTGCGGATGATGCCCGCCTTGGGGATGAATCTTGCCGCAAGCTTGTCGGCCGCCTTGAGGATGAAATCGCGGTACAGACCCTCGTCGCCGGTGATGCGGAGCGCTTGACCATAGCTGCAGACGGTCTGGAAACCGATGTCGTGGTCGGTGTGCATCTCGAGCAGAGGCTCGAGGGCGAGGGTGTGCTTCTGAGCAAGGGCCTTTATCTGCTCGTCGCCGGTGTACTCGTAGGTAAGCCAGAGCGAGCCGGGATAGAATCCGCTGCACCACCATCTGACATCGCTCGTGCAGAGTGACCCGTCGGCCTCGAGTGTCCGGGGAGCCTGCCCCGGACCAAGCTGCGAGTCGATATATTTCAGTTGGATCTGCGCCAGGTCAAACACGCGCTTTGTCATCTCCTCCATACTCTCCAGCGCGTTCACCGGATTGGAGGAGAGCGAAAGCAGCGCCGCGGCAAGGACAAGAGCCCGATGATTCATACACACAAGGGACTACACGTCAATATCCGAACCTGTAGCTGAGGCCTAGTTGGACTCCGAAGTTGTGACCCCTGTCGTTTGTGGAGTCCTTGAAGGTCCGGGTCAGGCCGTAATCGAATTTCAGATCGATACCGAGAGCATCTGCTATGAAATATGTCGACTGCGCACTGATACCGAGATTCAGAGGATTCACCTGATAACCCTCACTTTCATAGATTGAAATGTAGTTGGACTTGATTGTGTCGCCAAGATACACGTTCAGTTCGGGGCCGATCATCAAGCGCAGTTTGTCATCCAACAGCGAATGGAATCCGATGAGGACAGGAAGCTGCAGATAATGTATGTCACGTTCATAATTGAGCGCGGCTCCGTCGAAAGCTACCTCTCCGACGTGATTTATAGTGGAAATGCCCTTTCTGGAATACAGGAGTTCCACCTGACCCATCAGGATGTCCGACAGGTACACGTTGACATACGCTCCGCCCTGAAAGCCGAAGTTAGCCTTGAATTTGTCGCCGGGATCCAAAGTCGTCATAGGCATCATATTGAGGGCGACTCCTCCTTTGACACCGAACTCCCACTCAGTTTGAGCAGAAGCGCTCACACCCATAGAGAGTGCAAGCGCGACCACTGTTATAAATTTTGCCGCTTTCATGCTAGAGAGCCTGAGCGACTGCGACTGCGACTGCCACGGTGGCGCCAACCATAGGGTTGTTGCCCATACCCATGAAGCCCATCATCTCGACGTGTGCGGGAACTGAAGAAGAACCTGCGAACTGAGCGTCGGAGTGCATGCGGCCGAGGGTGTCGGTCATACCATAGGAAGCGGGACCGGCTGCCATATTGTCAGGGTGCAGGGTGCGGCCGGTGCCGCCGCCGGATGCAACGCTGAAATAGGGCTTGCCTGCAAGGACGCGCTCCTTCTTGTAAGTACCGGCCACAGGGTGCTGGAAGCGGGTCGGGTTGGTGGAGTTGCCGGTGATGGAGACGTCGACGTTCTCCTTCCACATGATGGCAACGCCCTCGCGGACGTCGTCTGAGCCGTAGCAACGCACACCGCCGCGGACTCCCTCGGAGTACTTGGTCTCGGAGATGACCTTCACCTCGCCGGTGTAGTAGTCAAACTCGGTCTGCACATAGGTAAAGCCGTTGATACGGGAGATAATCTTGGCGGCATCCTTGCCGAGGCCGTTGAGGATGACGCGAAGGGGCTTCTGGCGCACCTTGTTGGCCATCTCGGCAATCTTGATGGCGCCCTCGGCGGCTGCATAGGACTCGTGTCCGGCAAGGAAAGCGAAGCACTCGGTCTCCTCGCGAAGAAGCCTTGCGGCGAGGTTGCCGTGGCCAAGACCCACCTTGCGGTCGTCTGCCACACTGCCGGGGATACAGAATGACTGCAGTCCCTCGCCGATTGCCTCGGCGGCGTCGGCCGCGTTCTTGCAGCCCTTCTTGATGGCGATGGCTGCGCCCACCACATATGCCCACTTCGCGTTCTCGAAGCAGATCTTCTGGGTGTCTTCGCACATCTTGTAGGGGTCGATTCCCTTTGCATCGCAGATGGCCTTGGCCTCGTCGATGTCTTTGATACCGTATTTGCTGAGAGCGGCGTTGATCTGATCAATTCTGCGCTCGTAACTTTCGAAAAGTGCCATAGTGTGTCTTACTCTTTACGGGGATCAATATATTTGACTGCGTCTGCGAAACGGCCGTAGGTGCCCTTGGCCTTCTCGATGGCCTCGGGACCGGTGGCGCCGCCCTTGAGGGCGTCCATAAGCTTGCCGAGGTTGACGAACTCGTAGCCGATCACTTCGTTGTTTGCATCAAGAGCCATCCTGGTGCAGTAGCCCTCGGTCATCTCGAGGTAGCGGCTGCCCTTGGCCTTGGTACCGTACATTGTGCCAACCTGGCTGCGGAGGTTCTTGCCGAGGTCTTCGAGACTGCCGCCGATGGCAAGACCACCCTCGCTGAACGCGCTCTGGGTGCGGCCATATACAATCTGAAGGAAGAGCTCGCGCATCGCGGTGTTGATGGCATCGCACACGAGGTCGGTGTTGAGAGCCTCAAGGAGGGTCTTGCCGGGGAGAATCTCGGAAGCCATAGCGGCCGAGTGGGTCATACCGGAACATCCCAGAGTCTCGACGAGAGCCTCTTCGATGATGCCGTCCTTGACGTTGAGGGTCAGCTTGCAGCAACCCTGCTGGGGAGCGCACCAGCCGATACCGTGGGTAAGGCCGGAGATGTCCTTGATTTCTTTGGCATGCACCCACTTACCCTCTTCGGGGATGGGGGCATTGGCGTGGTTGGCGCCTTTGGTGACGCAGCACATCTGCTGCACTTCTTTGGTGTAAATCATGATTGAAACTATATAGTTTGTTGATTGAACTTGTCGTATCCCGCAAATTTACAAATTTTGGATTTAATTTCGTAATTTTACGAGCCATTAATTCACTCTTTCTATGGAATTATTCTACTGCCACGATATCGACTCCGGCCTCTGCCGCCTGGACCCGGAAGAATCAGCGCACTGCATCAAGGTGCTCCGGCACCGCGGCGGGGACAAGATAAGCGTCATCGACGGAGAGGGGACATTCTACGACTGCACGCTGACCGACCCCTCGCCGAAGGGGGCCGTCGCGCGGATTGACTCCGTGCAGAGATGCTGGGGCGCGCACAATTACGACCTCACGATGGCCGTGTGCCCCACCAAGAATATCGACCGCTACGAATGGTTCGCCGAGAAGGCGACCGAGATGGGAGTGGATGCCATAGCCCCCGTCATAGGGGAGCATTCGGAGAGGAAGACTCTCAAAACGGACAGACTGCAGAGGATACTTCTCTCCGCCACGAAGCAATCCCTCAAGGGCGCGATACCCAGGATTCTCGAGCCAGAGAGCGTCCTGGACTTCATCTTGAGGCACGCCGGCTCCGATGCGCTCAAGCTCATCGCCTGCTGCTTCGAAGACGAAGCGCATCCGAGATGCTGCATAACCGATGCGCTCTCGAAGGCTCCCTCAGAGAGAGTCATCATCCTGATAGGCCCTGAGGGCGACTTCTCGCACTCGGAGCTCCGGGCGGCGCTCTCTGCGGGGTTCATCCCGGTCCACCTCGGGGAGAGCCGTCTCCGCACGGAAACGGCAGCCCTCGCCGCAGTCGCCGCGGTGTATTTCGCCGCGAAGAGGCGCGGATAGCGCACTGCCGCATCTCTAAAATTTGTTTGACAACACATAAAGTTGTATCTTTGAAGGATAATCGACAAAACATGAGGAAATTTCTCTTACTACTTGCGCTCCCCTTCTGCGCGATGACTTCTTATGCCCAGAGCTCTTCCCAGATTTCTGCCGCGAAGTCGATGGCCAAAGCTTATGGTTACAGCGACGCCGAGATAGACGCCGCAATCAACCGCAACGCCGGCAAAGAGACCGGCCAGGCTGCACAGAACGTCGCGACTCAGGCAGCGCCGGCCGCTCCTGCGGTGTACGAACTTGAAGCTCAACCGGCAGACACGGCCCGTCTCAAGAAGACCGCCCCAAATATGCCCTCAAGACAGACGGACATTTTCGGCCACGACTACTTCCGGTCCAGAGGGCTTTCGCTGATACCCAGCTACAACGCTCCCGTGCCGGAGAGTTATGTGCTCGGGCCCGGCGACGAGCTCGTGATTGACGTCTGGGGGGCCGCCACACAGCACGTGGTCACCACCATCGACAACGACGGCAGCATCTCGCTCTACGACCTCGGTCCCGTGTATCTCTCGGGGATGAATGTCAAGGCGGCCGAGAACTACCTCAGGGGGCAGCTCGGGCGCATCTACTCGGGCCTTGACGACCAGAACGGTGACACCTTCATGCGCCTTTCCGTGGGCAAGATCAAGGGAGTTGTCGTCAGCGTGACCGGCGAAGTCGCCGTCCCCGGATTGTACACAATCCCCTCCCTCTCGTCGATCGCTTCGGTAATCTATATGGCAGGAGGCGTCACTCCTGATGCCACCGTCAGAAACATAACGCTCTACCGGGGCGGAAGGGCAGTCTCCGGATTCGACCTGTACGGACTGATCTTCAAAGGAACCTTCGACCAGAACATCCGTCTTCAGGATGGCGACATAATATCGGTCGAGCCCTACAAGCTCACTGTCGCGGCGACCGGGGCCATCACACGTCCGATGCGTTATGAGCTCAAGGACGGGGAATCCATCTCCGACCTCATCAAATACGCGGCCGGCTTCCGCACAGATTCCCGTCGGGACGAAGTGAACGTCGTCCGTCGCAACATCCTCAGCGGCGAGTCATTCGACGTGAACGAGAGCGAATACCGCAGCTTCCCTCTGAAGGACGGAGACACCGTGAACTTCAGGTCCAATCCCGAAGTCCTTTCCAACAGAGTGACTGTCTCCGGCCCGGTGAACCACCCCGGAGCATATGCCATCTCCGGAGGCCTGAATGATTTGCAGTCGCTCATCAATGCCGCCGGCGGCCTCAGGGACGGCGCCTACACCGGCCGCGGCCAGATCTACCGTCTGGACGAGAACAGGCTGCCCGTGTTCATCACGTTCAACCTTGGCGATGTCCTCTCCGGAAAGGAGAAGGTCGAGCTCCGTCGCGAAGACCGCGTCACCATCTTTGACCGGCAGGAATTCCTGGAGAAAGACAGCATAGCCGTGTCGGGCCACGTCGCGAATCCCGGCCTGTTCCGCTTCTACGACGGGATGACCGCAGCCGACGCTCTTCTGCTCGCGAAGGGGGTTCGCAATGACGCCTACACCGATCGCGGCCAGATCTCCAGATTGAATCACGACGGAGTGCGCCAGATCATCCCGTTCAACGTGGCGGACGCGCTCAGTGGCTCCGGCAACATAAAACTGATGCGCAGTGACACCATCCGCGTCTACAGCGTGCGCGAGCTCGTCGAAGACGCCGACATCACCGTCAACGGCGAAGTCCGCAAACCGGGGACTAACACATACCACGAGGGACTGACCCTTCGGGATGTCATCATGATGGCCGGAGGCTTCACGAACGGCGCCGATCTGAGCAATCTGGAGGTCTCCTCCCGCGGCGGGAAGGAAAGAGGAACGGTCGCCATATACGACATCGAAGCCAAGCCCGAGCTGCTCGGAATGATGTTGAAGCCCTACGACATTGTCTCGGTCCGAAGGCTTACATACTTCAAGGCCCAGACCGCGGTCACGGTGTCCGGCGAAGTCAAGTCGCCCGGAACCTATGTGGTTGACAAGGGCGAGACCCGTCTGTCGGACATAATCGCCAAAGTGGGCGGATTCACCGACGAGGCGTACATCAAGGGGGCCAAACTCACAAGGCGCCTGACCGAGGAGGAAATCGAGCGTCAGAAACTTGCCGTAATGATTGCCAACAAGAACCTTGACAAAAAAGACACGATCGACCTCGGCACCCTTTCCTCCGAGTTCTACATAGGCATCAATCTCGACAAGGCCATTGCCGAACCGGGGTCCAAATACGACGTCGTCCTCCGGGCAGGAGATATCATCACGGTGCCGGAGAAGAACTCGACGGTCAAGATCAGCGGAGCCGTATTCTATCCCAACACGACGACCTACGACCCCTCATATGGCTGGAAAGACTATGTCTCCCAGGCGGGAGGATTCACGAAGCACGCCATGAGAGGGAGAACATACGCCATTCACATGAACGGAGAGGTCTCCACCGTCGCGAAAGGAATGAGGATTGAGCCGGGCACCGAGATTGTCGTCCCCGAGCGCGACGTGAGTGAACGTCAGCCTGTCAGCCCTGCCGAGATAGCCGCCATTGCCACTTCCGCGACCTCGATAGCCAGTCTTGTCGCGACACTCGTAACATTGTTGTAGATATGGAAGAGAAAACTATCACCAATCAGATGGAAGAGCAGGAATTCTCCTTCGAGGATTTCGTCAGGATATGCAAGCGCCTGTGGCAGAAGAGAAGATTCATCGCCAAAATTGCCGGCGTCTTCGTGGTTTTGGGCTTCATCGCGGCCATCACTCAGACCCCGCAGTATGTCGCCAAATGCGTCTTCGTCCCACAGAGTTCTTCGCGCTCGTCGTCTTCGTCCCTCTCGTCGCTCGCGGCAATGGCAGGAATCAACCTCGGAGACATGTCTTCCGGAGCGGACCTGTCGGCGCTGGTCTACCCTAAGCTTCTCGGCAACGTGGAGCTCAACAAGGACCTTATGAGGACTCCGATGCATTTCAAGAAGTATCCGGAGCCTGTGTCCTTCTACGACCTGAGCACAGACCCCAAATACAAGGAGTTTCACCTGATTCCTCTGATAAAGAAATACACCATAGGGCTTCCGGGTGTAATCCTGAGCAAAAAGGCCTCGGCCGCAGAGGAGAGCACGGAAGGAGCCTGCGACGGGCTGTATTACTACACCCGAGACGAAAAGAAGATTGCAGAGAGGCTGTCGAAGCTCATCTCTCTGACTGTCGAGAAGAAGGAAGGATACCTGACGCTTACGTCCTCCTACAGTGAGCCGGTTGTCGCGGCAGAGCTCTGCAAGGCCACCTTCGACCTGCTTCAAAAATACATCACGGCATTCAAGATCTGTCAGGCTGAAGCATCCAACGATTATATCAAGGCCCGTTACGATGAGGCCAAGGCCGAGTACGAACTCAAGCAGCTTGCACTTGCCCAGTTCACGGACGCCAACCGCGGCTCCCTCACGGCGACAGCCCAGATAAAGAAGGCTCAACTCACAGACGACTACAATCTGGCTTATGCGATGTACACCGAGCTCTCCAAGCAGCTTCTACAGTCAGAGATGAAAGTAAAAAAAGACTCGCCCGTGATATTCACGGTCGAGCCTGTAGCAATCCCCTCGAGGAAGTCCAACAGCCGCTCCAAGACTCTGATTATGTGGTGCTTCATCGGCCTTGTGCTGGCTATTGGCTCTGTGATCGGCCTGGATTGGCTCAAGAAGCAGTATCCTGATTGGAAGCTTCTTGAGTTCTGGCCGGATGGCAAGCTTTCCTAGATGCAGGTGTAGCCGCCGTCGACGGCGATGTTCTGGCCGTTGACGTAGCTGGAAGCGGGAGATGCGAGGAAGAGAGCGACGGTGTCGAGCTCGCCTTCGCGTCCGTAGCGTCCCAGAGGGATGGCACCCTTTGCGTAAGCGGTGAACCAGTCGGACTCGAGAGTCTCCTTGGTGAGGGGGGTCATGAAGTAACCCGGGCAGATGGAGTTGACTGTGATGCCCTTGCCGCCCCATTCAGCAGCGAGAGCGCGGGTCAGGTTGACCACACCTCCCTTTGCAGCGTGATAAGCGGAGCTGGGAGCCGCCATATTGCCTACAAGACCGTACATCGAGGCGATGTTAATGATACGGCCGTAACCGGCCTTGAGCATCTCACCGGCAAACTCACGGGCGCACTTGAAAGTGCCGAAGAGGTCGATGTTGAGTTCGTTCTGGAACATCTCGTCGGGAAGAGTCTCGGCAGGGTTGATGCCGCCCGTACCGGCGTTGTTGACAAGGATATCCACGCGGCCGAAAGCGTCGATTGTGGCCTTTACTGCATTCTTGACCATCTGAGTGTCGGTGATGTCGCAAGCGACGGGAAGCGCCTTCACGCCGAATTCCTTCTCGATTGCCGCCGCATTCTCCTCGAGCATATTGAGTCTGCGGGCCATAAGCACCACGTTTGCGCCCTGGCTGGCGAAAGCTTTGGCCATCTGGAGGCCGAGTCCTGTCGATGCACCGGTGACAACTGCCACCATTCCTGTAAGGTCGAAATAGTTTTTCATAATATAAAATAAATCTGTGTGTGTCTGAACGGGCCGCAAAGATACTATAAAATTTCGTATCTTGCATTGATAAAACAAAATTCATGAAAAGGACAGCACTTGCTTTAACCCTGCTGATTTCCACGGTCTGTCTTGCACAGAACCGCACGGAGCAATCCCGCGACAGCGTCCTCGAGGCCCGGTCCGCCGGTAGAATAGACGAAGTCAGCGCCAATGACCCCTCCGGGATGTACCACAGAGGCTGGACAGACTTCAACAAGAACGGCGTCAAGGACATCTACGAAGACCCTTCGCGGAGCGTGGATGAGCGCGTGGAGAATCTTTTGTCGCAGATGACCCTCGAGGAGAAGACCTGCCAGATGGTGACCCTCTACGGTTACCGCCGCGTGCTTAAAGACCAGCTCCCGACTCCCGAGTGGAAAGACAAAATCTGGAAAGACGGAATGGGCGCCATTGACGAGCATCTCAATTCGTTCGTGGGTTGGAACCAGCCTCCCACCACCGAGAGCCCCTGGATCTGGCCTGCAAGCAAACACGCCGAAGCTCTCAACATGGTGCAGAGGTGGTTTGTGGAGCAGACCCGGCTCGGCATCCCCGTTGACTTCACCAACGAAGGCATACGCGGAGTCGAGGCTTACAAGTCGACCAACTTCCCCACCCAGCTCGCGCTCGGATGCACCTGGGACAAGGATCTCATTCTCAAGGTCGGCTATATTACCGGCAGCGAGGCCAGGCTTCTGGGCTATACGAACGTCTATGCTCCCATCCTCGATGTCGGCCGCGACCAGAGATGGGGCCGTTATGAAGAGATTTACGGCGAAGACCCGTATCTGGTGGCCCAGCTCGGCATTCAGATGGTGCGCGGTCTGCAGACAGATATGCAGGTGGCCGCCACCGCCAAGCATTTCGCCATCTACTCCAACGGCAAAGGTGCCCGTGAAGGGATGGCACGCTGCGATCCCCATGAGACGCCGCACGAGGTTGAGAACATCCATATGTATCCCTGGAAGCAGGTCTGCCGCCACGCTGGCCTGCTCGGAGCGATGAGCTCCTACAACGACTACGACGGCGAGCCCGTCCAGGCCAGCCGGTACTGGCTCACGGACCGTCTGCGCGGAGATTTCGGTTTCAGGGGCTATGTCGTGAGCGACTCGGACGCTGTCGAATACCTTTTCACCAAGCACCGCACCGCCACTTCGATGAAGGAAGCCGTCCGTCAGAGCGTCGAGGCGGGCCTCAACGTGCGATGCACCTTCCGCAGCCCTGACTCCTATGTAGAGCCCCTTCGCGAACTCGTGAGCGAAGGCAGCATCTCTATGGACACGATAGACGAGCGGGTGCGCGACATTCTGCGTGTCAAATTCCTTGCAGGTCTCTTCGACAGGACATATGTGAGTGAGGGAGACATCGCCCGCGCCGACAAAGTTGTCAACGGCGAGCAGAACAACAAGGTCTCGCTGCGCGCTTCACAGGAGTCTCTCGTGCTCCTCAAGAACGACGGAGTGCTGCCGCTTGACGCTTCGAAGCTCCGCAAGGTAGCCGTCGTCGGCCCCAATGCAGACAATGATGACTACGCACACATCCATTACGGCCCCGTGGCCACAGAGTCCGTCACCGTATTCGGCGGTCTGAAGAAGGCTCTGGAAAGCCAGGCTGAAGTAGTGTACGTGAAGGGTTGCGCGACCGTCGATTCGAAGTGGCCTGAATCTGAAATCTATGGTTACGAGCCCACAGAGGAAGAGTTCGCCGGCATTGCCCAGGCCGTGGAAGCCGTCAAGACTTCTGACGTGGCAGTAGTGGTGCTCGGAGGCAACATCCGCACCTGCGGAGAGAACCGCTCCCGCACTTCGCTCGACCTTCCCGGCAATCAGGACCTGCTGCTCAAGGAAGTGTACAAGACCGGCAAGCCGACCATCCTCGTGCTTGTGACGGGACGCCCGGTGAGCATCAACTGGGCTGACAAGAACGTCCCTGCCATCCTCCAGGCCTTCTATCCCGGCGCCCACGGAGGCACAGCCGTGGCTCAGGCGCTGCTGGGAGAGTACAACCCCGGCGGCAAGCTCACGGTCACCTTCCCCCGCACGGTGGGGCAGATACCGTTCAATTTCCCCTACAAGCCCGGTTCGCAGGTGCCCGGTCAGACAGGACTCGGACCCGACGGCAAGGCAACGCGCATAGCAGATGCCATCTACAACTTCGGTCACGGCTTGAGCTACACGACATTCAAATACTCTGACATAAGCGTGGACAAGACTTCCCTTATGCCCTCTGACAGCGTTACGGTAAGCTTCAATCTCACCAACACCGGGAAAATGGCAGGCGACGAGATCCCCCAGCTGTATCTGCACGACGTGGCCAGTTCCATTACGGTCTATGACCTTATGCTGCGTGGATTCGAGAGAGTGCATCTCGAGCCCGGGGAGACGAAAACCGTGTCGATGACTCTGACCCCGGAAGACTTCACTATGCTGGACAAGGATATGAAGGAAGTCATCGAACCGGGCATCTTCGAGATTTATGTCGGCTCATCCTCTACGGACATCCGACTCTCGACCCAGATCACGGAGCTTGATTCCGCCGACCCCGACCGCAAGTTCATAATCGGAGATACTGACGCCGCCGAGAAGCTCCCGGTGACTCTCAAGGCCGGCGAGGAGATCACCTTCGAGCTTAAAGAAGGAGTCAGCCTCGACAAATGCCAGATAAGCTGGCGTATGGGTACCGACTGCACCTATGAGATCCAGGTCAACCAGGGCGGCGGCCAGTTCCAGCCGGTCAAGAAAGACAAAGCCGCAGCGGGCCCGCTTGATTTCAGACTCGTAGACATCAAAGGAAGCGATGTCCGCATTGTGGTGACTGAAGGACAGGGCACGCTTCAGGTCTTCGACTCCCCTGCTTTGAAATGACAAGTCACGACTTCGGAGGAAGCAAGGTTTTTTGGCAAAGTGCGCAACATAAAAGAAGAGAGCCCGACAGACATTAAG
>R18__coassemble_1307_pt1 | contig 40738 bp, 35 predicted proteins | sample R18__metabat2_high_PE_016 | metagenome-assembled genome bin R18
AAGGGTAGTTTCGGAGCGAAGCGACCCGGGGAGTCTGAGGGGCGCAGCCCTTCAGCGCCCCCTGAAAGGGGGTTGGGGGTTGAGAAAGCCAAAAGGGGCTGATCAAAAACGGCAGTTTTTGGTCAGCCCCTCCAGAATTCTATTTGAGTTGATTACTCGGCAAGGAAGGTAACGGTACGCTTCTTGGCGGGCTTGGCACCTGCGTAAGGGACATCGGTGTCACCCTTCCAGGTAGCGACGAGCTGGCTTGCGCTGATGCCCTTCTCGACGAGAGCGTCCGCAATAGCCTCAGCTCTCTTCTGGGAGAGAGTCCAGTTGCCTGCGGCGGAACCAGTCTCCTTGTCGGCGTAGCCGGTGAGGACGACCTTCACGTCAGGGTTGGCGGCGAGAACCTCAGCGGCAGCGGCGACCTTCTTCTTGGTGTCCTTGGTGAGGTTGTAGCGTCCGATGATGAAGAGAGGATATGCGTCAGCGTTGGCAAGAGCGCTGTTGACAGCGTCAACGGCAGCCTTGTGAGCGGCAGCCTTCGCGGCGGCAGCCTCAGCGGCGGCTCTCTCGGCGGCGGCTCTCTCGGCGGCAGCCTTCTCGGCGGCGGCTCTCTCGGCGGCAGCCTTCTCGGCAGCGGCCTTCTCGGCGGCAGCCTTGTCGGCTGCGGCCTTTGCGGCAGCGGCGGCAGCGGCGGCGGCAGCGGCGGCCTCAGCCCTGGCATTGGCCTGACCGAATGAGAACTTCAGACCGATAAGGGCGGAAATATTGTGGTCGGGGGTACCGTCGCTGACGGAATTGAACTTGTTGGGGAGCATATTGTCGACAGCCTCAAGGGAGAGAGCGACGGCCTCGCTGAGACGGATGTTGAATCCGACACCGGCACGGAGGCAGAATGCTGTGACGTGGTTGTCCCAATAGCACTCGGTCTGAGCGGACTTGACAGCGTTGCTGGCTCCGTTGTTGAAACGGAAGTTGACGCCGGGACCGACAAAGATGTAAGGATTCAGGATGCGCGCGGAGTTGTACTCGAAGATGTTGCAGATGTCGAGCACAGCGTCGGCAGCGAGCTGGATGTAGTTGAATTTGAATGTCTCGGAGTTATACAAGCCCTTGGCCTGGAAGCCGGAGAGGTCGGCACGGACGCCGAAGCAGGGCGCGAACTCATAACCGAGATTGAGAGCAAGCGTAGGATAGCTCCAGAGGGAGGAGGAAGACTGGCTGGTGGCGGTATAATTGGCACCTGCCTGAACGCCGAAGGTCCAACCGGGATAGAAAGTCTCCTGTGCGTTGGCGGCTGCGCCAAGCATAAGAGCTGCAGAAATGACTACAAATAATTTTTTCATAATGTTATTGGATGTTGATTCAATCTCTTAACAAAAGTCCTGCAAATATAACAAATGTAAATTCAAATAACAATTTTTTTAGATAATCTCCACGTCATCGCACTTTATCCAACCTTGCCGGCCATCCCGAAGCTCAATATTGTGCCAGGGGCCGGCCGTCTCGAGGATCCGGACCGAAGTGCCTTCGTGAAGGACAAACAGGTCGACGGAAGATGCGGCGGGGGAGCTCTTCACAGAAGTCACGGCAGAGATTACAACTGCCTCGTCGGCGCTGAGGAGGGCCGCCTTCTGGCTGAATGCGAATCCGGCGCAGGACATCGACAGGACCAGGGCGGCAAGGCCCGCGAAAAACCCTGTCTTGCGGGCCCGCCCACTTCGGCATAGCAGGAAGGCAAGAGCGGACAGGAGCGCGAGCGCCAGCATACACAAGGCAATCACGGCCCAGACAACGGACGGAAAGATGTACGAGAGAGAGCGAATCCAGGTCTTGAGGAAGAACTCGGGCACGCTCTCGACATTGTCCTGGATGTAGCCAAGGGCAAGGTCAAGATTGAAGCGCGCATCGGCAAATGACGGGTCAAGCTTTAAGGCTCGCCTGTAGTACAGGATCGCCCGACCATAATCGTTCTGCTTGAAAAAGGCATTGCCTATGTTGGTGTAAAGCTCCGGAGACTCCATTCCCATATCGGCTATCGAAATCCAGCTCCGCGAAGCTTCCTCCCAGGCTTCGCTCTCATAGGAGAGGACTCCGGCGCTCCAGAGCGAATCAGTCCGCTCGATGCCGGCTCCTCTGGCTCCGGCGCCGAAAAGCAGGAACAGAAGCAGCATCGGGGCGAGGGGAGCACTCTTGTGTTTCTTCTTCATACTGTCATCTATAATGGAAATCACAGACACGGCCTTCTCGAAATGCGCGGACATCGCATCCTTGTCGGAAGACGGTGAATACCGCGCGAACTCGCAGGCATCGAGCAGGTCCGTGAATTCGGCACAGGCCTCCGGGGGAACTCCCCCTTCAGCGAGCCTTGAGGCGATATTTTCCTTGCTCATATCGGCCATATCCATCCCGAACTTGTCGGCGATGTAGTCGACAAGAGTCCTGTGGAGCTCCTCGTAGAACGCCGCATACACGTCGCGGGCGAGATACTCCTGAGCGCGCGACAGGCGCCTGCGGGCCATCTTGGTGGCGGAGCGGGACCGTGTGAGCGCAGTGTCGGCACGAAGGCGAGCCCTGGCCTTCAGAACAAAGTACACGACCCCGGAAGCAAGCACAATAAAGAGCGCGATGAGCCAGAAAAGCAGAGAACCCGCGAACACACTGCCCTTCCGGGAGAAGTCCGGGAGCGAGGTCGAGATGTAGCGGACATCGCTGCCGAGATTCTTCACATCCTTGCGGTAGATAGGGGCGATGGCGGTCTGGTCTCCGTACGAGGCCTGTTCACTGCCACGCGAGACACTCAGACTCATCGGAGGAGAGCTCAGAGTGACATACCTTCCCGCAGAGACATCGTAGTAGCTGTATTCGACGGGGCCGATCACGAAATCACCGTGACTGCGGGGAATGAACGGATACTCGAATGTCTTGCCCTGGGCCGTATCCGTGGATTTGACGTCATATACCTCGAAATCGGGAGGAAAACTGACCCGCGGCGCTTCAAGCAGGGCCACATTGCCGCTGCCGGTCACAGTCACCTTGAGCGAAGACGCATCATGGGAGCGCAGCGAATCCCTACCCAGAGATGCGCTCATACTGAACTTGCCGACACCTCCTCCGAAGGAAGAGGGCGCCCCGCCCGGGAGCGGGCTAACGTGGATGGTATGGGGCTCTGTCACAAGACGCTTGCGCACGGTGCGGTAGTCGTCCTGGAAGAAGCTGTCGAATATGCTGCCGGTGCGGCTGGAAGGAGCGCGGACCGCCACCTGACACACCAGTTCGGCGGGGTCTATCGTGATATCGCCGGACTGCTGCGGAATCAGAGTCCAGCTGCGCAGAAGGGCCACGTTGTAGATCAGCTCGCCGACGCTCTCGCGATGGAACTCTATATTGCTCGGAGCCTGTGTCTCCTGACTCCAAAATCCGTTGAAAGAGGGGAATCTGGCATCCTCTATACCCGAAAGACTCGTCCGTTGATAGAGTTTGAGACTCGCCGAAAGAGTCTCTCCCACAACCGCCCGGGACTTGCTCACGGTAAGGCGCATGAAGAGATCTTCCGCCGGCACTGACCCCGTGGCGGGAGTCTGGTCTTGAGCGGAAGACGATGACCGGGAGGAGGACGCGTCCGCCACAACCTGGACCGCCGTGGACTTGCTCCTGACGGTCTTTCCGTCGATCACGGCCTCAGCCTGGGCGAGAGTGAACGTGCCGGTCTTCTTCGGAAGCAGCACATAGGTATAGGTGGTCTGCGAAGAACGCGTGGTCTTGCCGTTGATAATGGAGATTGACGAAGAGGACCCCTTCTGAGGGCCCCATACAAGCTGGAAATCCTCCCCTTGCGTCCAATTGAAAGATTTGGGCGCCTTCTCGCCCTCGATTGTGAAGGTGACGTTGAACTGCTCGCTGACCGAGACCAGATTGGGAGCCTGGACTCCTATCGAGGGCTGGGCGAATGCGGGGGCCGATACAAGCGCGAGCAGCAATGCTGCAAAAATCCTTTTCATAACTGCTACCAATTCTTTTCCTTCTGACGTGACTTGAGGGCTGCGGCCTTCTCCTTGTCGACCTTCTCCTGGGTCTTCTTCTCCTGCGCCTGGACAGCCTTCAACATCCTTTGAGCCTGCTGGGGGGATATATTCTGCCGGGCGGGCTGCTCGTCTTGATCCCGGTCCTGATCCTGCTGATCCTGCTGGTTCTGATCTTGATTCTGATCCTGATTCTGGTCCTGATTCTGATCTTGATTCTGGTCCTGATTCTGATCTTGATTCTGGTCCTGACCGCCGCCGTTCTGCTGGTTCTGAAGCATCAGCTTGGCATAGATATAATTCTCTTTGGCGTCAAGATCTCCGGGGTCCAGGAGCAGAGCCTCCTTGAACGCCTTCACCGCGGCGGCGTAATCCTTCTTCTGCAGCGCCACATCGCCGCTGTTGAAGTGCCAGGCGGCGGCATCGGAACTGCCGGGAGCTATTTCCTTCACCCTCTCGAGAGCCTTGGATGACTCATCGTAGGAGCTCTGCCTGTAGAGGGCTGACGCAAGATTGTAATTGCCCGCCAGGGAGAGAGAGTCCTTGAGCAGGCCCTTGCGGTAATCCACTTCCGCCTCCCTGTATTTGCCGGCGTCGAACCTCCGGTTGCCGGAACGCACTTCCTTCTTGTCCGTCTGGGCGGATGCCACGGCACAGACAGACACGAAGAGAAGACACATCAAAATTTTCCTTATCATCATCATTCAAACAGTCTTCTGCGGGGCTTGCGCTCCCCTATTAGCATCTCCAGCACAAGCAGCACAAGAGCCGCCGCAAAGAAATACATATACTGCTCATCATACTCCTCGAACACCACCGAATTGTACTTCTCGTCTTCGAGGCGCCTGAGGTCTTCTATGATGGGATTGAGCCCGAATTCGTCGCTGCCGGCGTGCACATACGCGCCGCCTCCCGCAGAGGCCACTTCGCGGAGGGTCTTCTCGTCAAGCCGGCTCACGACTATCTGTCCGTCCTTGTCCTTCATCAGCTCGCCGTCTTTGGGAATGGGCTGGCCGTGGACCGACCCGACGCCGATGGTGTATACTCTGGCGCCGAGCTCCGCGGCCTGTCTGGCGGCCTGCACAGGGTCGTCCTCATGATTCTCTCCGTCCGTTATCACCACTATGGCGCGACTCTTCTCGCTCTGCGCGCTGAAGCCCTTGGCGGCCGTCAGGATCGCGTCCCCTATGGCAGTGCCCTGCACCGGGATGGAGCCTGTGTCGACGTTGCCGAGGAACATCTTGGCAGACACATAGTCAGTGGTGATGGGGAGCTGCACAAATGAACTTCCGGCGAAGACTATCAGCCCGATACGGTCGTCCTGAAGCTTGTCCACCATCCTGGAGATGGCGAGTTTGGCCCTCTCGAGGCGATTGGGGGAATAATCTTCGGCGAGCATCGAGTTGGACACGTCAAGGCATATCATTATCTCGGCGCCGCGGGTCTCCCGCTCGCTGAGCTTCGCTCCGATCTGCGGACGGGCGATACCCACGACGAAGCAGGCAAATGCGAGGTCGAAAAGGATTATCCTGACCCACCCCTTCGCCCCGGAATAGGAGGGTAGAAGGCTCCGGACGAGCGACTCGTCGCCCAACTTGCGGATGCGGACGGTCCTGAGGCGAGCGACGAGCGCATACGCGACAGGTATCACCGGCACGAGCAGCAGCAGCCACAAATAATAGTCATTCAGAAAAAACAGCATTACGGCAGCCTCCTTAGCAGCAATCGGGTCAAAAGTTCACACAGCAGGCACACAAGGGCGATGAGCGCGAACCTGCCGAACAGCTCCTTGTAGACAGGAAAACTGTCTATTGTGGTGCGCGCCTTCTCCATCTGGTTGATCTCGGAGTATATCTCGGAGAGCTTCGTGTTGTCGGTGGCGCGAAAGTAGCGGCCTCCCGTGGCATCGGCTATCCCCTTCAGAAGGTCTTCATCTATCTCCACCTTCACCTGCTGCATCTCGACTCCCCAGGGCGTCATCATCGGGTACGGAGCCATCCCGTTGGCGCCGACCCCTATCGTATATACTCTCACTCCATAGGTCGCGGCGATGTCGGCAGCCGTCTGCGGCGCGATCTCGCCGCGATTGTTGACGCCGTCGGTCAGCAGGATCACCACCCTGCTCTTCGCGTCCGAGTCGGTGAGTCGGGCGACAGCCGTAGCGAGTCCGTTGCCTATGGCCGTGCCGTCTTCGATGAGACCGGTCTGGACCTCCTTCATAAGATTGATCAGAGTGGCGCGGTCGGTGGTGAGAGGACACTGCGTGTAGCTCTCTCCGGCAAAGACGGCGATACCTATCCTGTCGGAAGGTCTCTTGGCTATGAATTCTATGGCGATGTCCTTGGCCGCGTTGATACGGTCGGGAGTGAAATCCCTGGCGAGCATACTGGTGGATACGTCCATCGCCAGCATTATGTCGATTCCCTCCGTATCAATCCTCTCCACATCCGTGGAGGAGCGGGGGCGGGCTATAGCTATGATTATGGCGACAAGGGCGATAGTCCTCAGGACCATCGGCAGGTGTCTGAAGAATGCGAGGACAGACGTCCCTCCCGCCTTCCAGGGGGCGGAAGAGGAGACTCTCAGGTGCGGCTTGCGCCCGCTCAGCTCCATCCACACATAATGTGCGACGAGAAGGACCGGGACCGCAAGGAGCCACAGAAGATACGGGTATTCGAAGAACACGCTAGAGCTCCACCTCCTTTTCGATGTCGGCCTGATAGGTCAGGGTGACGAACTTGACCGCCGAGGGGAGGGTGCGGGCATTGTCCTCATCTGATGAGACGAACTTGGCGAACTTGACGAAATCGGCCCTCTCGAAAAGCTCCTTCATCTCGGAGTAGAGCTCAGCAGTGATGTCCTTGTCGGACTTCAGGGCGTCGAAGAGCTCGGCAGTCGTCATCTCGGGAGCATCAACCCCGAAGCGGGCGTCGATGTAGTTCTTGAGAGCATCCGTGACTCCCGAGTAGAAGGCCTTCTGCCTGTCCGGAGCCCAGAATTTGTCGCTGCGGTACTTGTCGAGCTCGCGCAGAGCGATGATATGCGGCGGATCCTTGCGGGCGGCTTCTTCCTTCCTGCGAGCGGAGCGCTTGAGCAGCCATACCGCCAGATACGCGAGGGCGGCGACGCACAGGCCCCCAAGCACCCATGGCAGGACCTCGGCGAAGGTCACCGGATATCCGATCTGCCCCTTGATGTCGTTGATTTCGAAAGTCGCCGTGTCGATGGGCATCGTCTTCACTTCAAGCAGCTGAGGCTCGAAGAAGAGCGTGTCGGTTCGCTCCCCGGTGGAGAGCAGCACCGGGATCCCGGGCAGCTCATACGTCCCCTCCTCGAACGGGGCGATCACGACCGCGGCTTCGACGCTCAGGGGTTTGCCCTTCTTGAGAGAGCGGCCCAGAGCCTTGCCCGACAGCCTCTTCCCGCCGGCAAGAGTGTCCATCTGCCAGCCTCGGACAAGGGTCAGAGTGTCGCCGGAGAGCTGCGAGAAATCAGGCAGGGCCAAGACAGCGCCCTCTCCGACATCATCGAGACGGACGCCGTAGAGCAGCTGGTCGGCTATAAGCACAGAGTCCCGGGGCTGAAGAGGCCTCAGAAAAGTCTGGCCCGCGGGAATTATCTCAAGGGCCGAGACAATCAATATTGCGAATAATCTGATCATTTGTGGAACAGGCCCATCAGAGCCTTGACGTAATCTTCATCGGTGGCGATGCTGACGCTGTCCACCTTGTATCTGTTGAGCAGTCTGCGCTCCGCTTCCTCAAGAGAGGCGAACCACCCCGCATAGGCGCTTCTCATCCTCGCGCTGTCGGTGTTGATCCACGAAGACTCCCCGGTCTCGCTGTCCTTGATGTGGACAAGACCCACGGCCGGAATCTCACGCTCTGCCTTGTCGTAGACCTTGACGACAGAGAGGTCGTGCCGTCCGGCAGCGACCTTGAGAGCATCTTCGTATCTGGGCATACCGGACGCGTCGGCATCAAGCATATCGCTCAGCAAGAACGCGGTGCACTTCTTCTTGATGGCGTTGGCGAGAAACCTGAGCGCCACTCCGACATCGGTACCATCCGAGGCGGGCTCGAGCTCCAGCATCTCCCTTATGATGTGGAGGAGATGGCCGCGGCCCTTCTTGGGCGGGATGAATTTCTCGACCTTGTCGCTGAAGAAGAGAGCTCCGACCTTGTCGTTGTTGATGCTGGCGCTGAACGCGAGCACAGCGGCTATCTCGGCCAGAAGCTCGCGCTTTGTCTTGCTCCGGGTGCCGAAGAGGCCCGAGCGGGACACATCGACAAGAAGCACCACGGTAAGCTCCCTCTCCTCCTCGAAGACCTTGACATAAGGGCTCCTCAGACGGGCGGTCACGTTCCAGTCCATCGAGCGCACGTCGTCCCCCCACTGGTACTCGCGCACTTCGCTGAATGCCATACCGCGGCCTTTGAAAGCCGAATGGTACTCGCCTGCAAATATCTGGTGCGACAGAGCCCGGGTCCGGATCTCAATCTTCCTGACCTTCTTCAGGAGATCGGTCGTGCTGCTACGGGACGATGACTGCATTGATGACCTTCTCTATGATCTGCTCCGTGGTGACGTTCTCGGCTTCCGCTTCGTAGGTGAGGCCGATACGGTGGCGGAGCACCTCGGGGCACACGGCCCTGACATCTTCGGGGATCACGTAGCCGCGCCTCTTGATGAATGCATAGGCCTTGGCCGCGAGGCTCAGGGAGATGCTGGCGCGGGGGGACGCTCCGTAACTCACGAGGTCCTTTATCTCGCCCAGGCCGTATGCCTCGGGGGTGCGGGTGGCATAGACGATGTCGACTATGTAACGCTCGATCTTCTCGTCCATATAGACTTCCCTGACCACCTCGCGGGCGCGGACAATGTCTTCGGGTTTCACCACGGGCTGAGGCTTGGGGAAGGAGCCGCTGTTGTTCATCCTGACAATCTGCTTCTCCTCATCTCTGGAAGGGTAGCCGACCAGAACCTTGAGCATGAACCGGTCCACCTGAGCCTCGGGGAGAGGATAGGTGCCTTCCTGCTCGACAGGGTTCTGGGTCGCCATCACGAGGAAGGGCTCCGGAAGAGGGTAGGTCTTCTCGCCGAGGGTGACCTGACGCTCCTGCATGGCCTCGAGCAGAGCCGACTGGACCTTGGCCGGGGCACGGTTGATCTCGTCCGCAAGCACGAAGTTGGCGAAGATGGGGCCCTTGTGCACCTCGAACTGCTCCTTCTTCTGCGAGTAGATAAGAGTGCCGGTGACGTCGGCGGGCAGGAGGTCGGGAGTGAACTGTATGCGGCTGAATCCGGCGCTGACGGCCTTGCTCAGCGTGCTGATAGCAAGAGTCTTGGCAAGACCGGGCATACCTTCGAGAAGGATGTGGCCGTCCGCGAGAAGCGCTATCATAAGGTTTTCTACAAGATGTTTCTGACCGACTATCACCTTGCCCATCTCGAGCTGAAGGATGTCCACGAAAGCGCTTTCCTTCTGGATGCGGTCGTTGAGTTCCTTGATGTTGACTGTTTCCATTATTTGTTTTTATTCAGAGTCAAAATAGGGTTTGCACTGCAAAAAATATACCTCAGTACTCCACTCCCGAAAGGAAGAGGGCGTGACCGGGGACCGATTCGCCGGCGCTGCAACGGTCGCGACTTTCCAGCAGGGTCGTGATGCTGCCCACGCTCCTCTTGCCGCGCCCGACCTCAAGAAGAGTGCCGACTATGGCGCGGACCATATTGCGAAGGAACCTGTCGGCCGCGATCGTGAAGCACCAGTGGTCGGAGTCGGCGGCCTCCCACACGGCTTCGTAGACGGTGCAGACGGAAGTCTTGTTGTCCGAACCGACCTTCTCGAAGCTGGAGAAGTCGTGTGTGCCGACAAGCAGCGAGGCGGCCTTGTTCATCACATCGAGGTCAAGCTCCGGGTACGCATACAGATATGAGTATCTTCCGGCGAACGGGTCCTTGCTCCTGTGAAGGTAATATTTGTACTCGCGCCGCACGGCATCGAAACGCGCGTGAAAGTCCGGAGCGGCGTTCTCCACCGAATGGACTGCCACGGACGCGGGCAGGATAGCGTTGAGCTTGCGGCAGAGAAGGCCGCAGTCAAAATCGGAGTGACTGTCAAAGTGCGCGACATAACGGAGAGCGTGCACGCCGGCATCAGTGCGCCCCGCCCCCGTCACCTGCACTTCCTCCCGGAGCAGGGTCCCGAGCGCATTCTCGAGAGTCTGCTGCACGGACGGAGAGTCGCTCTGCCTCTGCCATCCGCAGAAGAGGCTCCCGTCGTAGCTCAAAGTGAGCTTGTAGCGCATACTATATCAGCTGTGGCAGGAATGTGCTGAACACGAGCACGGCGAGCCCTGCCACAAGCACGATGATTGTCTTGCGGCCGCAGCCCTTCCACTCTTTGAGGATAATGCCCCAGACGTTGCTGAAGGTGACATTGAGAGCCATCAGGATGCACCAGCTGAAGGTGATCAGCACAGGGAATCCTGCAAGGAATCCCTTGCCCAGCGACAGTCCGAAGAACTGGCTGTACCACAGGAGCCCGGCGAGGGCGCAGAAGAGGATATTGCTCTTCCAGAGGGAGGCGTTGCCGTAGTCGGCGAAGGTCTTGTTCTTCGCGTTCTGGAAGAGACAGTAGGCGGCATTGGTGATGAACCCTCCGAACGTGACCAGAAGAGTGGCGGGAAGGGTGGAGAATATGGGCCTGGTCGCCTCCCAGGTGAGGGGCGCGCCGAAACTCAGGCCGATATTGAAACAGGCGCTCATGAAGCCGGCGAGAAGCGCGACGGCGATGCCCTTGCCGAAGTTGAAGTCCTTGACGGCCTTCTTCTTCTCCTCTTCGGGTAGAGCGGCGGACTTCATGCCGCCCGCGATGCCGATGATGGCGATACCCACCAGCATCACGACGACGCCGATGACAACGGACGTGGTGATGTCACAGGCGTGCCCGGTGAAGACGGGCCCGAGGATGGCGCCCAGTCCGGAGCAGGTGCCGAGAGCGATGCTCTGACCGAGAGCGACGCCGAGGTATCTCATTGACAAGCCGAACGTCAGGCCGCCCACGCCCCAGAGCATACCGAAGAGAATGGTCATGAGGGTCTCCTTCGGGAAAGCTCCGTATATCTCGAAGAGGGAATGCCCGGCGGGGACGGCGAGAAGAGCCCCGAGAAGAGGGAACACAAGCCAGGCGAACACTCCCTGGACAAGCCAGTAACTCTCCCAGCTCCAGTTCCTGATCTTGTTGATGGGCACGTAGCTGCTGCTCTGACAGAATGCGCCGATGGCGATGATGAGAAGTCCGATGATTATAGCCATAGTTTCAAGATGTTATTGTTGTACGATTCCGCAAATATATAAAATTTCTTTCAAACGGATTTTTTTGCTATATTTGCGAGATTGACTTTTTGAATCAAACAAAACAAATCCAATATGCTCTTCACATTGCTCCAAACAGACCTTTCAGAGGCGATGGACGCCGCCCTTGCTGCTCCCGTCGCCCAGGAGATGAATTATTCGCTCATTGATATGGCAGTCAAGGGAGGGTGGCTGATGATAGTGCTTCTCGCCCTGTCGGTTGTGGCCATCTACCTCTTCGGCAAGAAGTGGTGGATGATCCGCCGCGCCGGTCAGATAGACAAGAACTTCATGGATGACATCCGCGACTACATCCACGACGGCAAGATCAAGTCCGCGCAGACCCTCTGCACCAAGTACGACTCCCCCATCGCCAGGATGGTCGAGACCGGCATCACCCGCATCGGAAGGCCTCTCGGAGACATCCAGACCGCCGTGGAGAATACCGGCAACGTCGAGGTCGCCCGGCTCGAGAAGGGGCTTCCCTACCTTGCCACCATCGCCGGAGGCGCACCGATGATCGGATTCCTCGGCACGGTCACCGGCATGATCCGCGCATTCTTCAATATGGCGAATGCCGGAAGCAACGTCGACATCACGCTTCTGTCGGGAGGCATCTACGAAGCGATGATAACCACCGTGGGAGGCCTCATCGTGGGTATCCTCGCCTATTTCGGCTACAACTTCCTCACCTCCAAGGTGTCGGACGTGGTGTTCAAGATGGAGAGCGCCACAATCAGTTTCATGGACCTGCTCAACGAGCCCGCAGAGTAAGACAATGGCTATCAAGCGAACAACCAAGGCAGACTCCGGGTTCTCGATGTCCTCGATGACGGACATCGTGTTCCTGCTGCTGATATTCTTCCTGGTCACCTCCACCCTCATCAACCCCAACGCCCTCAAGCTTCTTCTTCCGAAGAGCACCGGGCAGGTGAATGCCAAGCCCACGGTCACGGTCTCGATCAAGGACTGGGGAGAAGACACCTACACCTACCACATCAACGGCAGCGAGGCTCCGACCCCCGCCGATATGGTGGAAGACGAGCTTGTGGACATCCTTCAGGGCGAGGAAGACCCGACCTTCTCGATCTACTCTGACCAGAGCGTTCCCATCAGGGAGATAGTGCAGGTGATGAATATCGCCAAGCGCAACCACTACAAGGTGATTCTGGCCACACAGCCCGAGTGATGAAGGAATACCAGAGAGCACACGCGCAAAGACAGAAGGCCGCCACAATCTGGGGGCTCGTCCTGACCGTCGGCATCCACGCCGGAGCGGTGGTGCTGTGCTCGTTCTCCGGGCTCAAGTACATCTGGCCTCCCCCGCAGGAAGAGACGTTCGTCATAGATTTCTCGGAAGAAGTCCGGCCCCCCAAGAAGGACCGGGGTCTGCGTCCGAGGAGCGAGAACCCCGACAAGACCAAACCCGAGGAGCTCGTGCAGAGGAGCGAATCGCCCTACACCGCGAGCAAAGAGAATCTCACTCCCGAGGCGACGCCTGACCGGGCGGGAGACGTGGAAGTCCCCGCTCCCGAGCCCGTGATTGACCGCAACGCCCTCTTCCCGGGTATGGCGAAGAAGGACACCAGCCTGACCTCGCCGCACAGCGCCGAGCAGAGTGAGAACCTCTTCAAGGCCGGGCAGGCCGACGGCAATGCCCGCAACAACGTCACCGAAGGCAAGCCCAACGCCCAGCTTGCAGGGCGGAGTGTGGACGGAGCCATTCCGCGCCCGAGCTACAAGATTCAGGAGAGCGGCAGGGTGATAGTCACCATCTGGGTGGACAACTATGGCAACGTCAAGAAGGCGGTGGCCGGAGCGGACGGCACAACCGTCACCGACAAGACTCTCTGGGAGGCGGCCCGCAAGGCAGCTCTCAGTACGCATTTCACAATGAGCGCAGAAGCCCCTGCACTGCAGCAGGGCAGCATTACATACAATTTCAATCTCAAATAAGGGCCGCTGACACGACGAGAGTTGCGCTCCGGAACAAAAAACGAAAAAATGGAAAATTTCTCAAAAGATGGCCGCAAATTAAGGCCTCGCAAAGGCGCCGCGACGGCGTCCGGATCGGAAAAGGTCGAATTCAAACCCCGCAAGTCATATGGCGGCAAGCCCTCCGGCGGAGAGCATAAGAGCTATGGCAGCAGGCCGGCGGGCGGAGAGCACAAGAGCTACGGAGAGCATAAGAGCTACGGCGAGCACAAGAGCTCCTTCGGAGAGCGCAAGAGCTATGGCAGCAGGCCGGCGGGCAGCAAGCCTTCATTCGGCAGGAAACCTTTCAAGAAGAGTGCAGACCGGTTCGACCGCACTTCCGACGAAGGCATCAACAAGATGATCAGCCGCAAGCCGCAGCTCGACAGGTCGGAATATTCCGATTTCGACGCGGCGGCCACTCCCATCAAGGACGAAGTGCGCCTCAACAAATTCATCGCCAACTCCGGAGTCTGCTCCCGCAGGGAGGCCGACACCCTCATACAGGCAGGCGTAGTGACGGTCAACGGCGAAGTGGTGACCGAGCTCGGCACCAAGGTCAACGTCTTCAAGGACGAAATCCGCTTCAACGGCGAGAAACTCAAGGGCGAAGAGAAAGTCTACATAGTGATGAACAAGCCCAAGGGCTACGTCACCACCTCCAGCGACCCCCACGCCGAGAAGACCGTGATGGAGCTTCTCCGGGGCTGCGAGGCGAGAGTGTTCCCCGTCGGCAGACTTGACAAGAACACCACCGGAGTGCTGATGTTCACCAACGACGGCGAGATTGCAGAGCGTCTCACACACCCTTCATACGACAAGAAGAAGATCTATCAGGTAATCCTCGACCGCAAGCTCGAGCAGGAGGACTATGAGAAGATTCTCTCCGGCGTGACCCTCACCGACGGCGATGTCAAGGCGGACGAGCTCGAATACATCGACGAGAGCGACCACCGCAAGCTGGGCATCGAGATTCACTCGGGCAAGAACCGCATAGTACGCCGCATATTCGAGAGCCTCGGCTACGACGTGAGGGCTCTCGACAGGGTATACTTCGCCGGTCTGACGAAGAAAGGCCTGAAGAAGGGCGAATGGAGGTTCCTTACGGAAGGAGAGACCAACATCCTCAAAATGGGGGCATACATCTAGCATCTTGTTATGGCGCACAAATCGGGATTCGTAAACATAATCGGCAACCCCAACGTCGGCAAGTCCACGCTGATGAACGCGATGGTGGGCGAGAAGCTCTGCATAGTCACCGCCAAGGCCCAGACCACCAGACACAGGATAATGGGCATAGTGAACGGGAAGGACTACCAGATAGTCTACTCCGACACTCCCGGCATCCTCAAGCCCAACTACCGTCTGCAGCAGAATATGATGAACTTCGTGGACACGGCGATCGGCGATGCGGATATTCTGCTCTATGTGACCGACACCGTGGAGAAGAGGGACAAGAATTCCGAATATGTGCAGAAGCTCTCGCAGCTCACCTGTCCCGTCATAGTCGTGATCAACAAGATCGACATCAGCGAGCAGGAGAAGGTGTTCGAGCTGATCTCCTGGTGGAAGGAGCAGATTCCCGCCGCCACGGTGATCCCTGCCAGCGCTCAGGAGAGATTCAATCTCGACACCATCCTCCAGACCGTGGTGGAGTCTCTGCCCGTCAGTCCTCCCTGGTTTGACGAAGACACATTCACAGACAGGAATCTGCGTTTCTTCGCCTCGGAGATAATCCGCGAGCAGATTCTGCTCAACTACAAGGAGGAGATCCCCTACTGCTGCCAGGTGGAGGTCGAGAGCTTCAAGGAGGGGGCCGAGCGCTACGACATCAGCGCGGTGATCTATGTGATGCGCGACTCGCAGAAGGGCATCATAATCGGCAAGGGCGGCGCTGCCCTCAAGAAGACGGGTACAGCGGCGCGCATCGAGATGGAAGATTTCTTCCAGAAGAAGGTATTCCTGCAGCTTTTCGTCAAAGTCGACCCGGACTGGAGGGAGAGCCGCAAGGAACTTAGGAAATTCGGATATGAAGAGTAAAGCATGAGTGACGAAAGAGAAGAAATAATCGAAGAGCAGGAGGACATCGAAGTCCCCGCGGATGCAGAGGAGACCTCAGGCAGGTTCGACAGGCTGCTCGAAGCAGACTCCCGGAAGTACAAGCTCTCCGGGATGTTCAAGGACTGGTATCTTGACTATGCCTCGTACGTGATTCTGCACAGGGCGGTGCCGCACATAGTGGACGGGCTCAAGCCGGTCCAGAGGCGAGTGTTGCACGCGATGTTCAAGATGGACGACGGAGCATTCACCAAGGTGGCCAACATAGTCGGTCAGGCGATGCAGTACCATCCCCACGGAGACCAGTCCATCCTGGGAGCCCTTGTCACGCTGGGCCAGAAGGGCTTCGTCGTGGACTGCCAGGGCAACTGGGGCAACATCCTGACCGGCGACTCCAACGCCGCACCCCGTTACATCGAGGCAAGACTGAGCAAGTTCGCAAAGGAGGTCGTGTTCGACTACAAGATCACCCACACGATGAACAGCTACGACGGCCGCAACCAGGAGCCCACCGAGCTTCCGGTCCGCTTCCCCCTGCTGCTCGCGCAGGGAGCCGACGGCATCGGCGTGGGTATGAGCTCCAAGATTCTCCCGCACAACTTCAACGAACTTCTGGACGCGTCGGTGGCGATAATCGAAGGCAAGCCCTACGAGATCTATCCCGACTTCCCCACCGGAGGCTCGGCCGACTGCAGCAAATACAATCAAGGCAAGAGAGGCGGCAGCGTCAAAGTGCGCGCCCGCATCGAGAAGATTGACAAGAACACAATCGCCATCACCGAGATTCCTTTCGGCAAGTACACCAGAGACCTCATCGACTCCATCCTGAAGGCCAAGGAGAAGGGCAAGATCAAGATCAGGAAGATCGAAGACATGACCACCGACAAGGTGGACATCCTGATTCATCTGCCTAACGACGTGTCGCCCGACAAGACGATAGACGCGCTCTACGCGTTCACCGACTGCGAATGCAATATCGCCCCCAACGCCTGCGTCATCGTGGATGACAAGCCCCAGTTCCTCACTGTCAACGACATTCTCGAGTACAGCACCTTCCACACCCGCGACCTGCTGCTCCAGCAGCTGCAGGTCCGCCTCGACGAGCTGGAGAGAGACTGGCACTACAGCTCTCTCGAACGCATATTCTTCGAAAACCGCATCTACAAGGTGCTCGAGCAGGACCAGAAGACCTGGGAAGACCAGATAGAAGACGTCTTCGGCCAGATGAAGCACTATCAGGACCTCTTCAGCAGGCAGATTACGATGGAGGACATCCTCAAGCTCGTGGAGAAGCCCGTGCGCAAGATTTCGAAGTTCGACACCAAGGCCGTGGACGAGAAGATACTCTCCATCGAACAGGAGATGAAGACGGTGCGGGACAACATCGAGCACATCGACCGCTTCACGATTGACTGGTTCAAGGGTCTGAAGAAGAAGTACGGCAAGGACTTCCCGAGGCGCACCGAGCTGACCGGGTTCGAAACCATCGCGGCCACGAAGGTGGTCAACAACAACGCCAAGCTCTACATCAACCGCTCGGAAGGGTTTGTCGGCATCGGCCTCAAGAAAGAGGACGGAGTGGAGTACCTGTGCGACTGCTCCGACCTGTCGGAGGTGATAGTCTTCTCGAAAGACGGCAAATACAAGATAGCGAAGGTCGAGCAGAAGGCATTCTTCTGGAAGGACCTTCTCTACGCCGGCGTCTTCAACCGCGGCGACACACGCACCACTTACAACGCGATCTACCGCGACGGCAAGACAAGCGTCTATTACGCAAAGAGGTTCAACGTCACTTCCATCACCCGGGACAAGGAGTATGACGTCACCACCGGGCAGGAAGGTTCGCGCCTCGAATGGTTCACCGTCAACCACAACGGCGAGGCCGAGACGGTGCGCATCCAGCTGCGTCCGCGCCCGAAGCTGAAGAAGAATTCTCTGGAATACGATTTCTCTACCCTTGCCATCAAGGGCAAGACTTCGAGGGGCAATCTTGTGACCAGATTCAGCATCCAGCGGATAACGCTGCGCAGCAAGGGCGTAAGCACCATCTCGGGCAAGGACATCTGGTACGACGCCGACATACAGAAGCTCAACGAAGACGGCAGAGGGCAGTATCTGGGTCAGTTCGGAGATGGCGACAAGGTGCTTGCCGTGTTCAGGAACGGTACTTTCTACACCACTTCGTTCGACCTTGTCAACAAATATCAGGGCGATGTGCTTCTCGTCGAGAAGTTCGACCCCGACAAGACGTTCACTGCCCTGTATTGGGACGGCGCCGTCAAGGCGTTCTATGTCAAGAGGTTCTCGTTCACTCTGAGTGACAACACGCCTCTCGGATTCATCTCCGACGCCCCGAAGTCTTACCTTGTGGAGCTCAGCGGCGACGCCCATCCGCAGTATCAGGTCGTCTGGAAGATGGAGGACAGGGAGAGTGAGAATTATGACGCAGAGGAGTGGATTGGCAAGAAGGGGCTCACCGCGAAGGGGAAGAAGTGTGTGGAGAGGGGCGAAGTCAAGGCGGTGCGGTTCATTGAGCCGCTCGTCAAGCCGGAAGACGATTATCCCGAAGATGGCAGCACATACAACCCCGAGCTTCCCGAAAACGAGGAGAAGGACGTTCAGGAGGAGGCGCTGGATATTATACTTGAAGAACCGACTCTGTTCTGATGATAGTCTGTCTGACAGGGTTTATGGGTTGTGGCAAGAGTACCGTCGGACGGGCTCTTGCACAGAGGCTCGGCTGGGAGTTTGTCGATCTGGACGAGTATGTCGAGCACAAGAAGGGGCGTAGCGTCAAGCAGATTTTTTCAGACGAAGGGGAGGAGGTGTTCCGCGCGGTCGAGGCCGAGTGCATCAGGGATGTCATCGTGATGTCGCAGGTGAGGGGCAGAGACATTGTCGCGGCTCTGGGCGGCGGCACACTCTCCATACGTTCCGTCCAGAGCGTCATCCTTGAGCAGACTGTCTGCATCTGGCTGCGCCGGTCGCTTCGCTCCTGTCTGGAAGAGATTGGCGGCGACACCTCCTCCCGCCCGCTGCTGTCTTCGGGAACGAAGGAATTGTTCGAAAGGCGGCAGGAGGATTATGCCAAAGCGCCATTTGTCGTGGACTGCGACGGCAAGAGCTACGAGCAGATTACCGCGGAAGCTACGGGGATTGTGACTGAATTGCAAAAATTGCTCTAGTTGCATGATTTTCTCTGCAACTAGAACAAAAAATATATTTACAATGGGAATCAATAAATTTCTTGTGCCCGTTGCCGGGGTGGTGATGTCGCTTCTTGCGGCAGCCTGCACTGACGAGGGAGCGTACCGCCTGATACACAACAACGACGGGACGGATATGCTCTCCAATATGTGGTTCGGAGGGAGACCGCTGACCATTGACGACATAAACGCCGCAGTGGATCTGGTGGCACAGACGGGAGCGACCACATATATGATGTGCACGGGCTCGGACGCAGTCTATTATCGCAGCAGATTCTCAAGGCCCTTCGGAAGCGGCAAGGGCGGGGCAATGCCTGAAGACAGCGCGGCGGCTCTGTACTATCAGAATTTCCTCCGCATCGAAGCGGAAGGGACTGACATCGTGGAGGCATCACTCAGGCGTGCGCAGCAAGACGGAATGGAAGCGTTCGTGACATACAGGATGAACGACCTTCACTTCTGCGACCCCGAGGCGACTTCGTCCGAGTGGGCTTCGGATTTCTGGGCGGAGCACCCTGAATACAGGCTTGGAGATGGGGACGCGGATCGCGGATGGAACGCCGCGGGGGCTCTCGACTTCGCATTCCCTCAGGTGAGGGAGCACAAATACGATATGATAGCCGAGCAGTTGGACAAGTACAGTTTTGCCGACGGCTACGAGCTGGACTTTATGCGCTTCATAGTCTATTTCCACAAGGGAGAAGGCCCTCAGAACGCCCAGCTTATGACAGATTTGGTGCGAAGGGTCAAGGCCAAGGCTGACTCCGTGAGCGCCCGGGCAGGTCATCGCATCCTGCTGGCCGCCCGCGTGCCTCAGACCTGGGCATCGTGCGTGGACAACGGCTTGGAAGTTGACAAATGGATAGAGGAAGGCCTGGTGGATTTCATAACGCTGGGGCCTCACTGGAAGGGAGATCCGGCAATCGATGCGGACTGCTTCCGCAAAGACGGCGGCATCGGCAAGCGCACCCCGATATACGCGACAATCGACGACGGCACCTTCCAGCCGCGCGAGAGCCTGAGCCACGGGATGTATCGCGGGGCGGCATCTTTTGCCCTCAGTCACGGGGCGCAGGGGGTTTATCTCTTCAATTATTACTTCTCGGAATATGTCAAGGCAGGGCGCAAGGCGGAGACCGAAGTGATGGGCATCGTGTCCCGCACAAGGACCCCGGAGCTCGCCCGCGAGCTGGGCAGTCTGGAGGCTCTGGAAGGCCGCAACAAGAGCATCTGCTACTACAGCGGAGGCAACGAGTACGACCTCAAATACATCACCCCGATGCCACTGTACAGCGCGCCGGGCAAACCGGCTTCGCTGACGCTTCCTATCGCCGACAAGATGAAGCCTCAGCGCCCCGCGCAGGGAGTGCTCATCTTCCGCGCCGGGGGCGACACCTTCAACATCAGCTTCAACGGGGCTCCGATCATGCCCCTGAGCGACGCCTACGGCCTTCTCTACGACAGAGTCAGGAACAACGGCATGGCCGGAATCAGCTGCTTCGTCGTGCCCTCCGCTCTCCTGAAGACAGGCGGCAATTCCATCGTACTTGAGAGCAACAATGTCCCGCAGATGATAACCCGTCTCGAGCTCATCCTTGACTACGGCGACGTCGCGACCCACGGATACTTCTAACAGCAATATGGCGACAAAATCATTCAAATACTGGCAGTGGCGCACCCTCATCGTGCTGATGATAGGATACGCCTGCTACTACTTCCTGAGGAAGAACTTCAGCGCGGCGATCCCCGCAATGGAAGCGGAGCTGGGCCTGAGCAAGGCGCAGCTCGGCGCATTCCTGACCGCCAACGGCATCGTCTACGGCATCAGCCGTTTTGTCAACGGCATCATCGCCGACCGCGCCAACAAGCGCCGGATGATGACGCTCGGTCTGCTCCTGTCCTGCGCGATCAACCTTCTCATCTGCTTCTCACCCAAGTTCAACGGTTTCCTGCATCTGCTGGACTCCGAAGGCAAGGCCACCGTGGGGCTCGTCTACCTCATCGGTTCGCTGTGGGTGGTCAACGGATACGTGCACGGGATGGGTTACCCTCCCTGCTCGAGCCTGATGGCACACTGGTTCCGCCCGAAGGAACTGGCCACCAAGCAGAGCATCTGGAACGCCTCCCACTCCCTGGGTGCCGGCGCAGTCGTCGCGCTTTGCGGATGGATGCTCTCCCGATTCGGCTACAGCGCCTGGAACCTCTGTTTCATAGTCCCCGCCGCAATAGCATTCGTCGGAGCGATTGTCCTCTATACCGGGCTCCGCGACACGCCCTCTTCCGTCGGCCTTCCCGAAATCGAAGAGCTCGAGCGCCTCGAACGGGGAGAAATCACGGTCGCGAGGGTGGACAAGGGCCCTCAGCTCAGCGCGAAGCAGTTCCGGCACTTCTCAATGAAAATGGTCTACACCAACCCTCTCATGTGGATTGTCGCACTGACCAATTTCAACGTATACGTCATCCGTCTGACCATCCTGGACTGGGGCACCTCGATACTGACTCAATACCGCGGGCTTGAGATAGGACTCGCCGCAAGCATCGTGGCGGCATCGGAGCTGATCGGCGGAGTGCTCGGCTCGGCCGCGGCCGGATGGGCCACGGACAAGGTGTTCAAGCACAGAGTGTTCAGGTGCGGCGCCATCTGCACCATCCTGGCGACACTCTTCCTCACCCTGTTCTGGAAGCTTCCTCTTGACGCCTCCTGGTGGTGGAGCGCGGCGCTGATAGTGGTGTCGGCCTTCTTCGTGTACGGCGTTTCGGGCCTCTGCGGCATCGGAGCATCCAAATACGCGACCAAAAGGGCCGCCTCTTCGGCCAACGGAATGGTCGGTCTGATAGCTTATGTGGCGACCATTCTGTCCGGAGTCGGATTCGGAGCTCTGGCAGACAAATGGGGATGGGACGCCGTGTTCGCCGTCACAATAGGCATCGGAGTTGTCGGCGCCATCGTCCAGGCTCTATTCTGGAAGGCTCCGGCCGACGGATACCACCGCGAAGAGCAGGTTCTGAAAGAATCTCTCGAAATCGAAGGCTGAAGTTATTGCATTTCCCCATAAATTTTGGTAAATTTGTGGACTATGGGGATAGGATGCAAATGGATACTCAAACAGAGCGCCGACGCGGACAAGGTAGAGCGCCTTGCCGCCGAAGTGGGGATTGACCGTGTCCTTGCAGAACTCCTTGTCAAGCGAGGCGTAGAGACCTTCGAGCAAGCGAGATCCTTCTTCCGCCCCAGCCTCGACGACCTCCACGACCCCTTCCTTATGAAGGATATGGATCTTGCCGTGGAGAGGCTCCACAAAGCCATAACAGGCGGAGAGAAGATTCTCATCTACGGCGACTACGACGTGGACGGCACGACAGCGGTGGCTCTGGTCTACTCATTCGTCAAGCGCTTCACCGACAATGTCGACTTCTACATCCCCGACCGATACGACGAAGGCTACGGAGTCTCCATCAAGGGCATAGACTGGGCCGCCGCCGGCGGATTCAGCCTCATAATCACCCTCGACTGCGGCATCAAGGCCATAGACAAGACCCTTCGCGCCAAGAAGAAGGGCATCGACCTGATCATCTGCGACCACCATCTCCCGGAGAGTTCCCTCCCGGAAGCGGTGGCGGTGCTGGACCCCAAGAGAGAAGACTGCAACTACCCGTTCGACGACCTGAGCGGCTGCGGTGTGGGGTTCAAGCTCGTGCAGGCATACTCGCAGAAGTTCGGTATCCCCTTCGAGACTCTGACTCCGCTGCTGGATCTTCTGGCGGTAAGCATCGCCTCCGACCTGGTGACTATGGTCGGGGAGAACAGAGTCCTGTCGCACTTCGGGCTCAAAGTCCTCAACGAGAACCCGGGCAAGGGTCTTCTCGCGATGATAGAGCTTGCCAACCTGGAGCCCGGCCACATCACGGTCGACGACATCGTCTTCAAGATAGGGCCCCGCATCAACGCGGCCGGGCGTATGGAGTCCGGGCGTCTTGCGGTGGAGCTCCTCACGGCCACAGACAAGGCCAGAGCGATGAAGATCGGCGAGCAGATCAACAACAACAACAACGAGCGCAAGAGCATAGACCGGGAGACCACCCAGGAAGCGCTCGAGATGGTCCAGCAGGGCAAGTGCCTCGCCAGCGAGAACGTCACGATAGTATACAACCCCAAATGGAACAAGGGAGTCGTGGGGATAGTCGCCTCACGCCTTGTGGAGGCATTCTACAAACCCACGGTGGTGCTCACCAAGTCCAACGGCTTCGTCACCGGCTCGGCAAGAAGCGTGGCCGGGTTTGATCTGTATCAGTCCATCGAGAGCTGCGCGGACCTGCTCGAAAACTTCGGCGGTCACGTCTATGCCGCCGGGCTCACCCTCAAGGAGGAGAATCTGGAAGAATTCGCCGGAAGGATGAACGACTTCGTCGCCGGCAAGATAACCTCCGAGATGCTCACTCCGATAGTGGAAATCGACGCCAAACTCGATTTCGCACGCATAACACCCAAATTCTTCAGGATTCTGAAGCAGTTCCAGCCCTTCGGCCCCGGCAACAACAACCCCCTCTTCCTGACCGAAAACGTCTACGATGTGGGCAGCGGCCGCAAGGTGGGAGCCGGAGGGGTGCACCTGAAGCTGGACCTGATCCAAGAGTCGCAACCCTACCATCAGATTGCCGCCATAGCCTTCAATATGGCCGACTACTACGACTACATCAAGTCCGGCAACCCTCTCGACGTGTGCTACTCCATTGTCGAGAACTACTACCGGGGCAGTTCGTCCCTGCAGATAAGGGTAAAGGACCTCCGCGAAAGAGAAGAAATAATATAACAAAATAATGGCAAACGCAGAACTCAGCGAGCAGGAGCAGATCCGAAGAGAGTCGCTCGCAAAACTCAGGGAGCTCGGCATCGAGCCCTACCCCGCAGCAGAATACCCCGTCAACACCAATTCAGCAGAGATAACCGCAGGATTCGACCCCGAGAAGGGCAACTTCCAGCAAGTATGTATTGCTGGACGCCTGATGAGCCGCCGCATAATGGGCGCCGCTTCATTCGGCGAGCTTCAGGACGAGAGCGGCCGCATTCAAATCTACGTCAAGCGCGACGAGATATGCCCCGGAGAGGACAAGACGATGTACAACACTGTCTGGAAGAAGCTTCTCGACATCGGCGACATCGTGGGCATCAAGGGATTCGCGTTCTTCACCCAGACGGGCCAGCTGTCCATACACGCCAAAGAGCTGACGCTCCTCAGCAAGTCACTCCGCGTGCTTCCCATAGTCAAGGAGCAGGACGGGCAGGTGTTCGACGCCTTCTCCGACCCGGAGCTGCGCTACCGCCAGAGATACGTCGACCTGATCGTCAATCCCCAGGTCAAGGAGACCTTCATCAAGAGGGCGAAGATTGTCGCGACGATGCGCGAATACTTCAACGCGGCAGGCTGCCTCGAGGTGGAGACCCCGATTCTGCAGAGCATTCCCGGCGGAGCCACCGCACGCCCCTTCATCACGCATCACAACGCCCTTGACATCCCCCTGTACCTCCGCATAGCCAACGAGCTGTACCTCAAGCGTCTCATCGTGGGCGGATACAACGGAGTCTACGAGTTCGCCAAGGACTTCCGCAACGAAGGGATGGACAAGACCCACAACCCGGAGTTCACCTGTATGGAGATCTACGTAGCCTGGAAGGACTACAACTGGATGATGGATTTCGTGGAGAAGATGCTCTGCAAGATTTCGACCGCAGTCAACGGCAAGACCGTCGTGAATATCGGCGGCAACGAAGTAGATTTCGGAGGCACGTACAGGCGCCTGCCCATACTCGAGGCCATCAAGGAGTACGCCGGCGTGGACGTGAAGGGTATGGACGAAGCTCAGCTTCGCGAGACCTGCAAAAAACTGGGAGTGGAGATCGAGCCCTCGATGGGCAAGGGCAAGCTCATCGACGCCATCTTCGGCGAGTACTGCGAGAAGAATCTCATCCAGCCGACCTTCGTCACCGACTACCCCGTGGAGATGTCGCCCCTGACGAAGCGTCACCGCACAGACCCGACCCTCACCGAAAGGTTCGAGCTATTCGTCTGCGGCAAGGAGCTCGCCAACGCATATTCCGAGCTCAACGACCCCATCGACCAGCTCGAGAGGTTCGAAGAGCAGGCCGCGCTCAAGAGCAAGGGCGACGACGAAGCGATGTTTATCGACTACGACTTCGTGCGCGCCCTCGAGTATGGTATGCCCCCCACTTCGGGGCTTGGTATGGGAATCGACCGCCTGACGATGTTTATGACAGGTCAGACGGCTATCCAGGACGTACTCTTCTTCCCCCAGATGAAGCCCGAGAAGGCTCTGAAGAAAGAAGAGTAATCCCTCTGACTAGAACGGCAGGTCGTCGCTGGGGTTGTCGTCAATCCCCAGGTCGATGGGCTGCTGGGCGGGAGCAGCCTGCGGCGCGGCGCCCTGAGGGGCTTGATACGAAGGCTGGGGAGCCTGATAAGAAGGCTTGCTCTGAGGCTGATAGCTCGGCTGCTGGTAGCCGGAAGGCTGGCCGTAGCCACCCTGATCGGAGTCTCTGCGCCCGAGGAGCTGGAGAGTGTCGACGACTATCTCTGTGGTGTATTTCTTGACGCCGTTGGCATCGTTGTAAGACCTTGTGCGGAGCTTGCCCTCAATGTAGAGCTGCGTGCCCTTCTTGACAAAACGCTCACAGATGTCGGCGGTCTGTCTCCAGGCCACAATGTTGTGCCACTCGGTGTTCTCCTTCTGCTCTCCGCTGCGGTCTTTGTATCTCTCGGACGTGGCGAGGGTGAATGTTGCGACTTTGGTCTGGCCCTGCTGGCCTCCATCAAGGTAACGTACTTCGGGGTCTCTACCAACGTTACCGACTAGAATTACTTTGTTGACTGACATAATGTTATAAATTTTATTTAATCAAAAGCCGGGACGGAAACCGCCGCCCGCCTTCCTTCTTCGGCTGTCACTTTCCGGCCACTGCGACCGGATTGCGAGGGCAAGTTAGAAATAATTTTGCAGTATTGTGCTGAAATAAACGTTTACTTTTGATAATTTTGCATTCGTTATGACAGAACTCATCACATCGGCCCGGAACCCCAAGATAATGCGGCTGTCAAGCCTGCAGCAAAAGTCCTCCGAACGCAGGGACAGCGGACTTTTCGTCGTGGAAGGGGTAAGGGAAGTGCAGCACTGCATCGAAGGAGGCTATCGCATTGACAGCATCTTCTGCCTGTCCGGGAAGGAGCAGCTTCTGCAGGGGCTCGACATCGGGGACGCAAGGATTTTCGAAGTCAATCCCGGAGTCTATGAGAAGATTGCCTACCGCGGCAGCACCGAAGGTCTGGTGGCGGAAGTCGAGGCCAGAGCATTGTCTCTGGAGGACCTGAGGCTCCGGCCCGACCCGCTGATTGTGGTGCTGGAAAGCGTCGAGAAACCGGGCAACCTCGGAGCAGTCCTTCGCTCGGCCGACGCCGCCGGAGCGGATGCGGTCATCATATGCGACCCTCTGACAGACCTTTACAATCCCAATCTCATCAGGGCCTCTGTCGGCGGCGTCTTCACCGTCCCCTGCGTCGCGTGCAGCTCCACGGAGGCTATTGCATTCTTCAAGAGCAAAGGCATACAGATACTCACGGCTCAACTCCAGGACTCATCTCTCTACTACGACCGCGACATGCGCGCGGGGACGGCGATAGTTATGGGCACAGAGTCCACGGGACTGACTGAAATATGGCGCGAAGCGGCCGACGCGCACATCCGCATCCCTATGCTGGGCAGGCTCGACTCGCTCAACGTGTCGGTCAGTGCGGCGATCCTCCTTTTCGAAGCAGTACGTCAGCGCAATGGTTAGATTCGGTCTGATAGGCTACCCGATCGGGCATTCAAGCAGCCCGAAATTGTTCTCGAAGGCCTGCGGAGGGAGGTTTGAGTATGACCTGATAGAGACTCCCGACTTCGACCGCGCGTGGCGGGCATTCATCGAAGGGCCTTACCGCGCCGTCAATGTCACAGCTCCCTTCAAGGCGCTTGCCGCCGCCGCGGCCGACATCCGGAGCGCCGAAGTCGAGCGCACAGGAGCCGCTAACATACTGATCAAGACCCCGGACGGAGTCAAAGCTCACAATTCGGACTACCTCGGAGTGAAGGCGATACTGTCGCATCTGACCGGGCAGTCCGTTGCCGTCATCGGCACAGGAGGGGCCGGCAGGGCGGCAAGAGCCGCGGCAGAGGACCTCGGCCTCACGGTCAGGTCTTATCATCACGACGAGATCAAGGACGGAGTCTGCGCCGACATCATCATTTACACCCTTCCCTGCGCAGTCCCTGGCATCGAGCTGCTCGACGCTCCCGTACTTATGGAAGCCAACTACCGCGACCCGGTCCTCAGCGGCCACGCAGGTTACATCCCGGGCACAGTCTGGCACAAGGCCCAGGCTGACGAGGGCTACCCTCTGATGCTGGGGCGTTAGAAATGTCGTTTTTTGCGCTAGTTGCAGCAATATCAATGCAACTAGCGCAAAAAATATCTTTTCAGGCTCACTGCCAAATTCTCACGTACATAGATGACGACAAATTGGAATTCCAGGCTCGATGACCGACGCGCAGCGGCCCGGGCAGAAGGGGTGAGCGACCTGCAAGGAAGGCGAAAAAGACCGACGAGACGTAGGGGCTGGTTCCCGAAGGGAATTGCGAGGACTGTCTGAGCGCGTTAGGCGCCGAGAGGCGACTAAAAGCAGTGAGTTCCGCAGCAAAGGCACCGCAGGCGACAGAGGTCCGCATTTCCGCCGCTCGAGCGAATCCTCTCTGCCCGGGGCCGCTGCGCGCCGGTCCGGACTCTGCGAGACTTACTAAAAAAGGGAATTTCGGAGCAGTAAACAGATGCCGGGCCACACCTATGTCAAATTTTCACACGGTTCGCTGGTGAGCTTTTTTTACCTTGAAATCATAGTGAAAGAACCGGCGCAGATGAGCATCCGAAACGTCGGGAATATAACGAGCCTCCATTATCCGGGATATTTTCTCATCAGAAGACATTTCAAATATTCTTCTTATGAATCCCCCTTGACTCGCATATTTGACAAGGTTGACATATCCGGTGTCGGTTTGCCTGTAGAAATCTTCCTTTATGTCATATTCTGAGCCGGTGGTGGAATTGACGGCCGTCATCATATCTTCTATGGAGCCGAATGACTTTATGGTTTTTGAGAAGTCTATAAGGGCGAAACGTGATATGACATAGTCTACGAATTGCTCTGTTTCCAATTTCGAGAGAAATGGCAGGATGCGGTCAAGATCTGCGTAACGGAGGGGAGTATTGTGTCGCACTCTGCGATCGATGAGCCTGACGCCTTTCGACAGGGCATGGCTGCATCCTTTTCTGTCAATTGCTTCCGAGAAAGGGTGATCCGTAATTGCATAAGCGAGCAGCGACCATCGTTCGTCTTCTGCTTTCCTGCACAATCCCTTTTCGACGTGATTGTTGTAGATATATAGTGTAGTCGTGCGTTTCTCCTTGGAACTATTTTTCTGCGAATGCCCCACGGGCCTGTCAAATAGTTGTCCACTCCGTTGGTATCTGTTGTTAAACACTCTTGCATAGGCCGAATTTTGACCTCTAATGCAGGCGGTGAGATTCGCTTCCGAATCGGCCTCCATTCCCTCGTGCACGTGCGTAAACATCAACGCTGCCGAATCAACTCTGACATTCCATCTTCGAGAACTCGTCGCGGCCAAAGTATAATATACAATCCTGTCTTCCAAGGTGTAAAATATGACACCCTTGTCTGCGCATCTGACATACACGTGATGCAAGGCCTTTGAAGAAAATTCTCTCCTGTATCTCATAACGGGGGACAATTTGATTACAGATTTCTTCAAAAAAAACACAGAAAATAAAAAAACGACAGGAACATAAAAAATGTGCCCAGAATAATTTATTTTATTGAAAATTTGCGCTAGTTGCATTGATATTGCTGCAACTAGCGCAAAAAAAACTAACTTTACATGAAAAATTCTTGATAGTATGAAAAGAGTTCTCTTCTCCGCGATTCTGATTCTGACCTGCACCCTGGCGGCCTCGGCGGCTGGCGCAAAATACGTCAATGCCTTCCTCGGCACGGCCGGAGACCACGGGCAAGTGACTCCCGCGGCCCAGCTGCCGCTCGGACTCGCCTCCGTGTGCCCCGACAGCGAGCCTGCATCTCACGGGGGGTACGACTACGAAGTCCCCGCCATCTCGGGCATCTCCGTGACCCGCATCAGCGGTGTGGGAGGCAACGGGTCGGGAGGCAACCTCAGGATACGCCCCTGCGCGAAATATGAGCCGCTCGAGATAGTGAAGGGCAGCGAGAAGGCGTGCCCGGGATATTATGCGGCCACTCTTTCCAACGGAGTGAAGGTGAGGCTCACCGCCACCCGCAACAATGCTGTGGAAAGCTACGTCTTCCCGGCAGGAAGCAAGGCGCAGATGTACATCGACTTCAACTCGGCGATAGAGCCCAAGCGCAGCCAGTGCTCCTACAGACAGATCGGGTCGCAGGATTTCGAAGGATGGTGCCGGTCTTCCACCGTCGGCAGCGCAGGGGTCTACACACTGTATTTCCGGATTCACACCGATGTCCCCTTCCGCGTCAAGGAGAGCGACAGTGCGAGCTCTCTTCTTGAGTTCCCCGAAGGGACGCGCAAGGTGGAAGTCCGCGTGGCCCTCTCCCCCATCGACGAGAAGACAGCCGGAGAGGAATACGAGATCGAGGCCGACAGGAGCTTCAGCTCCATCCGCAGGGCCGCCCGCAAAGCGTGGGATGAAGTGCTCGGCAAAGCCAGGGTCAAAGGGAGCACCGGAGAGCAGAAAAGACTCTTCTACACAAGCATCTACCGGGTCTATCTGAGCCCTATGGACGCCACATCGCACGACGGGCGCTACCGCGGCACGGACGGCAACATCTACTCGACCGGAGGAGAGTGGACCTACTACAGCTGCTGGAGCATGTGGGACACCTACCGCACCAAGTTCCCGCTGCTCTGCCTTCTGAGCCCGGACAAGATGAGGGATATGTGCCGGTCTCTTGTGAGTCTCTACTGCACAGGCAAGAAGAACTGGGCGACAGAGGGCGAATGCGTCCCGACCGTGCGCACTGAGCACAGCCAGATCACGCTTCTCGACGCGTGGAGCAAGGGCATCAGGGACTTCGACATGGCTCCTGCATTCCCGGGGATGGAGCGCGAATATGAGACAGGCAAGGCGAAAGGCGCCAAAAGCGGACTCACCCGGGATCGCCCCGACCAGAAGATGGAGACAATCTATGACCTCTGGGCTATGGGACGCATCGCCGAGGAAATCGGCAATATGGAAGCGGCGCAGAAGTACTCCCGCGAGAGTGAGGCCCTCTTCGACTCAACCTGGACAAAGGAGTTTATGGTGATTACCGACGACTTCTCCCGAATGAGGGGCAACGGAATGTACCAGGGCACGCGCTGGCAATACCGGTGGGCAATGCCCGTCTTCACGGAAAGGATGATCGCTCTCAAAGGAGAGGAGACCCTCGCGGATGAGCTCGAGGAGTTCTTCAAACTGAATATGTACAACCAGGGCAACGAGCCTGACATCCAGACACCCTTCTTGTTCAATCTGTTCGGAGCCCACGAGAAGACAGACTCGCTCGTCCACACGCTGCTCACAAGCGACAGCACAGTGCACATCTACGGCGGCAACGCCGAATTCCCGGAGCCTTATGTGGGGAGGGCTTTCCGTGATGCCGCAGACGGCTATATGCTCGAGATGGACGAGGATGACGGCACGATGAGCGCCTGGTATGCGTTCAGCCAGATGGGCTTCTATCCCACTTGCGTGGGCACGGACAAGTATGAGGTCTTCACGCCTCTCTTCAGAAAGATAGTTCTCAATCTCCCTACCGGCAAGGTCTCACTCGTCCGCAAATGCGGCGAAGCATCGGTGAGCAAGGTCACCGCAGACGGAGCGGCGCTCGAAGCCTGGAGCGTCAGTCACTCCACACTCACAGGGAGCAGGAAGATAGTTTTCGAATGAAAATGCAAAGATTTGGATCCTAATTCGCTCGAACGGCCCGGACAGGCGAACCAACATACTTAGTTTGCCAGTTATTGCCAGCATCCAGGCCACCAGTACTTATCAAAAGAGTGTAGACTAATCCACTTTCGTCAGAGCCTGGACTATCCTCCTTGGATGTCCAGTAACGGCTATCATAGCCATAAACTGATTCATCATTAAATACTACACTTTTATTATTATCATAACTACGGTATGACCCTGTGTAAGGGAAAAATACGCTGTTCCCGGAGAAACTTCCTTTTCCGAAAAAAGCAATACCGCCAAGAATGCACCCACTGACATACTTCGTACTTGAGCCGTCATACCTCTTCCAGGTACAATTGGCTACAAGCGCCTCGATTTCATCAAGAGTCGGCTCTCTCCAGTTGTCGCCCCAAATAGTTGTCGCAACGTCATTTAAGGACTCTCTAGTATAAGAGGGATAAAAATCCAAACAATAATCAACCTCACCCCATGCAACTTTCCTCGCGTTATAACTGTGGTGCCAGCCATACAGACCTCCGACGTTCGCAGTGTTGACATAAGCCACATTGCCGGTTGTCGAATCGGTGCCACTATTAAGACTGCCATAGCTGGTTATAGTCGAGCCGATATTGAAATTAGCCCACTTCGGGCCGCCTAGCCAGAGTTGAGTCCAGGAATGACCGCCAGTAGTGCCGGTGGTACCTTCCCACTGGCTGTTGTTAGTAGTTAAAGTGATTGCCCTCATTTTTTCGAAATTCTCAATCTTGGCAAGAGTCTTGTTCTTCTGTTCCATAACCTGGGCTTGCCCACCGGATTTTCCAAGCGAGAAATTGTACGTCGCGCTTTTGTCATATGCGGCACTGGTGGCAAAGATGAAGGCTGCGCCGCCCGAGTTGGCTACGCCCTTGACCGCATCGCCTTTGGCGCCCCGGGTGGCAGTAATGCCGCTGGCTCCTACAGTGTAACCATCGAGCGGGTAAAGCTGATCACAGGCGAGGCTGTAATCAGATGCGCTGCCCGAAAGGCCCATCACAAGAATCTTGATCTCGGATAGATAAGACCAGTTTTCGATGTTAGTATTAAGTGTGTTGTTGCCGTATTTATAATCGCTTGTAGTGGCGATTGCCAGATGTTTGCTATCGTCGTAATAGATACCTTTCAAGGTACCGGAGCTCGCAGGAGTGATATTTTTGTCATAATTATATAGATACCAACCGCTACCGTCGTATCCAAGAATGGCATTCGCATCTGTCCCCGTATTCGAGTCATACCAGACGTATATCAAGTCTCCCTTTGACCATCCATCCTTGAGCACAGCCTTGGTGCCGGAGTCATCGCCGCCGGGAGTTGCAACAGTGACGTTAAGTTTCATCTCACCGGATGTCGGGACATCAGAAGGATTGCTCTTGACATCTTCAACCTTGCTGCAGGACGTCAAGACAGCAAGGGCGCAAAGCACCACAGCCGCGCCGCACGAAATAAAAGTCTTCTTTGTGGACATATGCAAACATGTTAATTTCGCCACAAAGTTAAGCATTCGGAGGCTTATATCCAAATTTTTTGCCCCCCCCTAATCATTGATTATCAGTAACTTACCGACCAGCAGGCCAAGAACTTGACTACAATTCCCCTCGAATAGCCTCTTCAATGCCGGCGGCGTCGATGCCGCACTCTTCGCGCTGGGCACTCTGGCGGGCGTGCTCGACGAATCGGTCGGGGATGCCGAGAGGGACCACTCGGGGAGCCTTCTGTAAAGATGCGAAATACTCGCAGACGGCGCCATACAGCCCGCCCTTCAGGCAGCCGTCCTCGACGGTGACGACTGACTCGTAGGAGAGGGTGATGAGGTCGAGCATCCTGGTGTCAAGAGGCTTGAGGAAACGGAAATTGTACACTCCGACCTCGGGACCGACCTTGGCGGCAGCCTCCACGGCACGATGCACGCAAGGGCCGATGGCGAGCAGAGCGACTCGGCTGCCTCTCACGACTTCCGAGGCCTCTCCGAGAGGCAGCTGCCTGTAAGGAGCCTCGCGCCACCGCACTCCCTCTCCCATCCCGCGCGGGTACCTTATTATATAAGGACCCTCCTTGTGGAGCAGAGCCGAAAACATCAGATTCTTGAGCTCGGTCTCGTCGGCGGGAGCGCTCACTATGCAGTCGGGGATGCTTCTGTATGCGGCCATATCGAATGCGCCCTGATGCGTGGCGCCATCCTCGCCGACAAGCCCCGCGCGGTCAAAGCACAGCACGACCGGAAGCTTCTGAAGCGCCACGTCGTGAATGATCTGGTCGTAAGCTCTCTGCGAGAATGCGGAGTAGATGTTGCAGAAAGGTCTCATCCCTCCTGCGGCGAGGCCCGCACTGAACGTGACGGCGTGCTCTTCCTCAATGCCCACATCGAAGAATCTGGAGGGGAATTCGCGGGCGAAGTCACTCATTCCGCAGCCTGTGGCCATAGCGGGCGTGACGCCGACAACGGCAGGGTCTTTGGCGGCAAGCTCGCAGAGCACCGCTCCGAACACATCCTGATAGCGGTCTGCCGCCCGCTCCACCCTGGGGCGATCGCCCGTCTCGGGGTCGAACTTGCCGGGAGCGTGCCAGGTTACGGGATCGGCCTCGGCCGGGGCAAAACCCTTGCCCTTCGTGGTGATGCAGTGAAGGATACGGGGGCCCTTCATTGACTGCAGGCTCCTCAGGGCCCGCACGACGGAATCAACGTCGTTGCCGTCCACAGGGCCGAAATATCTGAACCCGAGGCTCTCGAAAAGGTCTCCGCCCGTCTTCTTCACAAACCACGACTTGAGGCTCTTCACCCAGCGCTGCACGAAGCCGCGCACGCGCCCGTCGCCAAGTATGTCCCACACGTCGCTCTTGACTTTGTTGTAGGGAGCGCTGGTGGTCACGCGCATCAGATATTCGTGAAGTCCGCCCCTGTTGGGGTCTATTGACTGGTTGTTGTCGTTGAGAACCACCAGAAGGTCCGCCTTGGACGAGCCGGCGTTGTTGAGCCCCTCGAAGGCGAGGCCGCCCGTCAGGGCGCCGTCTCCTATCACGGCGACCGCCTTGCCGGATGAGCCGCTGATGCGGAAGGCCTCGGCAAGTCCGAGCGCGGCGGATATTGATGTGGACGAATGTCCCACCCCGAACGCGTCATACGGGCTCTCCGACATCTTGGGGAATCCGCTCAGTCCACCCTCCTTGCGAAGGGTGTCAAAGGCCTCGGCGCGCCCGGTCAGTATCTTGTGGGCATAGGCCTGATGACCGACGTCGAAGACTATCTTGTCTTCAGGGGTGTTGAACACGTAGTGCAGGGCAACGATAATCTCCACCGCTCCGAGACTCGAGGCAAGATGCCCCGGGTTGCGGGAGCAGCAGTCCACCATATACGAACGCACCTCGGCGCACAAAGTGCGGAGCTGCTCTCGGTCAAGACTTCTGACATCTTCCGGGGACCCTATACTATCCAGAATCATGGACGGCGAATATACAACTTTATTTTGAGTTTCCCCCCAAAAAAACTACCTTAGCATTTCTTAAAAACGAAAGTAATGGCAGAAAAAGCAAGAAAACTGATGAACGACTCCCCTCTGGCAAGGTGGACCGTCCTTATCCTGGTGGCGCTGATGATGTTCTTCGCCTATATGTTCGTGGACGTGATGTCCCCCCTCAAATCTCTGGTAGAGAGCAGCCTGGGCTGGAACAGCAGTGTATTCGGCACCTACGCCGCCTCGGAGTACATAGTCAACGTGTGCGGTTTCCTCATTATAGCGGGTGTGATTCTGGACAAGCTCGGGGTGAGATTCTCCGGTATCCTGTCCGCAGGTCTGATGGTGGGGGGAGCGGCCATCAAGTTCATCGGCATCAGCGACTGGTTCCAGACCACGGCCTTCGCCGGATGGCTCGGCAGCTGGTGGGTCGAGATGCCCGCAAGCGCCAAGATGGCCTCGCTCGGATTCATGATCTTCGGCTGCGGCTGCGAGATGGAAGGCACCAACGTGTCGAAGATTCTGGCCAAATGGTTCAAGGGCAAGGAGATGGCCCTCGCGATGGGCATCGAGATGTCTATCGCCCGTCTGGGAGTGTTCGCGGTGATGTGGATCGCCCCGATAATATCCTCCAGGTTCGGCGGCTCGATCGTCGCGCCTCTCGGGTTCTGCGGGGCTCTTCTCTGCATAGGACTCATCAACTTCATCATATTCGGAGTGATGGACCGCAAGTTCGACTCGCAGCTCGAAGCGGAAGGCCTGGAGAGCGGAGCGGACAGCTCGGAAGACGAGTTCCATCTGAGCGACCTGGGAGCGATATTCAAGAGCAAGATGTTCTGGATTGTTGCTCTCCTGTGCGTGCTCTACTACAGCGCCATCTTCCCCTTCCAGCGCTATGCCACCAATTTCCTTGAGGAGACGCTCTCGATGGACGCCACCTCGGCGGCGCGCCTCTTCAGTTGTTTCCCCATCCTCGCGATGTGCCTCACCCCCTTCCTCGGGATGTTCCTCGACCGCAAGGGCAAGGGCGCCACAATGCTTATGGCAGGCGCCGTCATAATGATAGTGTGCCACCTGAGCTTCGCGTTCGTGCTGCCCGCATTCCCGCAGAAGTGGCTGGCTCTCACTCTCATCGTGGTGCTCGGCGTGAGCTTCTCTCTCGTGCCCGCGGCCCTCTGGCCTTCCGTCCCCAAGATAATCGACGAGAAGATCCTCGGCAGCGCGTACTGCCTGATTTTCTGGGTGCAGAACATCGGCCTGTGCTTCGTCCCCAAGATAATCGGCGCCCTGCGCCAGAGCACGGGGAGCTACCTTGTGCCGATGATAGTGTTCTCGAGCTTCGGCGTGCTTGCCTTCTTCTTCAGCCTGCTGCTCAAAGCCGAAGACAAGAAGAAGGGCTACGGCCTCGAGCTCCCCAACATCAAGTAGCCCCAGATGTCTTCCCGTCCTTTCAGGCCGGCCGTCTGCTGGGCGGCCCTCGCCTGCCTTGTGGTACCGATGTTCGCATCGTACTTCTTCGACGACTCGCTTTCCAGCGTATCACATCTGTTCAGAGACCCGGGGAGCCTCGCCCTCGGGTGGGATTCCCGCGATCTGGGCAATTTTATCGGCGACTACAGTCTGCTCTGCGTTTGCGGCGGTCTGATAGTCGGAGGGATACTGCTTGACATGTTCGGCATACGGCTGATGGGGTCCGTATTCGTGGGGATGATGCTTCTGGGAGGCATACTTGCCTACACCGGAGTCGCGGCGGGCCTGCCCAAGGCCGAGGCCATCGCCCTTGGACGGGCCGGCAGGATGCTCTTCGGCCTGGGGAGCGAGATAGCCGGAGTGGCAGTGACAAGGTCTATCGCCAAATGGTTCAAAGGCTCCTCACATATGTCGCTGGCGATGGGCCTTCAGCTTGCCATCGCCCGGTCGGGCACGGCCCTCGCCCTCATTGCCGCTCCGTTCATAGTGGGAGTCCCGAAAAGCTACTACAGCCTCGCCGACACCGCAAGGCCGGCCCTCACGGGGCTTTTCCTGCTGCTCGCGGGGGCGGCCGCCTGGGCGGTATTTGTCGGAATGGACAGAGGGTTCGACTCCCGGATGGGGCTCAAGCGCGGACGCGGCACGATAGAGGAAGAGGACAAATTCAGCTTCAGGGACATTCTGGGGCTTCTGAGAAACCGCCGCTTCGTCACCATAGGGCTTCTGTGCGTGACATTCTACTGCTGCGTCAGCTCATTCAAGAAGTTCGGCACGTCGGTGGTGATCCCCCGCTTCGGGATTGAAGACAGCGCCGCAGGGATTATGGTGGCGATGATTCCCTTCTTCACGATAGTGTTCACGCCGATGTTCGGCGCGCTCGTCGACAAGACCGGCCGCGCAGTCAGGTGGATGGTCCTCGGAGCCGCCGCAGTGCTGGGAGGGCACCTGTGTCTGGCATTCGCGCCCCAGGGCGTGCAGTTCTTCGGATACGCCGGCATCGCCCTGCTCGGGCTAGGGTACTCGCTCGTGCCCTCCGCGATGTGGCCCAGCGTGCCGCGCCTCGTAAGCGAGAGGAACCTCGGCACAGCCTATTCGCTCATCTACTGGATTCAGAACGTCGGACTCTTCTTCGTGCCCAAAGCCGTCGGGCACATCTTCGTCGCCTCTCCCGGACTCGAAGGAGTGGTGAAGGTCGAATGGATATTCATCTCGCTGGGCATCTGCGCAGTAGCGCTGGCTCTGTCGCTGCAAGAAAAATCAAAAAAATCTGAAAACATTTTGCAGATTTAGAAATTATGCCTATCTTTGCAATCCCAATTTCGACGAGGGGGTCTTTGAAATACAACTGCCGATGTAGCTCAGTTGGCCAGAGCACGTGATTTGTAATCTCGGGGTCGAGGGTTCGAATCCCCCCATCGGCTCGCTCTTGCCGGAGCGAAACCGGCAACATATATTCGGGTGAGTACCAGAGTGGCCAAATGGGGCAGACTGTAAATCTGCTGGCGCACGCCTACGGTGGTTCGAATCCATCCTCACCCACAATCGCTGCGAGAGTAGTGGTCGCTCCTAAAAGCGGGGTTCGTATAATGGCTATTATGCCAGCCTTCCAAGCTGGAAATGGGAGTTCGATTCTCCTACCCCGCTCAGTTTTAAGCCGATGTAGCTCAGGGGTAGAGCGCATCCTTGGTAAGGATGAGGTCATGAGTTCAAATCCCATCATCGGCTCTTTTTTTTTGCAACAACTTAACACATAATATTATGGCAAAAGAAGTATTCCAGAGGACTAAACCTCATGTCAACATCGGCACAATCGGCCACGTTGACCACGGTAAGACCACCCTTACCGCCGCCATCACCAAGGTGCTGGCTTCCAAGGGTCTGAGCGAGCTCAAATCCTTCGATCAGATCGACAACGCTCCTGAAGAGAAAGAGCGTGGTATCACCATCAACACTGCTCACGTAGAGTATCAGACCGAGAATCGCCACTATGCGCACGTGGACTGCCCGGGTCACGCTGACTACGTCAAGAACATGGTCACTGGTGCCGCTCAGATGGACGGTGCAATCCTCGTGGTTGCCGCCACCGACGGTCCCATGCCTCAGACCAACGAGCACGTGCTTCTCGCAAAGCAGGTCAACGTGCCTAAGATGGTCGTTTTCCTGAACAAGGTTGACCTCGTGGACGATGAGGAGATGCTTGACCTCGTCGAGATGGAGGTTCGCGACCTTCTCAGCAAGTACGACTTCGACGGCGACAACGCTCCCGTCATCCGCGGTTCCGCACTCGGCGCCCTCAACGGAGAGCCCAAGTGGGAAGACAAGGTCATGGAGCTCATGGCAGCTGTCGACGAGTACATCCCTCTTCCTGAGCGTCTTGTTGACAAGCCCTTCCTTATGCCTATCGAGGACATCTTCTCCATCACCGGACGCGGCACCGTCGTCACCGGTCGTATCGAGGCAGGTACCGTTCACGTGAACGACCCCGCTGAGATCGTCGGCCTCAGCCACGACAAGCCCAAGACCACCGTCGTCACCGGCGTCGAGATGTTCCGCAAGCTCCTCGACCAGGGAGAGGCTGGTGACAATGTAGGTCTCCTCCTCCGTGGTATCGACAAGAAGGAAGTCAAGCGCGGTGAGGTTATCGCCAAGCCCGGCTCCATCAAGGCTCACGACCACTTCCTCGGCCAGATCTATGTCCTGAAGAAGGAAGAAGGCGGACGCCACACTCCTTTCCACAACAAGTATCGCCCTCAGTTCTTCATCCGCACTCTTGATGTCACCGGAGAGATCACTCTCCCTGAAGGAGTCGAGATGGTTATGCCCGGCGACAACGTGGAGATCAACGTCAGCCTCATCTACCCTGTAGCTCTCAACGAGGGTCTCAGCTTCGCAATCCGCGAGGGTGGCCGCACAGTCGGCGCAGGTCAGGTCATCAAGGTTCTTGACTAATCCCGCACAACAATAGTGGATGCCCCCTTGCGGGCATCCACTTTCCACAGGGGAATAGAACAAGGGTAGTTCAGCGGTCTCCAAAACCGTCGATGTGGGTTCGAATCCTGCTTCCCCTGCAAATATCAAAGGTTACGATTTGGTAATGTTTAACTGGCTCTGCACTACGCTTCCACCCGCAGAGCTCTTTAAATGTAAAGATGAAAAAGTTTGTAAGCAATCTTAAAGAGTCTTATGTAGAGTTTACAAAGAAGACTACCTGGCCCACCTGGGAGAAACTTCAGAGTTCTGCCGTGTTGGTGATGGTCACCACAGTCCTCCTTGCAGCTGTACTGTGGATCATTGACTTCGCTTTCCAACATCTGATGACCGTCATCTACTCACTGTAATCATCTGACTCGATATGAGTGATATGAAATGGTATGTTCTGCGGACAGCAGGAGGGAAGGAGAAGAAGGCTGCAGAATATCTCCAGAAGGAGATTGAGCGCAGCGACATTCAGGATCAGGTCTCCCAGGTCTTAGTCCCCGTCAAGAAGGAAATAGTCACGAAGAATGGCAAGAGAAAAGCGGTCGACAAGCTGCTCTTCCCGGGCTATGTTTTGATTCAGGCCAACTTGAGCGCGACTCTTGAGAACATCATCCGCAACCTCGTCCCGGGTATGTCCGGTTTCCTCACAGAGAAGAAGACGACCACCGGTTCACAGTTCGAAAGGATTCCCGTCCCTCTCAGGGAGGAGGAAGCCCAGAGGATTCTCGGTGTCCAGGACGAAAACGCCGACTCCGCCGCGGAGACAGTCGTCAACTATGAGATTGGCGAGTCCGTGAAGATAGTCGACGGTCCATTCAGCGGTTTCAGCGGGACAGTCGACGAGATTCTCTCAGACAGGAGCAAGGTCAAGGTGGTGGTCGTGATTTTCGGCCGCAAGACCCAGCTCGAACTCAGCTTTACACAAGTAACTAAAGAATAACAAAAATCATGGCAAAAGAAGTTACCGGATTTATCAAGCTCCAAATCAAGGGCGGAGCTGCAAATCCTGCGCCTCCCGTCGGACCGGCTCTCGGTTCCAAAGGATTGAACATCATGGAGTTCTGCAAGGCTTTCAACGCAGCCACGCAGGACCGCGCCGGCAAGGTTCTCCCTGTGGTGATCACTGTCTATTCCGACAAATCATACTCATTCGAGGTCAAGCAGCCGCCAATCGCCGTCTCCCTCAAGGAAGCAGCCAAGATCAGCGCCGCATCGGGCGAGCCCAACCGCAAGAAGGTCGCCACCCTCACCTGGGATCAGGTCAAGACCATCGCCGAAGGCAAGATGCCGGACCTCAACTGCTTCACAATCGCGTCCGCGATGAAGATGGTTGCAGGCACAGCAAGAAGTATGGGTATCACCATCAGCGGTGAGTTCCCCAAGGATATTTAATACACACGCACTATGAGCAAAATGACAAAAAATCAGAAAGCTGCAGCCGAGAAGTATGATTCTCACAAGCTGTACACCCTCTCAGAAGCGTGCCAGGTCGTGAAGGACATCACCTTCACGAAGTTCGACGCATCCGTCGAGATCTCCTGCAATCTGGGAGTTGACCCCCGCAAGGCCAACCAGATGATTCGTGGCGTCGTCACCCTGCCCAACGGTACAGGCAAGACCGTCAAGGTCCTCGCTCTCTGCACCCCCGACAAGGTCGAAGAGGCTCTTGCAGCCGGCGCCGACTGGGCCGGACTCGACGAGTACATCGAGAAGATCAAAGGTGGCTGGACCGACATCGACGTCATAGTCTGCACACCCTCTGTCATGGCCAAGGTCGGTGCCCTCGGTAAGATCCTCGGACCCCGCGGCCTTATGCCTAACCCCAAGACGGGAACCGTCACGATGGAGATCGGCAACGCCGTCAAGGAAGTCAAGGGCGGTAAGATTGACTTCAAGGTCGACAAGACCGGTATCATTCACACTGCCATCGGCAAGGTTTCCTTCTCCGCACAGCAGATCTACGAGAACGCGGCAGCAGTGCTCAACGAGATTTCGAAGCTCAAGCCGCAGTCTCTCAAGGGAACATATATGAAGAGCGCCGCAGTCTGCTCCACAATGAGCGCCGGCGTCAAGGTTGATCTCAAGGCATTCCTGAGCAATGCTGAGTAAAAATTCAATATTATGAAAAAAGAACTTAAAGGTCAGATTATTGAA
>R18__coassemble_1317_pt1 | contig 39494 bp, 34 predicted proteins | sample R18__metabat2_high_PE_016 | metagenome-assembled genome bin R18
TCCTCCCCTCAGCCTGCGGCGGCAAGGCCAACTGCGGCCAGTGCAAGATCCAGGTCCTCGAAGGCGGCGGAGAGATCCTCCCCACCGAGGTCGGGTTCTTCAACCGCAAGCAGATCAAGGACGGCTGGAGGCTCGGATGCCAGGTCAAGGTCAAGGACAACCTCAAGGTCCAGATGGACGAGAGCGCGCTCAGCATCAAGAAGCTCGAGTGCGAGGTCATCTCCAACAAGAACGTCGCGACCTTCATCAAGGAATTCACGGTCAAGCTCCCCGAGGGCGAGAACATCGAGTTCAAGAGCGGCCAGTACATCCAGATCGACATCCCCAAGTACGAGATCGACTTCAAGGATATGGACATCGATCCCATCTTCAAGGCGGACTGGGAGAAGTACGGATTCTTCGACCTGCACTCTTCCAACCCTGAGAATACCATCCGCGCTTACTCGATGGCTTCCTATCCCGGCGAGAAGGGCATCATCAAGCTCAACGTGCGTATCGCGACTCCTCCGTTCGACCGCAGCCAGCCCAAGGGCGTGTTCAAGTGCCTGCCTGTCAACCCGGGCATCGCTTCTTCCTACGTCTTCAACTGCAAACCCGGCGACAAGGTGATGATAAGCGGCCCCTACGGCGAATTCCTTCTTCCGAAGAACGATCCGGACGACCAGGAATACATCTTCGTGGGCGGCGGCGCCGGTATGGCACCTCTTCGCAGCCACATCATGCAGCTCTTCAAGACTCTGAAGACCGGCAAGACCGTGCACTTCTTCTACGGAGCGCGCGCCCTTGTCGAGGCCTTCTATCTCGAGGACTTCGCAGAGATCGAGAAGGATTTCCCCAACTTCCACTTCCATCTCGCCCTCGACCGTCCCGATCCCGCGGCAGATGCGGCAGGAGTGCCCTACGTGGCCGGATTCGTGCACAACGTGATGTACGAGACCTACCTCAAGGACCACGAGGCTCCCGAGGACATCAAGTACTTCATGTGCGGTCCTCCGATGATGACGAAGTGCGTGGTCGACCTGCTCGACAACCTCGGAGTCGCCCCGGAGAACGTCCTCTTCGACAATTTCGGAGCATAAGCGGCATCACGGCCGATTCTGCCGGTACAGTATCCCCTTCCTTCCCGAAAACAGGGAGAAGGTCAGTCAGGGGATATCTGTACCGGCAGAATCATATAGAAAATTCCATCTTTTTCTTAAATTTGCAAACACTATGGACTACAAGGCAAAGACAGCCGAGCTCAAGGCACAAATCCTCAGACTCGCTCAGATAAAGGAGCAACTCTACTCCCTCGAAGAAGAGGTGCTCGCGATAGAGAAGAGCGTCTGCACGACAGACGAGCAGATCGGAGACTCCTACTCCCGGAGCGACGAGAAGCTGATAGAGCTGTGCGAGCGCGCCTACGCCTTGATAGACGAGCTGCTGGGGCCTCCCGAAGACGAGCTCCAGAGTCAGGAGAAGACAATCTACCTCAACGACGCCGTCAAGAAATTCAGCTGAGCCGCAGATGGTAATTCTCTTTATCCACGGACTCGCGTCTTCCGGGCAGTTCAAGACGGCTTCCTCCCTGCATCATCTTCTGCGTCCCTGCGAGGTGATAGCGCCTGACGTGCCGATCGATCCCGACGAGGCTCTGTCGATGCTACGCGGGATCTGCGACGAGTCGCATCCCGACCTTATTGTCGGTCACTCGATGGGGGGATTCTGGGCTCAGAAGCTGCGTGGCTACAGGAAGATCCTGATCAACCCGGACTTTCACATTTCGCGCCTGATGCGCGCGCTCAGGGGCGAGGTGAAGTACCTCTCGGCGCGAGTCGACGGAGAGGTGAGCTTCACCATCACGGACAGCCTGTGCGACCGCTACCTTGAGATCGAGAAGACCCAGTTCGAGGGTCTGGACTCCGGGGAGATACTTCTCACTCAGGCTATGTTCGCCGAGCAGGACGAGCTCGTGGACTGCAGCGCAGAGTTCGAGCTTCACTACCCGGGCCGGGGCATAAAATATCCGGGCACGCACATACCGACGCACCCGGAACTCAAAAAGTATCTTCTCCCCCTGCTACTCTCCGACGTGGAAAGCGACTCTTAGGTCTTCGACCTCAGCATCCGTGATGGGATGGAGGGCGCCGAGAGGCTTGGCGAGAGTAAGACTCTTGGCCGAGAACGAAGCCACCTCCAGACGGTCGAAGGCATTGATCAGAGAGTCGGAGGCCACGATGACTGAGTCGTTGGAGAGCATCGCGCAAGGACGCGTGCGGAAGACTTCCGCCAGCTCCTCCATCTGCGAATACTGGGCTCCGAACGGGAACTTGGGGATATCCTGCAGGAATATCCAGCTCTCGGGGATGGTACGCACGTCGAACTTGACGTCGGTGGTGCAGAATCCCATCAGATAAGGGCACTGAGTGATCACTATGGCGTTGACCTTGGGGTTGCGGCGATAGATCTCATAATGCAGGGCGGCGGAGTGGCTCGGAGTCTTGCCGGCTTCGGCCATACCGTCCTTGATCTGCACTATGTCTTCCTCGTCGATGTCCCAGCGCTGGATGCCCGGAGGCGTGATGAGGAAGTCGTTGCCTCTCCAACGGGCCGACACGGTGCCGTACGAGCTGCTCATCAGACCCTGGTCGCAGGCGCGGCGCACGAGCTTGCAGATGTCGGCCCTGACCCTCCTCTCATCGGACGGGTAGGACACGTTCATAAAGTGCTGCCAGTTGCAGGGGAGCATACTCTCGTGATACTGTATCTGCTCATCGGTGAGGTAGATGGGCTCGCCGAGAGTCTTCGCGTTGAGGATGGTGCGGGCGCAGAGCTCGAGAGTCTCGAACCTCTGGTATGCGTCGGCGATGTCCTCGCCGCAGAGCACCACACCGTGGTTCTCCATAATCACGGCCTTGTACTCGGGATTCTTCTTGAACTCACCTGCGATCTTCTCTCCGAGAGCCTCGCTTCCGGGGATATCGTAGGGGGCGAATCCGATGGGGCCGCACACATTGCGGGCCTGAGGGATGATGCTCGTGTCGGGAATCTGGTGCACGACACTGAAGGTCACCAGTCCGGGAGGATGCGCGTGGATGACGGCGTGCATCTTGGGGCGCATCTTGTAGAGGGCTTTGTGGAAGGGATATTCCGACGAAGGACGGTGGGGGCCGACGATGGTCCCGTCTGCCTTCACACACATAATGTCGGAAGGCTTGAGGGAACCCTTGTCGATGCCGGCGGGAGTGATCCAGATGTCTCCGTTCTCGTCCATAATGGAGAGATTGCCTCCGGAGGTGGTGGTCAGGCCGCCGCGGTATATCCTGCTGATGATCAGCACAAGCTGGTCGGCAGGGTGCATCAGTTTGGTGTTGAGCTGCTTCATAGGTTGTCGCTGTGTGAGAGAAGATACTGCTCGGCCTCGACTGACCAGAGGCCCTGATGAGCCTTGCAGATCTTGTCGAGCTCGGCATACACGGGGTTGGTCCTGCCCTTCTGCTCAAACTCGGTGATGGCGGTCAGAGGCATCTCGATATGGGTGTAGATGAGCTTCTTGCCGCCCTTGATCTCAGGGAGTCTGAGGGTGGTGTCGACCACGGCGTTGAGCCCTCCGATGTGGGTCACGAGGCCGGCCGGGTCCATACCCTTGCCCATCAGGTGGAGAGCTTCCTTCATATCGTCAGTGTTGCCACCGGATGTACCCACGATGTGGGTGGCGGCATAGTGGACGTTGTAGAAGTTGAGGGGAGCGCTGAAGTCGCTCTTGCCGGGGCCTGAGAAGAAGTTCAGACATCCGTCAAATCCGAGGATGGCGTCGGCCTGCTGGATCACGGCGGGCACGGGAGCCATCACGACCACGTCGTCGTAGCCTTCACCTCCGGCGATGCCGCGGAGGAGCTCCACGGGATTCTCGACAGCGGTGTTGACATAGTGAAGCTCGATGCCGCGGGACGCAGCGAACTCGACGGTGTAGAGCGAAGCTGCACGATCGAGACGAGCCTGATCGATGTCGGTGACGACGAAGAGGGACGGGTGTATGTCCTCGCGATAGAGCACATAGTTGATCATCGCGAGGCCCATAGGGCCGACGCCAGCGAGGAGAGCGAGCTTGCCGCCGTCCTTGATCTCCATCTTGTGCACGTATGAGCCGGGAGTAGTGTGGTAGTTGGCGTGCATAGCGCCCACCACGCAGCTCAGAGGCTCACTCAGCGATGCGGGATAGAATCCCTCTCCCTTGTAGGGAAGAAGGCAACCCTGGGTCATCACCTCGGCGGGGATGACGATATAGGTGGCGTCTCCTCCGATATACTGATAGGAATAGCCGGGAGCGCTGAGCACTCCGACGGGGCCGCCTTCGTAGGTGAGGGCGGGCTGGATGGAGAACTTGTCGCCGGGCTTGAACTGGCTCTGCCACTTCGCGCCGACCTCCACGATCTCGCCCGCGAACTCGTGGCCGATGATGGTGGGGTGCTCGGCGATGTCGTTAGGGACCCTCTTGTGGTCAGTCCCCTGGTGGGAGGACTTGTAGGAGGACATACAGATGCTGTCGCTGACGACCTTCGCGAGGATCTCGTCGTCCTTGATTGCAGGAAGCTCGAACTCCTCGAGTCTGAGGTCTTCCTTGCCGTATAATCTGACTGCTTTTGTCTTCATAATTAGTTAAGCATTACCTGGCCGCCGGTCACGGGGATAGCCTGTCCGGTCTCGCCTGTCTGATCGATTGCATAAAGAATGGCCCTGCACACGTCGATGGGGTTGCAGCCCTTGCGCATAGGGACCTTTGAGAGATAGTAGGCACGCACGTCGGCGACGGTCTTGGCGCCGGGCACCTTGCCGGCATTGAGATACTGCACGAAGAGGCCCTTGACGGGGTCGCTCCAGAGAGGTCCGTCGAGGAAGTTGCCGGGGCAGATGGCGTTGACCTTGATGTTGAAGGGGGCGAGCTCCAGAGCGAAACTCTGGGTGAGACCGATGCCGCCGAACTTGCTTCCAGCATATGCATAGTTGGCCTTGGAGCCCTCCAGACCGCTCTTGGAGTTGATCTGGATGATGTCGGCGAAGTACTCGGGGTCGAGCCCTGTCTGCACCTTCATTATGTGGCTCGCGACCTTGGAGCAGAAGAAGAATGCGTGATAGTTGATCTTGGTGACGAACTCGAAAGTCTCGGGGGTGAGAGTCTCGAGGTCTCCGGCGCGGGCGACTCCGGCATTGCTGACGAAGGCGTCGAGGGCGCCGAATTCGAGCACGGTGTCGCGCACGAGGGCCTTGATGCTGTCAAGCTCGCTGACGTTGACCTTCACGAAAATGGCCTTGTTGCTCCGGGCGATGGCGTTGAACGAATCGGCCGTGGCCTGGCCTGTGACCTCATTGAGGTCGGCGACCACGATGTTGGCGCCTTCCCTCACGAGCTCGCGGGCGATGCCCTCTCCGAACCCCTGGGCGGCGCCGGTGACGATGATTGTCTTGCCTTCCACGCGACCCTTGCTGCCGGAAGCGGACACCTTGCGGCGGTAGTTCTCCACCTCCCAGTTGTCGATGAAGGATATCTGACGGCGGGTCATAGGATGCTCGCCTCCGAACGATGCGGCATACCAGGCGACCTTGAGAGCGTCTGTGAAGACGTCGGTGATGATCTGCGCATTCTTCGCGCTGTCACCTACCGCAAGCATACCGGCGCCCTTTAGGAGCACCACCTTGGGAGTGTGGCCGCGGCGGGAGACATAGGCCTCGAGCTTGCGCTCGGCTGTCTTCACGTCGAAGGAGTCGAGAAGCACGTACTCGCTCTTGCAGTAGACGATCTCGTCGGGGTTGAAGGGAGCCTTGACGGCATCCCAGTTGTCGAGGCCCCAACTGACCAGGGCGCCCGCGCTGAACTTGACGGTCTTGACTCCGCGGCCGGCGCGGCTGAGGATGGTGCGCACGGCGGGGATGAATTCGTCGAGACCCTCGGGAATCTGCGCAGCGCCCTCGGGCAGGGCCTCTATGCGAGCGTAGAGCTTGTCCATCACGCCTGCATACAGGGCGTCGACCTCGGCGGGAGTGTCGGCTCCCACGAAGATGCCGTGGTTCTGCAGGAAGATGACCTGAGGCTCCACTCCCCTCTCGGCCTTATAGGCCTTGATGCGGTTGAACACCTTCTTGAAGAGGGTGTAGCCGGGGTCGGTGTACTCGATGTAGAGCGCATCCGGGAACATATCCGTGCACTCGGCCTTGGCGTACTGGGAGCACATCATACCGTTCACGACGGTCGGATGCATATGCACCACATAGGCGAAGCTCATACAGTTGTGAAGCGAAGTCTCCACGCTGGGACGGCGGTCGCGGGTGATGCAGGCGGCGGCAAGGTCGTTCTTGACCTGCTCTTCGCGCACTGCAGTGTCGGCGCTGTAGCGCTTGCGGCCCATAGGATTGAGCATCTTGCGGTCGAGCACCGCGAATCCGTCTTCGGTGATGGTGGCCAGAGCGTGTCCGCTCGCCTTCACCCAGAGCTTCTCTTCGTTCTTGTAAGAAGTGTTGCCGCCGCCTGCAATCACATAGCGGGGGTCGGAGCCATACTTGCGTGAGATGGCGATGAGTTCTTCTATTTCTTTCATATTGACTTCTGGATTAGTTCGTCGCCGGCGTCGATGCTGTCGAGACCTGCCTGATGGGCGGCCACGGCGCAGGCGCCGCGATAGTTGATCTCGCGGAGCTTCTCGCTCAGACCCTCGGGGTGATTGCGGGTGCGCAGCTTGACGGGCTCCATCGCGGGAGTGTTGTGCTCGCTGCCGAAAGTGACCACGAACCCTTCGTCCTCGAGGTAGGAGGCGTACTGCTCCAGGGTCTCGGTGGTGTTGCGGGTGGTGATGAACTCCACGCTCTTGAAGCCACGCTTCCTCAGAGTGTCGGCGCACTTCTGGAGGTCCTGCTCAAAGTCGGTGAAGCAGCCCTTGGCGTCGTCGGCGAGGAAGGGGTAGGTCGGGATGCCTCCCGCAGCCTCGATGATGGACTGGACGGTGGTCATCGGGAGGAACGCCTTGGGGTCTTCGGGCACGAATGCAGCGCCGCCGGACTTGAGGAGGTTGCCTCTGATCTCGTTCTCCACGCCTGCGATATTGGAGATATCGGACTTGAGGGCCTTGCCGCCGAAGATTCGCTCGTAGAAGGCGGCCTTTTCGGCATCGGAGACTCTGGAGTCGACCGCGAGGCGGAGCGCCTTGGCGAGATGCCTCTCGCGGATGGAGCCGCGGGTGAGGGTCTTCTCGACTTCACCAAAATCGATGTTGAACCCGGCCTTCACGGCGTCCAGATGGGCGTTGAGCTTGCCGCACATCTTCTCCACCTGGGCGTTGGACTCGGCCTTGACGGCCGCGAGCTGACGGGCGGGCTCACCGCTGAGGATGACGGGATATGCAAGGCCCTTGCCGCTGAGGTAGGTGCGTCCGGGGTTGTTGGGGTCGTTGACCCTCACTCCGGCGGCCTGGTCCTCGACGTTGAGCGAGATGAACTCGATGTTGAACAGGGGGAAGAGCCTGCGGGAGCAGCACTCCTGCTTCCACTGTCCATATCCGTCCATTGAGTAGAAATCATTGATCCCCACCACCTTGACTCCCTCAGAGGCTGCCATGTCGAGTGCCTGGGGCACGTCGTTGAACGCACTGAAGGAGTACGGGGTGTGAAGATGGGCGTTGACGTCGACTACTTTCATACTAGATACCCTTCTTGGCTCTGAGTACAAACTGGGCCGCGGTCTGGTTGGTGACGGGAGTGTAGTCCTTCAGAGGGACCATCTTCTCGTTGATCGCGTCGATGAACCACTCGGGTTGAGGGAAGAACGCCTCCTCGAGCTCGTGGCAAGGGGTGATCCAGTTGCGGGAGCCGAGCACCACGGGAGCTGCGTCGAGGTAGTCGAAGCAGAGGTCCGCGATGTTGGCCGCAAGGTCGTTGAGGAACGATCCGCGGGCAGCGGCGTCGCCGGCTATGATGATGCGTCCGGTCTTCTTGACGGACTCGATGACCTTCTCGTAGTTGAAAGGCACCATCGAGCGGGCGTCGATGACCTCGGCCTCCATACCGTATTTCTCCTTGAGGATGTCGGCGGCCTTGAGGGCGCGGTAGAGAGTGGCGCCGAGGGTCAGGAAGGTGACGTCCTTGCCGACTCTCTTGACGTCGGGCTCTCCGATGGGGATCTCGTAGTACTCGGCAGGCACTCCACCCTGGTGGAATTCCTCACCCTTGTCGTAGATGCGCTGGCTCTCGAAGAAGATGACGGGGTCGGTGCCCTGAAGGGCGGAGTTCATAAGACCCTTGGCGTCGTAGGGAGTCACGGGGAAGACAACCTTCAGGCCGGGGATGTGGGCGCAGAGGGAAGTCCAGTCCTGGGAGTGCTGGGCGCCGTACTTGCTACCGACAGACACTCTCACGACCACGGGCATCTTGAGGATGTTGCCGCTCATCGCCTGCCACTTCGGGAGCTGGTTGAAGATCTCGTCACCGCAGCATCCGAGGAAGTCGCAGTACATTATCTCGGGGATCACGCGGCCGCCGCACATAGCGTAACCGATGGCTGTGCCGATGATTGCGGCCTCGGCGATGGGTGAGTTGAAGAGGCGGTGGTAAGGGATGGCCTCGGTGAGTCCGCGATAGACGGCGAACGCGCCGCCCCACTCACGGTTCTCCTCGCCATAAGCGACGAGGGAGGCGTCCTTGTAGAAGCGGTCCACGACTGCCTCGAAGATACCGTCCTTGATGTTGTACATCTTCATCTTGCTGACGGGCTTGCCTTCGGCGTCGGTGTAGAAGCGGGTCTTGCCGGCAATCTGCTTGACTCTCGGGTTCTCCTCCAGAGGCAGGAGCACGTCGGGCTTGGCATCGGACAGAGAGTCGACGCTCTGGTTGGAGAACATCATATCGCCGAGGAGTTCGTTCTCCTTGACAAGGTCCATACGGGGGCTCAGGGTGTCGTCGATGGCGAGCTTGTAGCAGTCGAAGATGGTAGCCTTCATCTCGGCCTGGATGGCGTCGAGATCGGCCTGGGTTGCAACGCCCGCTTCGATGAGCTTCTTGCCGTAAGCGACTATGCAGTCTTCTGCCAGCCAGGCTTCCTGCTCCTCCTTGGTGCGGTATGAGCTCTGGTCACTGGGAGAGTGGCCGCTGTAGCGGTAGGTGACGACGTCGAGAAGGGCGGGTCCCAGCTTCTGCTCGAGAAGGGCCTTCTTGCGGCGGAATGCGTCGATGACGGCGAGAGGGTTGTATCCGTCCACGCGCTCGGCGTTCCAGGCATCGGGCTTGAAGCCGGCGCCGATACGTGCGGGGAAGGTGTATCCCATAGTCTCGCCGCGGGTCTGTCCGCCCATTGCGTACTGGTTGTCCATCACGTTGATGAGGACGGGCAGGCCGCCCTTCATATCGCCCTCCCAGAGGGTGTTGAACTGGTCCATCGAGGCGAATGTCATACCTTCGAGCACGGGGCCGCGGGCCATTGCGCCGTCGCCGAGGTTGGCCACGACGATACCCTTCTTGCGGTTGACCTTCTTGTAGAGAGCAGCGCCGACCGCGATGGAGCCGGAGCCGCCGACGATGGCGTTGTTGGGATAGATGCCGAAAGGAGTGAAGAAGGTGTGCATCGATCCGCCGAGGCCCTTGTTGAATCCGGTGGTGCGGGCGAAGATCTCGGCGATGGCTCCGTAGATGAGGAACCTGATGCCGAGCTGCTTGGTGCTGCCGGTGAAGTCCTTCCCGGCGACGGCTACCGTGGCGCCGCCCCAGAACTCGTCCATTATCTTCTTCAGCTCATCCTCGGGGAGAATCTCGATGGAGCGGAGGCCCTTGGCGAGGATCTCGCCGTGGGAGCGGTGGCTTCCGAAGATGAAGTCGTCGGTGTCGAGGGCGTAGGCCATACCGACTGCGGCGGCTTCCTGCCCGGCGGAAAGGTGGGCGGGGCCGGGGTTGTTGTAGGCTACTCCGTTGTAGCCGCCTGTGGTTTTGACGAGGTTGAGCATAGTCTCGAACTCGCGGATCGTGAACATGTCACGATAGATGCGCAGGAGGTCTTCCTTGGTGAAGTTCTTCTCCTTGAGCTCGTCCTTGATGCTCTTCTTGTACTGCATTACGGGAATCTCGGGGAAGGTTATCTGACTTCCGGCTTCCTCGCGGAGGACCTTGTTGGGGTCGATGTAAATTGACTTGGGCATATTTTAGTGTTTTGTTATTTGAATGCGAATGCTGTTTCTTTGATGATTTCGGACACGGTGGGGTGAGGGAAGACGACTTCCTTGAGCTGCTCGAGGGTCATCTCCTGCTCGATGGCGATGCACATGCTCTGGAGAATCTCCGAGCAGGGGTTGCCGAGCATATGCACGCCGAGCACCTCGTGGTACTTGGCGCCGACGATTATCTTGCATATGCCCTCGCCGCCTTCGTTCTCGGCGACGAAACGCCCGGAGTAGGCCATAGGGAGCTTGACGACCTTGAAGTCGAGGCCCTTCTTCCTGGCCTCCTCCTCCGTGACGCCGACTCCGGCGACCTCGGGGTTGGTGTAGACGATGCCTGGGATGGCGTTGTAGCGCATCGAGTCCTTCTTGCCGAGGATATTGTTGACCGCGACCTCACCCTCGCGGCTTGCGGTGTGCGCGAGCATCGAGAATCCGGTCACGTCGCCTGCCGCGTAGACATTGGGGATGTTGGTGCGCATATGCTCGTCGACCTTGATGCCGTAGGGGCGGCCGGCGGGGTTGAGGGCGAGCTCGACGCCTATATTCTCGAGGCCGAAGCCCTGGAGGTTGGCCCTGCGGCCCACGCTCACGAGGATCTTGTCGCCGCTGACACGGCAGACCTTGCCTTCGGGGTCTTCGTAGACGACAGTGTTGCCTTCGATGCCGGTGACCTTGCACTTGAGGCAGAAGTTGATGCCTCTCTTGGCGTAGATGCTCTGAAGCATCGAGCTGATCTCGTCGTCCAGAGGTCCGAGGATCTTGGGAAGCATCTCCACGACGGTGACCTTGGTGCCGAGAGTGCTGTAGAATGCGGCGAATTCCATACCGATGACTCCGCCGCCGATGACGACGAGCTCCCGGGGCTGCTCCTTGAGGGAGAGAATCTCGCGGTTGGTGACAATCACGTCGCCGGCTTCCTTGAGGCCCGGGAACGGAGGCACGGCGGCCTCGCTTCCGGTGCAGATCAGGAGGTTCTTGGCGGTGTACTCGGTGTCGGCGGCCTTGACGGTGACGCCGTCGGCTCCGCGGCCAGTGATGACGGCGTCAGCGCTCACCACTTCCACCTTGAAGCCCTTCATGGCGGCCTTGATGCCGCCGACGAGCTTGCGCACGACCTTGTCCTTGCGCTCCACGAACTCGCCGTACTTGAACGTGGGGTTCTCGGTGTAGACTCCGTAATGGTCGCCCGTCACGGCATAGTTGTAGACCTTGGCGCTGTACAGGAGCGTCTTGGTGGGGATACATCCCTCGTTGAGGCACACGCCGCCGAGAGACTTGCGTTCGAAGAGGACAACCTTGAGTCCTGCCGCGCCTGCGCGCTCGGCGGCAACATATCCGCCGGGGCCGGCTCCGATGATAGCTAAATCGTACATTATCAGGAGTTATTTTAGAATTCGACTTCAAGTGTCTCAAGCTCGGTGGCCACCTGCTTGAGGAATCTGGTGGCCTCGCCGCCGTCGACGGCGCGGTGGTCGTAGGTGAGGCTCAGGCCCATGAAAGGCACGAACGCCACGACTCCGGCGCCGAGGTCCTTCGGGCGAAGGGTGATGGTGCCGACTCCGAGGATGGCGCTCTGGGGGACGTTGATGATGGGAGTGAAGTACTCGACTCCGAATCCGCCGAGGTTGGAGACTGTGAACGAAGCGGCCTCGGGAGAGAGGAGGTCGGGATTGACGCAACCCTTCTTGGCGTCTTCGGCGATCTTCTTGAGCTGCTTGCTCAGGCCCACGATGTTGAGCTCGTCGGCGTGAAGCACCGCGGGCACCATCAGGCCGCGCTCGGTGTCGACCGCGCAGCCGAGGTTGACGCTGCTGAAGATGCGCATCGCGTCGCCGAGGCAGTGGGAGTTGAGGTTGGGGAACTTCTTGAGGGCCTTGATGACGGCGTAGCAGACAAAGTCGTTGATGGTGATGTTGACGTCGATCTTGCCTTCTTCGAGAGCCTTCTTGGCCTTCTTGCGGAGAGCCTGGACCTTGCGGGCGTCGGCTCCGAGCATATGGGTGAGCTGGGCGGAGTTCTGCAGGGAGTTGTACATCGACTTGGCGATGAGTTTGCGCATATTGCTCATCTTCACGACCTCGAACTCTGCGCCTTCGCCCGCGATGTCGGTGTGGTTGGCCTTCCAGACCTTGAGGTCGGAGCCCTTGACGGTGCCGGCGAGGCCGGTGCCCGCTGCGGGAGCGGCGAGGCCGCCTTCGGCCATCTTCGCCTTGGCAAGGCCGGTGAGGCTGACAGAGGCGGCCTGCACGTCGCGCTCGATGACGCGCCCGTAGGGGCCGGAGCCGGCGATCTGCTCCACATTGACACCCTTCTGCTCAGCGAGTCTGCGCGCCCTCGGGCTCACGCCGCAGGAAGCACCCTTTTCTTGTGCTTCGTGGACTGGAGCTCCACTCGCACCTGCGGAGGGAGCAGGCTGTGCCACCGACGGGGCATTCCCCCCCTGTTCTGCCCCTGCAGGAGCTGCCTGGGGTGCCGAGGGGCCATTACCCTTATCTTCTGGTCCCTCGGCACCAGCAGGCAGTCCTGCAGAAGATGCAGAAGGAGCGAACTCGGCGAAGGACTCGCCGGGGGCGCCGATGACCATCACGTTGGTCAGGCAGGGAATCTCGTCGCCGTCCGCGAAGAACACGGCAAGAACCTCTCCCTCGACCTTGGCTTCCTCTTCGAAGGATGCCTTGTCCGTCTCATAGCTGAAAAGAACGTCGCCGGCGCTGACCTTGTCGCCGACTTTCTTCTTGAATTCGGTGACGATGCAGCTCTCCACCGACTGGCCCTGTTTGGGCATTATCACTACATTTGCCATTATAGAAAAAATTAGATTTGATTGCGCGGTTGTATTACATACAAAGCTACGAGTTTAGGGCCACTTGACGTTCGTGTTAATAACAAATCATTTTACGTTTTTGCCACGCGCGGCTCTCCTTCCGTTACGTTCGACCCATTCGGAAGGCGAGAAGCCGGTCTGCTCGATAAACTGCTTGCGGAAGTTGCTCCTGTCGGGAATCCCGACCCTCTCCCCCACCGCGTCCAGAGTAAGGGTCGGAGTCTCGGCAAGAATCAGTTTGGCCTCCCTGATGCGGTACTTCTTGCGGAGCTGGCGGAAGGAGGAACCCATACGAATCCGGCAGAATGACGAGAGTTCGACGGCGCTGACCCCGAAGCTGTCGGCCACGACCTCTTCGGGGACCGCTTCGAGGTAGCCCTTGCGCGAGAGCCACTCGCCGAATGCGAGAGCGATTTTGATGTCCGTGCTCTTCCTGTCGGGGATGCAGGACTGAAGTATCGCCCTGATCAAAAATTGATAGAATCTGTTCATCGGTCTAGAATTAATATCCGGCTAGAATCGTAAATCAAGTCGGAAGAAGGCGACCGGAACATAAAAAAATTGATAAGAAACATAAAAATCGTATCTTTGCGCAGCCAAAAAAGACACGCAATGTTTGAGAATCTGTCAGATAAACTGGAGAAGTCCTTCAAGCTTCTGAAGGGTGAAGGAAAGATAACCGAGATCAATGTCGCCGAGACGCTCAAGGAAGTGCGCAGGGCCCTGCTCGACGCCGATGTGTCCTACAAGGTCGCCAAGGATTTCTGCGACCGCGTCAAGACCAAAGCCATCGGCACGGGCGTGCTGACAGCCGTGAAGCCCCAGCAGATGATGGTCAAGATAGTCCACGACGAGCTGGCCGAGTTTATGGGCAGCCAGAGCGTGGACATCAACATCAAGGGCAATCCCGGGATAGTGCTCGTCGCCGGTCTCAACGGCTCCGGTAAGACCACCTTCTGCGGCAAGCTCGCCCTGTACCTCAAGAGCAAGAGGGGGCAGAAGGTCCTTCTCGCCGCCTGCGACACGTTCAGGCCCGCGGCAATCGACCAGCTCAAGACCCTGGGCGAGCAGGTGGGAGTGAGCGTGTTTGCCGTCGAAGGGGAGAAAGACCCCGTCGCCGTGGCAAAATCGGCAATAGCCAAGGCCCGCTCGGAGGGGTACTCGACAGTCATCCTCGACACGGCCGGACGGCTCACCCTCGACAACGAGCTGATGGACGAGATCCGCACCCTGCACGGCGCGGTGAGACCCACCGAGAGCCTTTTCGTGGTCGATTCGATGACGGGACAGGACGCGGTCGAGTCGGCCAAGGCATTCAACGAAGCCATCGACTACGACGGAGTCGTGCTCACCAAGATGGACGGCGACACCAGAGGCGGCGCAGCCCTCTCGATCAAGGCCGTCACCGGCAAGCCCATCAAGTTCGTCGGCATCGGAGAGAAGATGGAGGCCCTGGACGCATTCCACCCCTCGCGCGTCGCCGACAGAATCCTCGGTATGGGCGATGTGGTCTCCCTCGTCGAGAAGGCTCAGGAAGCCTACGACGAGAAGGAAGCCCGCGAGCTCAAGAAGAAGCTGGCCCGCAATCAGTTCACTCTCGAAGATTTCTACGCCCAGATACAGCAGGTACGCAAGATGGGCGACATCAAGGACCTTGCGGGGATGATCCCCGGGATGGACAAGGCCATCCGCGACGTTGACATCGACAACGACAAGGCATTCAAGTCGACCGAGGCCATAATACTCTCGATGACCCCCTACGAGAAGCAGCACCCCGATGTGATCAACGGCAGCCGCCGCCAGCGCATCGCGAAGGGCTCGGGGACCACGGTGGCCGACGTCAACAAGCTCCTGAAGCAGTTCGAGAGCTCCCGCAAGATGATGAAGATGGCGATGGACGGATCGCTGGCCGCCCGTCTCAAAGGGATGAGGCACTAGATCTTGAAGAACCTGCTGCATATCATCCTTCCGGCAGCGGCGGCCCTGATTGCCGCGGCCTGCTCCCACCGCGTCCCGGATCAGGAGGGGCAGGAGGCGGAAAAATTCCTCCCGATGGGTTTCGACACGGACATCTACCTCTGCGAGGAGAGCCGGATCCGGTCCGGAGAGACCTTCACCGGCCTTATGAACCGTTGCGGGCTCGGCGCCGCCGACTGCTACAGTCTGGCGCAGCTCTGCGACACCACCTTCGACGTCCGCAGGGTCATAGCGGGCAAGACCGTCAAGGCATATTACAGCGGAGACAGCCTCTCAAGGCATCTGGAGTATGTGGTCTATGAGCACGACAGGGTCCGGAGCACCATCTTCAAGTGCAGCGACTCGCTGTGCCTGTGGAACTACGAAAAACCCGTCACACTGGAGCGCAAATACGCCGACGTCACCATCAACAGCTCCCTCTGGAACGATATGATTGCCGCCGGCTCCTCCCCCGCCCTGATCATGGACCTTGCCGACATCTACCAGTGGAGCGTCAATTTCTTCACACTCCAGAAGGGCGACAGGTTCAGGGTCATCTACAACCAGAAAGTCTGCGAAGGCGAGTTCATAGCCATCGACACCGTATTCTTCAGCCTCTTCGACGGCGGCGGCAAGCAGATCGGCGCCGCGCGCTACCAGATTCCGGGCGAGAAACGGGCCACCTACTGGGGCAAGGGAGGCGAGAGCCTGAAGAGGATGTTCCTCAAGGCTCCTCTCAGATACAACCGCATCAGCAGCCGCTTCAGCTATCACCGCAAGCATCCCGTCACCGGCAAGGTCAAGGCCCACACCGCGGTCGACTACGCCGCTCCCACAGGCACTCCCGTCCACGCCATAGGCGACGGCACCGTGACCCTCTGCGGCTGGGACGGCTCGGGAGGAGGCAACCGCATCCGCATCAAGCACATGCAGGGCTACGAGAGCTGCTATATGCACTTGTCGAAGTTCGCGAAGGGCATCCACTCCGGATCGAGAGTCAGTCAGGGCGAGCTCATCGGCTACGTCGGCGCCACAGGCACCGCCACCGGCCCGCATCTGGATTTCCGCATCTGGCTCAAGGGCAAGCCCATCGACCCCCTGAGCCTCAACTCCCCCGCCTCGGACCCTCTTCCGAAGCAGTATCTCGAAGAATTCGACGCCATCTACGACGCCTATATGGCCGAGATTGAAGGCGCAGCGGGCCTATAGCAGGTACTCGCGGGCCAGCCGGACATATTCGTCCACTCCTTCGTCGATAAGGGAGGCGGCCATCTCGGGGGTCACCTTCTTGACGAATTTGGCAGGGACCCCGGCCCACATCTCCCCGGGCCCGATATGAGCGCCGCCGAGCACCAGCGCGCCAGCAGCCACCACAGACCCGGTGCCTACCACGGCGCCGTCGAGCACGGTGCAGCCCATACCGAGCAGGCACCGGTCTTCCACCGTGCACGCGTGGACGGTGGCATTGTGGCCTATCACCACATCGCTGCCTATCTTGACATTGCCGCCGTCTCTGGACGTGATGTGGATGCAGACGCAGTCCTGCACGCTCACGCGGTCTCCTATCTCGATGGAATTGCCGTCGGCTCTCACCACGGCGCTGTACCACACGGAGCAGTCGCGCCCTATCTTCACATCTCCCGCAATGGCGGCAGTCTCGGCGACGAATGTCCCCTCTCCTATCTGAGGCAGTCTGCCCTTGAATTCTCTGATAATCATCTATGTGTCTTTTAGGCCGGGTCCACGTCGAAATGGATGTGGCCGGAGTAATTGTATTCTTTCTCTATGTATCTGATGCTCAGCGCCATCTGATGCTTCCTCCCGGAGGCCTCGCCGGTGCGGGGAAGAGTGGTCCTGAACCTGACGCAGTCTTCGCCTTCGAGCCTTGCGGCGTCGGGCTGCGAGCGGGAGACAATGGATGCGAACTTCTTCAGACGGGCGGGATTGGAGTCCCGGATGACAGTGTCGACCATTCTCGTGAATGGAGGCAGATTGAAGTCTTTCCGCTCGGCGAGAAGCGCCTCCTCACCCGCGGCTCCCCTGAGCATAGCGAACACGGGATGCGAGGCGCGGGCTGTCTGAAGGACAATCCTGTCGGCCTTGAGAGACAGTCTTACCAGGGTCTGCAGGGCCTTCTCGTCCGAGCGGAAATCCGACTTGTCGAAGAGGGCGTCTGCCTGAAGCACTGCCAGAAGACTGTATTTCTTCGAGGCCGCGAGAGCCTCGGAAGGCTTCAGGATATCGATCTTCCGATCGGGGAACGTCTCCGAGAGCTGCGCCCTTAGCGCCTGCCCGTCTTCCCAACATCTCACCAGAGCTATCCTGTCCGGGGCCTGCCGAATCTCGTCCTCAAGCTTGTAGGACACGTCAGCGCGCATCCCGCGCTTTCTCTTCTCGGCAGTGATGTCGATTATTTGCACATCGTGGCAAGGCACTCCCCCCGGAGGATGTGCCGCCCACGGCACAGGAGTGGGGAGACCATGAAATGGTGGGGTCGGCGCAGCCGACTCCTCCGGGGGGAGTGCCTTGCCACGATTGTATTGCAACAACAAATATTTTCCCGCCTGCAGATTGAGCATCGTCTCAAGCGAGGGGCAGCAGGTCCCCAGTATGACGCGGGCGCCGTGGATGCGAGCAAGCACAATGGCGGCGTCGCGGGCATTGAAACGGGGGGCGTGGTCGGAGCGCTTGAACGCGGGATCCTGCTCCTGGTCGACGATGACAAGTCCGAGCGAGGTGAACGGCAGGAGGACTGCGCCCCTTGTCCCGACTATCACGACAGGATCGCCGCTTCGCAGCGCCGAGGAGACGTCGCGCCTTCGCGCGGCAGTCATAGCGGGACTGTAGGACAGAAGGTTGTCCGCAAACCTGCGTTTGAGTCTCCTCTGCATCAGCGCCGACTCCCGGGCATCTCCCACGAGCACAAGCACATCCGAGCCCTCGGAGAGGGACCTGGCTATCTGCGCGGCATATGTATCCATCCTGTCCGGCGCAACTATCACCCCGGGGGTGCTGTCGAACGAGCGCTGAGCGCACTTCCCTCCGGTCGTCGTGCGCTTCCCGGAGCGCGCCGCCTTGCGGGCCAGAGCCATCTCGGCATCGACGAGCCCCTGGGGATAAGCCGCCTTGTAGACCTCCCCCGGGCTGCACATATAATATGAAGAGAGGAACTGCCAGAATTGTATCTCTTCTCCGGTGACGGGGCTGAGCTCCTGAAGGGGAGCTCCGATGGGGAGAATCTTGTCTTCATCCACATCCGGCGCATTCTCCTCGCCCATCACCACACCCACATAGTCCTTGCGGGCGAACTTCACTGCGACCCTCGTCCCCACAGGGTACGGGACAGAGGAGCGGTAGCTTGGGAGCCAGTCAAGTTTGAGCGGCAGGAGGACCTTGAGATACATAGAACAAAAATAAATATTTTTTGGCGTTTCTTACCTATTTTGCATAAGTTTGTACTCTATGAGAAGAATTCTGATGACTTGCACGCTGCTGCTCTCGGCAGTGGTCGCCACCGCGCAGGGAGCGCTCATTCATTCACAATGGGAAGGAAAGAGAGTGGCCTTCCTCGGAGACTCCATCACCGACCCCGCCCAGGTGGAGAAACACAACAATATCTACTGGTGCAACCTTGCCGGGATGCTCGGGTTCCAGCCCCTGGTCTATGCCGTAAACGGCCACAGGATGAACCAGATACCAGGCCAGGCAGACCGCCTCGAGAAGGAAGTCGGTCAGGGAGTCGACGCCATCATCGTCTTCATCGGCACCAACGACTACAATGCGGGCATCCCTCTCGGAGAATGGTACAGCTACACCGACTCCACCACCATCGACGACGGCCCCGCAGAGGTGTCGAGGCGCCACAGGGAGCTCATCTTTGACGATGCCACCTTCAAGGGCCGCACCAACACCACGATGAGGCACCTCAAGACGCACTTCCCCGACAAGCAGATAATCTTCGTCACCCCCATACACCGCGGCTACGCCAGGTTCAGCGACAAGAACATCCAGCCGCCCGAGGACTTCGCCAACGCGTGCGGCTCCTTCGCGGACGAATATGTCCGGGCCATCAAGGAAGCGGGCAACATCTGGGCCGTGCCGGTGATCGACCTCAACAGCATCAGCGGCCTGTATCCGCTCCTGGAAGAGCACGACCGCTATTTCCGCAATCCCGAGACCGACCACCTGCACCCCAACACCGCGGGCCAGAAGCGTATGGCCGAGGCGCTCTGCTATCAGCTCCTCGCCTACCCGGCGTGCTTCCCCAAATACTGCGCCCTGAGCTTTGACGACGGTCCCAACACGACCACGACGATGCAGGTGCTGGACATTCTGGAAGAGAACGGCATAGCGGCATCATTCTTCCTCATAGGAAACAACATCACCGAGAAGACCATCCCCGTGATGAAGAGGGCGGTCAGCCTCGGCTGCGACCTGGAGAACCATTCATTCAGCCACCCGTATTTCTCCAAACTCAGTGAATCCCGGATGAGGGAAGAGACCGACCGCACGTCGGATCTCATCGAGAAGGCGGTGGGGCGCAGGCCCGAGTATTTCCGCCCTCCTTACGTCGACCACAACGACCTGTCGCACAAGACTATAGACCTGACCTTCATCTATGGGCGCAGCTTCCAGGACTGGAACCCGAAGGTCAGCGTGCAGGAGAGAATTGACGGCATCCTCACCAGGGTCGGAGACGGAGACATAATCCTGCTTCACGACTGCAGCGGCAACGATGCCACTCTCGAGACCCTGAGGGTCATCATCCCCGAGATGAAAAGACGCGGCTTCACATTCGTCACCGTCCCGCAGCTCTTCGAGCAGGTCAGAGGCCGCAGGCCCGCAGCCCACAACGGGAAGGTCTACACCAACGCCTACGTCGACTAGTCCGCAAGACAAAAGTCGAGCGAGTGCTTCAGGGCCTGCTTGTCAAGGTTCTGGCCGATGAATACGAGCTTCTGCATCCTGTCGCCGTAGTCGGGATCCCAGTCGCGGCGAAGGATGGGGTCGCTTTCGAGCTGCTCTCTGAGCTCATCCTCGGGCATCGTGGCGTACCACTGTCCGATGGCCTTCAGGCCTGTCTGGCTTCCGGCCTGCTCGAAGAGGAAACACACGTCCCTCTTGTCCGAGAAGTAGCATATGCCCTTGGCGCGGATGACTCCTGAGGGCCAGTGTTTCGCTATAAAATTATCAAACTTATTGATATCGAACGGTCTGCGCTCGCAGTAGACGTAGGTCCCGATGCCGTATTCTTCTGTCTCGCCGTGCTCCTCGTCCTCTTCGTCGTGCCCCTCGACGGCCGAGATCCAGGCCGCCGAAGCGGAGACGGAGTCGTAGTTGAAGAGGCCGGTGTGGAGAATCTCGTCGAGATCGACCTCCGCCCAGTCACACTCGATGATCCGGGCCTTGGGCTGGATGGTGCGGATAATCTCGCGCACCTTGCCAAGCTCCGGGCCGGACACGAGGGAGGCCTTGTTGAGAAGGATGACATTGCAGAATTCGACCTGCTCGATGACAAGCTTCTCCAGATCGTCCTCGCCGAAACTTCCGCGCAGGAGGTCCTTGGCGCAGCCGAACTCGTCCCTCATCCTGAGAGCATCCACCACCGTGACTATGCAGTCGAGGCGGGGCATCGCTTCCGAGACATATTCCGGACCCAGATATGGGATGGAGCATATGGTGCGGGCGATGGGCTCCGGCTCGCATATGCCGCTGGCCTCGATGACTATGTAGTCGAACCTGCCGTCAGAGGCAAGCTCGCTGAGCTGCTCCACGAGGTCCATCTTGAGGGTGCAGCAGATGCATCCGTTCTGCAGGGAGACTAGATTGTCGTCTCCACGCCCCCCGACGATGCCTTCCTTGGCAATCAGGGACGCGTCTATGTTGACTTCGCCTATGTCATTGACTATCACGGCGAATCTGATGCCTCTCCTGTTGGAGAGAATCTTGTTGACGAGGGTTGTCTTGCCGCTCCCAAGGTATCCTGTGAGGAGCAGCACCGGAGTCTGTCTCATATCAGTGGGTGATGTAATTGTCGGGATGAAGGCCCGTCAGATGCAGGTCTTCGTAAGTCTTCTGCAGCCGCTCGGTGTCGGCTCTGGCATCGCCGGTAAGAGGGAAAACTCCGTGGATGCCCACGCGCTTGCGCCCCCAGTCGACATATGTCACATAGACCGGCACACCGGCGGCGGTGGCTATCGTGTGATAGCCGGTCTTCCACTTGCGCACGGGCTTCCTCGTGCCTTCCGGGCACATCGCGAGATGGAAGGGCTTCCCGCCGGGGGCGTTCATCTCGTGCACAATCGAGAGAATCATATCCTGAGGGTGCCTGCGGTCAATCGGGAAGCCTCCGAGTGCCTTAAGGACAAGGCCGAAGGGGAAGAAGAAAGCCTCCTTCTTGATCATTACCTTGAGATGGCCTCCCACGGCACGGTAGTAGAGGTATCCGATGAGGAAATCCCAGATGCTGGTGTGCGGAGCTTCGAGGAAGACGCAGTTCCTCTCTTTGACAACGTCTCCGACGAGTGTCCAGCCGGCGCGGCGGAGTATGAATCTGCAGAATCTACTGGTCATATAAACTAAAAAATCGGCCCCGAGACTATCTGGAGGCCGATTTCGTGGTGCTGGTAGGAGTTGAACCGACGACACATGGATTTTCAGTCCATTGCTCTACCACCTGAGCTACAGCACCGGGTTTCCCAAACGGGAATGCAAAGATAGACATTTTTTTTAAAGTCCCAAAAATTAATGCAGAATTCTCGCGATGTCCAGCGCAAGCCGCTCCCTGAGAGAGCGGTTCCGGGCGAGAACGGCATCAGACGCCCCCTGCGCTCTGGTGATGCCTCCGCAGATGTCGATGCCCGCGACCTCGGATCCGGCAAGCGGGATGATCCGGGAGAGGAGGTCTTCGTATGTCGCGCTCCCCTGATCCCAGTCGGTCTCGAATACCTCTTCCGAGAGGAAGTCAAGGTCTATCGAAAGGTACACGGGGCAGTCGCCCCCTTCCCTGTACAACGGGAGCCTTCGCGCGTCGCGGACCCATCCCCCGCAGCTCAGCATCCCGGGAGAGAAGAAGGACGGCTCCTGATCATCGGGGTGGTTGTCAATCAATTCGAGCCTGAAAGGGGTCTTCAGCCTCTCGAGAAAGAGAATGGTCAGGTAGTGATAGTCGCCGCTGTCTATCCAGTGCAGGGCGCGGACGGGGATGTGCGCGGTGCGTCGGCGGAGCTGCCCGGCGCTCGCGGGCGAGCAGTAGCAGCACGTGCCCTCTATGTCCGCGAGCCTGCAGATTGCCCCGGAAGAGAAAGACTCGTCGTCAAAAAGCGAAGAAATCGACAAAATGTGGCTTTCCATACACGCAAAGATAGTTTTTTTAAAAATTAAGTGCTACATTTGTTTGATTGAATTGACTTATGGAGGACGAAGTTTATCCCCTGGATTCCGATAAGGTTTACTACTCAATGGACGAGCTCACGCTCGATACCGAGGAGGGGCCCCGCACTCTCAAGATGGGAGCGTGGCTCAATGTGGATCCCGTCAGGATTCACAAGATGATAGTCCGCGAGAAGGTCTTGCAGGTCGACCAGCTCGAAGTCCTCAATCCCCTGGTCAGCAAGCTCCGCCGCGCCGACCCAGACTACTTCAAGCGCTTCATGGGGCTCAAACTCGTCATCGACTACCCCGGCTACAGCACGGGCATAGTCGCCAGCATCCCCTTCGAGACCGACCCCGTAGGGTTCTACAAATGGTGGCGCAAGGGCAAGCACGAAGACAAGGTCCACCTGTCGCTCGGCAACCAGATCCGCCTTTTCCAGAAGGTCGCCCTGATGGATTCCAAAATGATCCTCAAGAAAGACCTCGAACTCCTTAAATAACACCCAATGCCAGACATCAAAACAACCTGCCTTCACGACAAACACGTCGCGCTTGGCGCCAAAATGAGTCCCTTCGCGGGGTTCGACATGCCCATCCAGTACAGTTCAATCACCGAGGAGCACAACGCGGTGCGCGGCGCGGTCGGAGTGTTTGACGTATCTCATATGGGAGAGATATTCGTCTCGGGCCCTGACGCGAAGAAGTTCGTTAATCACATATTCACCAACGACGTGACATCCCTGGAAGAAGGCAAGATCCTGTACGGGATGATGTGCTACCCCGACGGAGGAGTGGTGGACGACCTTCTGGTCTACAGAGAGTTCACCGACGAAGACAAGTACCTGCTGGTGGTCAACGCCGCCAATATAGACAAGGACGACGCCTGGATGAGAGACAACGCGCAAGGCTACGACGTGCTCATCGACAACCAGTCCGACCGGTGGGGCCAGTTAGCCATCCAGGGCCCCGGCGCCGAAGAGGAGCTCATCAGTCTCCTCGGGCTCGAAGACAGCGAGGCGGAGGAAGAAGTCAGGGGCCTGAAATTCTACACCTTTGCCGACGCGGAAGACGAAGAAGGCAACAGAGTGATAATCAGCCGCACAGGCTACACCGGAGAGGACGGGTTCGAGGTCTACGCCACCCCCGCCAACATCAATTATCTCTGGGACGAGCTGATGGCCGACGGAGTCGCTCCCTGCGGCCTGGGGTGCCGCGACACCCTCCGCTTCGAAGCGGGACTCCCCCTCTACGGAGACGAGCTGAGCGCCGAAATCACCCCCGTGATGGCCGGCCTCGCGATGTTCTGCAAGCTCGACAAGGAAGAATTCATCGGGAAGGAGGCTCTTGCCGCGCAAAAAACTGACGGAGCGCCGAAAAAGCTCGTCGGCATCGAGATAAAGGACAGCGCCATCCCCCGCGCCGGATACCCCGTGGAGACAGCGGAAGGTGTGCAGGTAGGCGTGGTCACCACAGGCTACCACTCCATCAGCCTGGACAAGAGCATATGCTTCGCCCTTGTGGACAGCGCCTACGCGGCTCTCGGCACAGAACTCAGCGTGCGCATTCGCAAGAAGGTCTTCCCCGGCGAAGTGGTCAAAAAACGTTTCTACACAACAAACTACAAGAAATAACAATGAGCAAGATTATCGAAGGACTCCTCTACAGCGAGTCACACGAATGGGTCAAGGCCGAAGGCGACATCGCAATCATCGGCGTATCTGATTTCGCACAGGAAGAAATGGGTGACATCACCTACGTGGACCTCCCCTCCGAGGGAGACGAGGTCGCATCCGGCGAGGATTTCGGCGCTCTCGAGAGCGTAAAGGCCTCCAGCGAGCTCTATTCCCCCGTCAGCGGCACCGTCATCGAAGTCAACTCCGACCTCGAGGACGCTCCCGAGAAGGTCAACGAAGACCCCTACGGAGCCTGGATCATCAAAGTCAAGATGGCAGACAAGGCCGAGCTCGAGGCCCTTATGAGCGCAGCCGCCTACGCAGAAGTTGCCAAATAGCGATATGGGTTCATTCTGTTATTTCCCCCAGACGGAAGAAGACATCCGTCTGATGCTCGAGCGTATCGGAGTCAAGAATCTTGACGACCTCTACTCCGACGTCCCCGCAGATTTTATCCACAAAGGCGAATACGACCTCCCGTCCGCACTCAGCGAGCAGGAGGTTCGCGATTATTTCGAGAGCCTGGCCTCCAAGAACTCCAAGCTCAAGGTGTTTGTCGGCGCCGGAGCGTACGACCACTACACTCCCGCAGTGATTCCGTATATCACCTCCCGCTCGGAGTTCCTCACAGCCTACACTCCCTACCAGTGCGAGATCTCGCAGGGGACCCTCCGCTACATCTTCGAGTGGCAGAGTATGATATGCGCCCTGACAGGGCTGGACGTAGCCAACGCCTCGATGTACGACGGAGCCACCGCCGCGGCGGAAGCCGTGAGGATGTGCGTCGCCTCGGCGCGAAAGCGCGGCACCGTGGTGGTGTCGGCGGGGCTTCTTCCCAACGTGCTGCAGACCATCAGGACCTACGCCAGATACTCGGGAGTGAACATCGTGGCCTCCAAAGACCTCAAGGCGGACATCGAGGCGGCCGCGGCCGACCTGGCCGGTGTCCTCGTCCCTTCCATCAACCGCTATGGCGTCATCGAGGACCTGTCGGGACTCTCCGACCTCGTGCATTCGAAGGGCGCGCTGCTGGTCGAGTACTGCGACCCGTCGGCCCTCGGAGTGCTCAAGACTCCCGCCGAATGGGGAGCGGACGTCGCGGTGGGAGACGGACAGTCGCTGGGCATCCCTCTCTGCTACGGAGGCCCCTACGTGGGATTCATGGCGTGCAAGGAGGCTCTTATGCGCAAGCTCCCCGGCCGCATCGTGGGTCAGACCACCGACGCGGAAGGTCGAAGAGCCTTTGTCCTGACCCTTCAGGCACGCGAGCAGCATATCCGCAGGGAGAAAGCCACCTCCAACATCTGCTCCAACGAGTCTCTGATGGCTCTGTGGTGCACGGTATACCTCTCCATTATGGGTGCAGAGGGGCTTCAGAAGGTCAATTCCCTGAGCAGCGCCGGCGCGCATTATCTCAAGGAGCAGCTCCTCAAGACGGGCAAATTCTCCGACCCGATGCCGGGAGAGCCGTTCCTCAAGGAATTCGTGCTCACCCCTCTCGTCGATACGACAGTCCTTCAGCAGGCGCTCCTCGACGCCGGCTTCTTCGGAGCCCTCGAGATTGACGGTTACGTGTCATTCTGCGTCACCGAGAAGCGCAGCAAGGAAGACATCGACGCTCTCGTCGAAGTTGTCAAATCAATCAAGTAAGGAGGAAGAGCCATGAAATACTACGACAAACTCATTTTCGAACTCTCCAAGACAGGCCGCTCAGGCTACAGCCTCCCCGAGTCGAAGTGCCCCGAAGCTCCCGCTCCGGGCGCGAGGCTCAGTCGCGCACAAGCTCCCGCTCTGCCCGAAGTGAGCGAGCTGGATGTCGTGCGCCACTACACCAACCTCAGCCAGATGAATTTCGGCGTCGACACGGGGTTCTACCCCCTGGGCAGCTGCACGATGAAATACAATCCCAAGATCAACGAGGAGATCGTCCCCCAGTTCAACGGCCTGCACCCTCTGCAGCCCGCCTCGACGGTTGAGGGCGCAGCGAAGGTCTACGAAGGCCTCGACAAGGCTCTCTGCGAGGTTACCGGGATGAAGCGTTTCACCTTCCTTCCTTGCGCCGGAGCACACGGCGAGCTCACCGGCCTGATGATTATGAGGGAATACCATATGAGGCGCGGCGACCTTGCGCGCACCAAGGTGATAGTCCCCGACAGCGCCCACGGCACCAACCCGGCATCGGCCGCGGTCTGCGGCCTGCAGATAGTGGAAGTCAAGTCAGGCGCAGACGGCCTCGTGGACGTGGAGAGTCTCAAGCCTCTCCTCGGGCCTGACATTGCCGGCATTATGATGACCAACCCCAACACTCTGGGCCTGTTCGAGCGCGACATCAAGGAGATTGCCGCTCTGGTGCACGAGTGCGGAGGACTGCTCTACTACGACGGAGCCAATATGAATCCTCTCATCGGAGTGGTCCGCCCCGGCGATATGGGATTTGACATAATGCACCTCAACCTGCACAAGTCATTCTCGACCCCTCACGGAGGAGGCGGCCCCGGAAGCGGCCCCGTCGGCGTGGCGGAGAAGCTCATAGACCTGCTCCCCGATATGAAGGTCAGCGGCTTCCATGGCAACTTCGGAGTCATCCTGCGAGCCTACGCATACCTTCTGATGCTCGGACGGGAGAACGTCAAGCTCTGCGGAAGGCTTGCCACCCTTGGAGCCAACTACATCAAGGAGTCGCTCAAGGACTGCTACAAGCTCCCCATCCCCACCGTCTGCAAGCACGAATTCGTCTTCGACGGGCTCATCAACGACGGGGCGCGGGAAGGAGTCGCGGGAGCGACGACTCTCGATGTCGCGAAGAGACTGCTCGACTACGGATTCCACGCGCCGACGATTTACTTCCCGCTCCTCTTCCATCAGGCGATAATGATCGAACCCACGGAGACGGAGTCGCTGGAGACTCTCGACTCATTTATCGACGTGATGCGGAAGATTGCCGCCGAAGCCGCCGAAGACCCGGAGACTCTTCACGGCGCGCCGCACAGCACCCCGATCGGCCGTCCGGACGAGACCGCGGCGGCAAGGCAGCCCAAGCTGAAATTCTAGGGTTGTCTCAAGCCCCGCACTTTCAGACCTTTAAAGTTGCCGAAAATTATCGGGAATACAAATGCATCGAGCCGGCATCCGGGAAGAGGACTCCAGCTCCCCACCAGCACATCTGAAGCAGCAGGAACGATACGACAAGGAAGACCGTGCGCAGCGCGGGGCGAGAAGAGGGTAGATGGAGGCAGAGAAGGTAGCTCAGGAATGTGACGAGCGCCCAGGTCTCCTTCGGGTCCCAGGACCAGAAGGTGCCCCAGGAGCGCTGCGCCCAGAGAGCACCCAGTGTCATCCCGCAGGTCAGGAGCGCCCATCCGACGCGCATCAAAGTGAGCAGGAGGGCATCGTGGCGCCTGCCAAGGAATGAGAGAAGAGTCGCCGCGGCGAGCACTGCATAGGCGCACATATACGACGCGAGATGCACAGGGAACCATCCGCTGCGAAGCACCGGCGGGAGAGACCTGCTCCCCACTCCCACGCTGTCAAGGACTATCCAGGTGAACACGGCCACCAGAGCTGCGCACAGCGCCGGGACCCAACCCGCCCCCGGCCGTCCGCCGCCGCAGGCCGCTCCGGCAATGGTCAGGAGAGCGGCGGCAATCATTATCCAGCATCCCGCTTCCTTGACCGGGACCAGCGGATCGCGCACACACTCGAGCACGCTCGCCCGCATCCCGTCGGGCAGCTCCTTCCAGTCCGCCTGGTAAAGACGCGTCTGAGCTATCCTCAGCGGGTGTCCCACGCGGACTGCCGCGCCCCGAAGGCCGCTCTCCCCCATCAGGGTGAGCTCCGACACATAGTCCGTCACCTCGCCGTCCTTGCCGGAGCAGATGCGGAATCCGTCGAGCCGGACCTGCACGGGCCCGAGAGGATAGAACACTCCCGGAGCCAGCGTGACGTGCACGCTCTCAGGAGGGCTCACAAGGGATGCGGCGGCAAAGAGCGACAAGCCCAGCGCACACATCGCCGCGGCAATCCTGAGCAGCGTCTGAGGATTACGGATCATACACTACCGGGGGTCGGGCGCGCGGTAGGCCTCGACGTTGCTTATGCAGAGAGGGCCTCTGGCATCGAGGAATCTGATGCGCCAGGAGTCCGACTTCACGGTCTTGAACCTCACTATGCGGCGGAAGCCGACGGTGGTGAGACTGTCGGAGGCCTCCACGCTCCGCCACTCCCCGTCCTGGAGCGACTCGAGCGCGAACTTGCGCACCCTCTGGCCCAGAGGGATGTACTCCTGGATAAGGAAACGGTTGAGCTCGACGGGCTTTCTGTAAGAGAATGTGAGAGAGCCGCAGTGCGTCCCGTCGGGAGTGGCCCAGTAGCTGTCGAACTCGTCGTCGCAGACCTTGCGGGGCGAATAGGAGGCGCCCCTCGAGCAGTCGGCGCTGACCCTTGATGAAGGCAGAAGATTCTCCTTGAAATCCTCCCTTATGACACGGGCCCACTCCATAACCCTTGCCGAATCCAGCGGGTGGATGCGGCCGCTCTTCGCCACGGGGAAGTTGAGTATCAGGTTGCAGTTGTGCCCTACGCTCCGATAGTAAATGTCGAGCATCGCGGCGAGCGACTTGACCTGGCTGTCTTCCGACTGATGGTAGAACCACCCGGGGCGCACGGACACGTCGACTTCGGCGCCGAGCCATTTGGGCTCCGTCTCGCTCCCCCACTGGCTTCCTTTGTACTTCTGGTTCTTGGCGAGCTCGGAGTCGTAGATGCTCCACTGCGTGTCTCCGGCCCATCCCTGCTCGTTGCCAATCCAGCGGATATCCGGCACAGTGCCTCCGAAAATCATCGCCGTGGGGTGCTTGCTCTTGATGAGCTCGCGACACCACTCGTAGTCGTAGTACTCCCTGGCCACTATGGAGCGCTTCTCCCTCGCCCCGCCGTAATAGCCGTCGCCGCCGTTGGCCCCGTCAAACCAGAACTCGAAGAGGGGGCCGTAGTCCGACACCAGCTCTTCCATCTGCCTGTGATAGGTCTCGACATAGCCGGGGCGGCCGTATTCGGCATTGTTGCGGTCCCAGGGCGAGAGGTATATGCCGAATTTGAGGCCCTCCCGGCGACACGCCTCGCTGAGTTCGCGCACCACGTCGCCGCGGCCGCCCTTGTAGGGAGAGTTGCTGATGTTGTAGTCGGTGGTCCTGGTGGGCCAGAGGCAGAATCCGTCGTGGTGCTTGGCGGTGAGAACGACGCCCTTGAGGCCGGCGTCCTTGAACACCTTCACCCACTGGCTGCAGTCCAGGTCTTCGGGATTGAAGGTGGAGGCGGGAGAGTCGCCGTAGCCCCATTCGAGGTCATTGAATGTGTTGAGTCCGAAATGCACGAATGCATACATCCCTGTCTGATGCCAGGCGACCTGGTCGGGAGTCGGAGTGGGAGCGACACTCTCGGGAGGAGTGACACGCGCGCAGGACAGGAACAAAGCTGCGCCAAGGCCGAAAGTCAGAAGTTTTCTCATAGCGGTCATAAAAATAGATAAAATTTATCGTTTTTCGCTCCGGTTGCGGTCAAATGGATGCAACAGGAGCGTTTTCGGGGTCTCGATTGCCATTGTCGACGATTATTGTTATATTTGTAGGATTTGAAGACAGTCAGATATGTTACGCATCGCAATACAGTCAAAAGGCAGGCTCAACGAAGAGAGCCTGGAGCTGCTCGGCAGCATAGGCATCAAGGTCGACGAGGCCAAACGCAAGTTCCTCTCCAAGGCCAAGAATTTCGACATCGAAGCCCTCTACCTCAGAGATGACGACATCCCGATGGTGGTCGCCGCAGGGACCGCATCTCTGGGCATCGTGGGCCTCAACGAGGTCGAAGAAAAGGGGGCGGACGTCGAGATCGTGAGCTCTCTGGGCTTCGGAGGCTGCCGCATCAGCCTGGCGATCCCCAAGTCGGCGGAATATGCCGGTCTGGAGTGGTTTGAAGGCAAGAGGATTGCCACCTCCTACCCCGGAATCCTCAGCAAGTTCCTGAAGAGCAACAACATACAGGCCGACATCGAGGTCATCACAGGCTCCGTGGAGATCGCCCCCGCGGCAGGCATAGCCGACGCCATATTCGACATAGTCTCTTCCGGCAGCACCCTGGTATCCAACGGTCTGGTGGAGGTGGAGAGAGTCTTCGAGTCCGAGGCCGTGCTCATCGCCAACAGGAATCTGAGCGAGGAAGACCGCGCCCAGCTCGACGAGATACTCTTCCGCATCGATTCCCACAAGCTCAGCCGCGGCAAGAAATACCTTCTGATGAATCTCCCCAAGTCCTCCCTCGAAGAGGCGGTCAGGATCCTGCCCGCGATGCGCAGCCCCACAATTCTCCCTCTGGCCTCCGATGGCTGGTGCTCGCTCCACTCGGTGGTGGAGGAGAGCTGCCTGTGGGAGAAAGTGCGCCAGCTCAAGAAGATAGGCGCCGAAGGAATCCTTGTTATCGACGTGGACAAAATAATTCTCTAAATGAAAATCTACCGCAATCCTTCCCGCTCCGAATGGCCCGGGCTGTGTTCCAGACCCTCTCAGGGCAATTCCGACATCGAGGCGCGCGTGAAGGACATAATCGCGAGAGTGAGGGCCGGGGGCGACGACGCCATCCGCTCTCTTGCGCTGGAAATAGACAAAGTCAAGCTCACGGACCTGAGGGTCAGCGAAGAAGAATTCGCCGCCGCCTCGGAGGAAGTGAGCTGCGAGGTGAAGATCGCCATCGAGACCGCCTATGCCAACATCCGTTCCTTCCACAAGGCCCAGATGCCCGGCAGGATAGAGGTGGAGACCTCTCCGGGCGTGCGATGCATCCAGAAGAGCGTGCCCATCAGGAAAGTGGGTCTCTACATCCCCGGAGGCACCGCCCCCCTCTTCTCCACTGTGCTGATGCTGGCGGTCCCCTCCGAGATAGCAGGGTGTCCGCGACGCATCCTCTGCACCCCGGCCGGCCCCGACGGAAGGGTCAATCCGACCGTCCTTTATGCGGCCTCCAGGTGCGGTGTCACCGAAGTCTACAAGATAGGCGGCGCGCAGGCCGTGGCCGCGATGGCCTACGGCACGCAGACAGTCCCCGCAGTGGACAAGATATTCGGCCCCGGCAACCGCTACGTCACCACGGCCAAGAAGCTGGTCAGCACCGACGGCACTGCCATAGATATGCAGGCGGGGCCCTCCGAAGTGATGGTACTCGCCGACTCGACCGCCGTCCCCTCGTACGTCGCGGCGGACCTCCTGTCACAGGCCGAGCACGGACGCGACAGCCAGGTGATTCTGGTCTGCAAGGACGAGGACTTTGCCGCCCGGGTGCTGGAAGAAGTCGACCGTCAGGCGGCTCTTCTGCCCAGAGGCGAGATGATAGCGAGTTCGCTCGAGAACAGCCGCGCAGTGGTGCTCCCGAGCACTGAAGATATAGTTGAATTCGCGGACGAATACGCCCCGGAGCACCTCATAATCTCGATGGAAGGAGCCCAGCAGATTGCCGAACGAATCAGTTGCGCCGGCAGCGTGTTCGTGGGCAACTTCACCCCCGAGAGCGCGGGCGACTACGCCTCGGGCACCAACCACACCCTCCCGACCTCAGGCTGGGCGCGCTCCTGCAGCGGAGTCAACATCGACAGCTTCATCCGCAAGATGACCATCCAGCAGATCTCGCAGACAGGCATCATCGGTCTCTCGGGCTGCATCACGACGATGGCGAAGGCGGAAGGTCTGGAAGCCCACGCGGCGGCAGTGTCGGTAAGGGTGCAGGGCATCTCCGACATCAAGGACGAGCCGTTCGACATCGGGTCCGTCGTACGCCCCAACATAGCCTCGCTCGAGCCCTATTCCACCGCCCGCGACGACTACAAAGGCTCGCTCGGGATCTTTCTCGACGCCAACGAGAGCCCCTACGACAACGGCTTCAACCGCTACCCCGACCCGCGTCAGAAGAGGCTGAAGGCCAAGATTTCCGAGGTCAAGGGGATCCCTGTCGGCAATATCTTCGTCGGCAACGGAAGCGACGAGGCGATTGACCTTATGTTCAGGGTCTTCTGCACCCCGGGGCGGGACAACGCCGTGGCCATCACTCCCTCGTACGGCATGTACAAGGTGGCGGCGGCCACAAACGATGTCTATCTCCGCGAAGTCAGCCTGCGAGAGGATTTCTCCCTCGACGCGGAGGCTCTTCTCGCAGAGTGCGACCCCCTGACCAGGCTCATCTTCCTGTGCAGCCCCAACAACCCTTCCGGCAACGCATTCCCCCGCAATCAGATACTCGGCATAGCTGACAACTTCCGCGGCATAGTGGTGGTGGACGAAGCATATATCGACTTCTCGGACTCTGAGAGCGTGGCTCTGTCAAGGCCCAACATAGTGGTGCTCCAGACCCTCTCGAAGGCCTGGGGGATGGCAGGACTCAGGCTCGGCCTCGCCATTGCCCACGAGAGAATCATAGAGCTGATGTCCAGGGTCAAATACCCCTACAACATCAACGAGGCCGCCCAGCAGACAGCCCTCCGGATGCTTGACGCTCCCCTTGATGTGGAGGAGATAAAGGCTCAACGGGAGATGCTCTCGAAGGCCCTTCCCGACCTTCCCGTCGTAAAGAAAGTCTGGCCTTCCGACGCCAACTTCCTGCTTGTCGCGTTTGACGACCCGGACAGCGTCTACGACAAGCTCGTCGAAGCGGGCATAATAGTGCGCAACCGCAACCGCGTGCATCTCTGCGCAGGGTGCCTCCGCATCACGGTCGGCACTCCCGAAGAGAACCGCAAACTCCTCGAAACCCTCTCAAAGATATGAAGAAAGCCCTTTTCATCGACCGCGACGGCACCATCATCCGCGAGCCTGCCGACGAGCAGATCGACTCGCTCGAGAAGCTTGAATTCGTACCGGGAGCCATAAGCGGCCTCAGAGCCCTCAGCGGCCTCGGATTCGAATTCGTGATGGCGAGCAACCAGGACGGCCTCGGCACCGCATCATTCCCGGAAGAGAGCTTCTGGCCGGCGCAGAACAAGATGCTCACCACTCTCAAGGGCGAGGGAGTCACGTTCGACGATTTCCTCATCGACCGGAGCTTTCCCGAAGACAAGTCGGCCGACCGCAAGCCCGGCACAGGGATGTTCGGGAAGTACCTTGACGGCTCATACGACCTCTCGCGGTGCTGGGTCATCGGCGACCGCGACTCCGACCGGCAGCTCGCGCAGAATCTCGGAGCGGGCTTCGCGCGGATAGGCTCCTGGGCCGAGGCGGTCGAGACAATTCGCCGCGGCGAGCGCCGATGCACTATCGAACGCCGCACCAAGGAGACCTCAATCTCGCTCACACTCGACCTCGACGGCAAGATGGAGTCGCACATCGACACGGGCCTGAAATTCTTCGACCATATGCTCGACCAGATTGTCCACCACGGCGGAGTGGCCCTGCAGCTCAGATGCAAGGGTGACCTGGAAGTGGACGAGCACCACACGATGGAAGACGTGGGCATAGCCCTCGGAGAGGCCATCGGCAAGGCTCTCGGCGACAAGCTGGGCATCGCCCGCTACGGATTCGCCCTGCCGATGGACGAGAGCAGCGCACAGGTGCTTCTCGACTTCGGCGGCCGCATCGACTTCAGCTGGGACGTGGAGTTCACCCGCGAATACGTGGGCGACACCCCCACCGAGATGTTCAAGCATTTCTTCCAGTCGGTGTGCAGCGCTTCGAAGTGCAACCTCCAGATAAGCGCCTCGGGAGAGAACAACCACCACATCGCCGAAGCGGTCTTCAAGGCCTACGCCAGAGCCCTCAGAATGGCAGTCAGGCGCGATGTCTTCAGCAGCGAGCTGCCGAGCAGCAAGGGAATGTTATGATTGCGATAGTCGACTACGACGCGGGCAACATCAAGTCCGTGACCTGCGCCCTGCAGCGTCTGGGCGCCGAATACATACTCACCAGCGACCCTTCCCTGATAATCGGCGCCGACAAGGTCCTGCTCCCCGGAGTGGGCAACGCCGCCGACGCGATGCTTCATCTTGAGCAGACGGGGCTCCCGGACACGATAAAGTGCCTGCGAAGGCCGGTGCTCGGCATATGCGTGGGGATGCAGATTATGTGCCGCTGCTCCGAAGAGGGTCCCTGCCGGGGGCTCGACCTCTTCGACTGCCCGGTCAGGCGCTTCACCCCCGAGCCCGGAATCAAGGTGCCTCATATGGGATGGAACGCGGTTTCAAACCTCGAGAGCAAGCTCTTCAAGGGGGTCGGAGACGGAAGCTGCGTGTACTTCGTGCACTCCTACAGGCCGGACCTGTGCTGCGACACCATCGCCACCTGCCGTCACGGGAGCGACCTCTTCAGCGCCGCTCTCAAGTATGAGAATTTCTACGGCACCCAGTTCCATCCCGAGAAGAGCGGAAGCGTGGGCGAGCAGATACTCAAGAATTTCCTCTCGCTATGACCTCGATAGTACCTGCCATAGATATAATAGGAGGCCGCTGCGTGCGCCTCACCAAGGGCGATTACGCCGCCTGCAAGACATATGACTCTTCCCCCTTCGATATGGCTCTGAGCTATGCGGACTGCGGAGTCGGGAGGATTCATCTGGTAGATCTGGACGGCGCGAAGGCCGGCTCTCCCCGCAACCTCGCGACACTCGAGAAGATAGCCTCCGGGACCTGTCTCGAGCTCGAATGGGGCGGCGGACTGTCTTCAGACGAGGCGCTCAAATCAGCCTTCGACGCGGGAGCCACTTCCGGCATCGTCGGGAGCGTGGCCGTGCGCAAGAGCGAGGCCATGAGAGGCTGGCTCAAGGCCTACGGCCCCGACGCAGTGATCCTGGGAGCCGACGCGCGCGACGGCAAGGTCTCGGTGAGCGGCTGGCAGGAAGACTCGGCCATCACTCTGGAGGGCCTTATCGAGTCCTTTCTCCCCGACGGCCTGAAGGAGGTCATCTGCACCGACATCTCCCGCGACGGGATGCTGCAAGGGCCCTCATTCGGACTTTACGAATCTCTTATGGCGCGCTTCCCGGAGCTTGTCTTCACCGCAAGCGGCGGCATAAGCCGTATGGACGACATAAGGCGCCTTGCAAGCGCAGGAGTGCCCAAGGTGATAGTCGGCAAGGCCATTTATGAGGGCCGCATAACACTCAAAGAAATCGAGAGATGGTCACTAAACGCATAATCCCCTGCCTGGACGTCAAAGGCGGCCAGGTCGTGAAGGGCATCAATTTCGAGGGTCTCAGGGAAGTGGGCGACGCAGTCGAGATGGGCGTGCGCTACTCCGCCGAGGGAGCCGACGAGCTCGTGTATCTCGACATCAGCGCCTCCAAGGAAGAGCGGTCCACGTTCACGAACCTGGTGGAGCGCATCGCCCTCGGCATCAACATACCCTTCACGGTGGGCGGAGGAATCTCGTCTCTTGACGACGCGTCGCGCCTTCTTGACGCCGGAGCCGACAAGGTCTCGGTCAACAGCGCCGCAGTGGCCGACCCGTCCCTCATAAGCAGAATCGCTGGCAAATACGGCAGCCAGTTCGTCGTCTGCGCCATCGACGCCAGGTGCATCGGGGGTGAATGGAAGATCACGACCCACGGAGGCAGCCGCCCGACGGAGCGCGAACTCTTCTCCTGGGCCCTAGAGGTGCAGGAAAGAGGCGCGGGCGAGATCCTCTTCACCTCGATGGACCACGACGGCACCAAGGCCGGATACGCCTGCCCGCAGTATGCGGCTCTGGCCGACAATCTGAGCATCCCGATCATCGCCTCGGGCGGAGCGGGCAGCGTGCAGGACATAGTGGACGTGCTGACAGTGGGCCGCGCCGACGCGGCGCTCGCGGCAAGCATTTTCCACTACGGCGAGATTCCCATCCCGGTGCTCAAGCGCCGCCTCAAAGAAGAAAACATCGACATCAGACTATGATACAATTCGAAGACCTTAAACTCGACAAATGCGAGAGCGGCCTCGTGCCTGCCATCGTGCAGGATGACTGCACTCTCAAGGTGCTCATGCTCGGATATATGAACGCGGAAGCCCTCCAGATGACCCAGGAGACAGGCAAGGTAACGTTCTGGTCGCGCGGCCGGCAGTGCCTCTGGACCAAGGGCGAGACAAGCGGCAACTTCCTGCTCCTCAAGAGTATATACGTGGACTGTGATGCAGACACCCTCCTTGTTCGCGCGACCCCGGTAGGGCCGACCTGCCACCGCGGCACGCCCTCCTGCTTCGACACTCCGGAGGAGGAAGGTTTCATCCGGGAGCTGTCCTCAGTGATCAAGGGCCGGCACGAGCAGATGCCCGAAGGGTCATACACGACCCGGCTTTTCATCAAGGGCGTCAAGTCAATCGCCAAGAAGTGCGGAGAGGAGTGTACGGAGAGCATCATAGAGGCCGTGAGCGGCAAGAAGGACAGATTCATCTACGAAGCCTGCGACGTGATTTACCACTACCTCGTCCTGCTGGAGCAGATGGGAGTCACCGTCCCCGAGCTCGAGAAAGAACTTGCACTGAGACACAGATAAAGTTTGAATTCTGCATAATTATGCATATATTTGCATACTTTTACAGCTATGAACGACAAGATAAACCGCAAGAAAGTCATCACTGACATCATTGAGACGCGCAAAATCCACACTCAGGAGGAGTTGGTTTCCGCGTTGGAAGAAAAAGGAATATATGTAACTCAGGCCACGCTTTCCCGAGACATCAAGGCCATCGGAGCCTCCAAGACCAGCGACAGCACGGGCGACACCTACTACAAAGTGCACAAGCCGCAGATCCAGAAGAGCAAGTTCAACGCCGAGAGCGTGGAGGTGTCCGGCCAGATATGCGTAATCAAGGTCAAGCCCGGATTCGCCCCTCCCATATCGGCCACCATCGACGAGGCGCGGCTCCCCGGCATAATGGGCACCATCGCCGGCGACGACACAGTCCTCGCCATGCTGCGCGCAGACGCCGACACGGCGCTGATTTCGAGCAGCATCAAGACGATGTTCAACATCACCAACATAGAGGTAAGGGTAGCCGGGCCTCAGGACTTCAAGTTCGCACAGGAGATCTGCGACGAGATCTACATCTCCAGCCAGGAGCGCAAGACAGGCATCGCCCGCCGCACTCCGGAGTACATCCAGGAGAAGATGCGCGCAGGCAAGGCGGCGATAGCGGTCTCGGAGAACGGCGAGTTCGCCGGATTCTCCTACATCGAGTCCTGGAGTCACCGGAAGTTCGTGGCGAATTCCGGACTCATCGTGGCCCACAAGTTCCGCGGACTGGGTCTTGCCAAGCGCATCAAGGAGCAGACGTTCAAGCTCTCCCGCGAGCTCTTCCCCGACGCCAAGATATTCTCCATCACCACCGGCGCCGCAGTGATGAAGATGAACTACGAGTTCGGATTCAGGCCCGTCCCGTTCAGCGAGCTCACCGACGACCCGGACTTCTGGAAGGGCTGCGAGGGGTGCCGCCATTTCGACATCCTCAAGAGCCACAATTACACGATGTGCATCTGCACCGGCCTTCTGTATGACCCGAAGGACAGTCTTGCCATCCACCATCCCGACGAATATTAACAGCATAAGATATGAAAAAGAAAGTAGTCGTTGCCTTCAGCGGAGGGCTTGACACATCCTACACCGTGATGTATCTCAGCAAGGAGATGGGATACGAAGTCTATGCGGCCTGCGCCGACACCGGCGGGTTCTCCCCCGAGCAGCTCAAGGCCAATGAAGAGAATGCCTACAAGCTGGGCGCAGTGAAATACGTCACCCTCGACGTCACGAAGGAGTACTACGACAAGAGCCTCAAATATATGGTGTACGGCAACGTGCTCCGCAACGGCACATACCCCATCTCCGTATCTTCGGAGAGAATCTTCCAGGGCATGGCGATCGCGCGCTACGCCAAGGAGATCGGGGCCGACGCCATCGCCCACGGCTCGACCGGCGCGGGCAACGACCAGGTCCGCTTCGATATGACCTTCCTCGTAATGTGTCCGGAGATGGAGATAATCACCCTCACCCGCGACCGCAACCTCAGCCGCAAGGAAGAGGTCGACTATCTCAACTCGAACGGCTACTTCGCCGACTTCACCAAGCTAAAGTATTCCTACAACGTGGGTCTCTGGGGCACCTCCATCTGCGGAGGCGAGATTCTTGACTCCCGCCAGGGACTTCCCGAGAGCGCATTCCTCAAGCATCCCGAGAAGGATGGCGAGCAGATCATCGAGATAGGCTTCGACAAGGGCGAGATATGCTCGGTCGACGGAGTGCAGTTCAGCGACAAGATCGCGGCCATCCAGGCCGTCGAGAAGGTGGGCGCCGCATGGGGAGTCGGCCGCGACATCCACGTCGGAGACACCATCATCGGCATCAAGGGGCGCGTGGGCTTCGAAGCCGCGGCTCCGATGATGATAATCGCCGCCCACAAGCTTCTGGAGAAGTTTACCCTCAGCAAGTGGCAGCAGTACTGGAAGGACCAGACAGCCAACTGGTACGGGATGTTCCTTCACGAGAGCCAGTACCTGGAGCCCGTGATGCGCGACATCGAGGCGATGCTCGAGAGCAGCCAGCGCAACGTCAGCGGCAAGGTGACCCTCAAGCTCCGCCCCTACTGCTTCGAGACAGTCGGAGTGGACACCCCCAATGACCTCGTGAAGAACAAGCTCGGCGAGTACGGCGAGGGAGCCAAGGGCTGGACCTCCGAAGACGCCAAGGGATTCATCAAGGTGACGAGCACGCCGCTTCGCGCATATTATCTGTCGCACAAAGACGAGCTGCCCGATGATTAAGGCAGGCATCATAGGCGGCGCGGGATACACCGCGGGAGAGCTCACGAGGCTTCTTGTGAACCACCCGGAGGTTGAGATCGGCTTCATTCACTCCGAGAGCAACGCCGGCAACCCGGTGAGCAGCGTGCACGAGGGGCTCATCGGCGACACCGACCTGGTGTTCGCTTCGAGCTACGACCTGAGCTCGGTCGACGTGCTGTTCCTCTGCGGAGCGCACGGCAAGAGCGCCGGTTTCTGGGCCGAGAATTCTCGTCCGGAGGGTCTGAAGGTCATCGACCTGGCGCAGGATTTCCGCGACGAGAGCTGTGGCTACGTGTATGGTCTTCCGGAGTGGCAGCGCTCAAGGATCGTTTCCGCTCAGTCAGTCGCCAATCCGGGGTGTTTTGCCACCGCCATCCAGCTTGCGCTCCTGCCTCTCGCCTCGCAGGGGCTTATCAGGGATGAAGTGCAGGTGACGGCCATCACAGGCTCGACCGGAGCCGGTGTCAAGCCCGGCGCCACAACCCACTTCAGCTGGCGCAACAATAATATCTCCACCTACAAAGTCTTCTCTCACCAGCATCTTCTGGAAATCTGCAGAAATCTGAATAGTATTCAAAATACTGCTGTATATTCCGGTGCAGGTGTACCCTCGTCAGACGTCTCGCTTCGCTCGACCCCTCCCGGAGGGCCCCTCCCTCTTACGATGCCGAGGGTGGCACGTTCTGCCGAGGGTACACCTGCACCGGAAGTGAAA
>R18__coassemble_1318_pt1 | contig 39357 bp, 24 predicted proteins | sample R18__metabat2_high_PE_016 | metagenome-assembled genome bin R18
TGTCCTGAAGCATCTCCTTGCGGCGGTCGCCGAATCCGGGAGCCTTGACGGCGGCAATCTTGAGGGTGCCGCGCAGTTTGTTGACAACGAGCGTGGTGAGAGCCTCGCCGTCCACGTCTTCGGCAATGATGAGAAGTTCCCTCCCCTCGCGGGCAATGGGCTCGAGCACGGGCATCAGGTCCTTCATCGTGCTTATCTTCTTGTCGGTGATGAGCACTGCGGGATTGCTCAGCTCGGCTTCCATCTTGTCGCCGTTGGTCATGAAGTAGGGAGAGATGTAGCCGCGGTCGAACTGCATTCCTTCGACCACCTTGACCTCGGTCTCGGTGCCCTTGGCTTCCTCGACGGTGATGACGCCGTCCTTGCCCACCTTGGACATCGCGTCGGCGATGAGCCCGCCGATGTAGCTGTCGTTGTTGGCGCTGACGGTGCCGACCTGCTCCACCTTGGAGTAGTCGTCGCCGACTGCCTGACTGTGCTTCTTGAGGTCGGCGACCACTGCCTCGACTGCCTTGTCGATACCGCGCTTGAGATCCATCGGGTTGGCTCCGGCGGTGACGTTCTTCACGCCCACGCCTATGATGGCCTGCGCGAGCACCGTGGCGGTGGTGGTGCCGTCACCCGCCTGGTCGTTGGTCTTGGAGGCGACCTCCTTGACCATCTGGGCTCCCATATTCTCGAACTTGTCCTCGAGCTCGACTTCCTTCGCGACGGTCACGCCGTCCTTCGTCACCTGAGGAGCGCCGAATTTCTTCTCGATCACCACGTTGCGACCCTTGGGGCCGAGGGTTACCTTGACTGCATTTGCAAGCGCGTCCGCTCCGTCCTTCATCTTGGAGCGCACGTCCACGTCGAATTTTATCTCTTTTGCCATAATGTCTGAATGTTTTAGATTGTAGCCAGGATGTCTGACTGTTTCACGATGAGGTACTTCTTGTCGTCGACGGTGACCTCTGTGCCGGAATACTTGCCGTAGAGGACGGTGTCGCCGACCTTCACTTCCATAGGTTCATCCTTCTTGCCGGGGCCTGCAGCCACGACAGTGCCCTGCTGGGGCTTCTCTTTCGCTGTGTCGGGGATGTAAATCCCGGAAGCTGTCCTGGTCTCGGCCTCCTTGGGCTCGATGACCACTCTGTCTGCCAAAGGTTTGATCATAGTTTTGTTATTTGATTTGTTTGATGTCTGTCATCCCGCCGGGGCTCCCCGGTCGGACGCCACTGGGAGAATCAATGTATGTGCCAGTGACAAAATGTCACTTCTCGAGCGTGACAGCCATCAGGCCGATGACAACGTCGCACGAGAGCGCCTCGACGCGCAGGGCCTTGAGGGACTTGCTCCTGTCGAGAGGCATCCTCAGAATCTGGCAGGCTCCCGAAGGGATGTAGCGGGAGTCCGCGCTGTCCGGGTCCACATCCAGAAGACCGTCCGCACACAGATTGCGGCTCACGCTGCCATCGGAGAGGAGCACCCTGTACGGAAGAAGCGGCGCGGCGCTGAACGCAAGGCCGTCCACGAAGTAGTCCCGCTCGATCGGGCACCAGTTGTAGGGGTTGACAAGCTGCATCTGAGTGGTGCTGCCGTCGGCATAGACCGCAGTCACTCTTCCGTTGGCGATGTGGCTCTGCATATTCTGCGTCGTGCCGGCCATCAGAAGATATGCCGCCCGGGCCCTGCCTTCCAGAGGGACCTCGACCGCTCCGGGATAATTGTCCCAGAGCGAAGCGTAGGCTATGTTCCGGCCCTGAGGGGGAGAGAGGAACGTCAGAGAAAGCCCCGTGTCGAACACGCCGGAGCGGCACTGCTCCCTGAACCCCTCGTCTTCTATCTCAAAAGTCTCAAGCGGCCTGCACCATTCGCTCACCCCCTGCTTGGGAAGCGAAAGGGTGGTGTAGGGAGATCGCGGAGAGAGGTACTCATTGCGGAAGACATCGTCGACATTGGAATTGAAAGAGGCGCTGATGTCGACCATCACCTTCTCGCTGCGGGCCCGGATACGGCCAAGGCCCAACGCACCCACTTCCTTCCGGCTGAACTTCGCTCTCTTGTACCGCGACCGCACTCCTGCTGCCTTCCCGAGACCGCGGGAGTCCACTACGATGGTCTGACGCTCAGCGCAGGTCCCGGCGACCTCCACGAACTTGCCTTCACGGCCATATTGCCTGACCACTATCGTCAGGGGGCGGGGGAAATGCTGCTCGATCTCGTAGACATCCTTCCTGCCCTCCCGTCTCCAGCTGTACGACAGATACGGGGTCTTGACCGACGCCTTCTTCCAGTCGGAAGGGAACCCGGGAGCGATTACGCACCTGCCCCGGAGCGCCTCCGGCTGGATGCCGAAGAGCCCGCTCACAAGAGTGCGCGCGGTGATGCCGACATTGTCCGCAAAATCGCGGTAGGTCTCCGCCCTGGCCTTGTCGTAGTGACTTATCTGCCCGAAATTGCCGGGGCACAGGCCCAGATACATCTCGTCCACAAGAGTGCTCTTCAGGAGCCTGAACCCTTCATCCGCTCTACCGGCCTTGAAGAATGCGAGGGCGGTGTTGGTCACTTCTTCGTGGGCGACATTGTTGGTGCTCCAGGCATAGGGCATCCAGTCGGAGGTGGAGATGGTCTCGAGGTCCCTGTCCGGAGGGGGAAGAGTCAGGCCGAGTCCTCTCAGAGCGGCTCTGTCGTACCGGTACCTGACGGGGATATGAGGGATGTGGCTCGAGACATAGCCGGTGGCTCTCCAAGCCTGGTCAGGGGTGCAGGCGCCGCAGTCCACGGGGACATAGACGCTCCACACCGCGGCGTCCTTGTGAAGTCTTCGAAGGCCCATATAATCCTGACATTCAGCCCAATGTCCCTCATCGGGGAGCCATAGCCGCGAGTCGAGCGCCTCGAGGATCGCGTCCGCCTCCTGCCTGTAGGGCTCCGGATTCTCGCCGAGAATCTCCGCTATGCGCGCCGCCATCGAATTGCATCTCCAGTTGTAGGCGCTCGAGTGAGTGACCGCTCCTGAGTTGTAGTAAAGGGCATCGCTCGCCCAGATGCAGCAATACGCGTCGTAAAGATGGTCTGAGTCGGGGTCGAAATTGCGCTTCTCCCAGTCGAGATGCAGCCCAAGATAAGGCCAGATCTTCCTGAGATACACGGTGTCCGCGTCATAGTTCACGTGCTCGAGCAGCTCGTCGAAGAAGTTGAGATTCATATCGTAGTGCGAGATCTCACGTCTGTGCGGACGCCTGGGGATGTAGCCGTTGGAGTAGAGAGGGGTGCCCCACTCGTGGACGCCCCGGCACAGATTGGCGGCCGGGTCGGGCTGCGGATGGTCAAGCACGGCGGGAGTGTCCGTAATCATACTCTCAAGGTATGTGTCGAAATGGTGCCTTGACCTCTCGTGCAGGCCGGTCGCGTCGCCGGCGAACGCTCCTCTCCAGCCCGCGAGCTGCGTCCTCCAGCCGTTGGCGCCGTGAAGCCAGGTGCCTGATTCGTCGTCCCATATGCCTTCGACAGCCTCGGTGAGGCACGAGCCGATCGTGTTGATGAAGGGGTCGGGCGTGTTGAATTCAATCCTCTCCTCTCTGCGCTTCTGCGCGGCCGCTTCCGCTCCGTACACCTCGACGTCGCTCAATTCGAGGACCTTCTTGTGGCGGTAGCGGACATAGGTCTCCCCTTCTGCGCTCCACTCGAGCGACTCTCCAGGGTCATCCTGCGCAGCCTCGAAATACTCCCTTGGGTCTGTCCCGAGATCGCCCGCGCGGAACATCTTCGTGCAGGCAATCCTGCGCCTGACGACCTTCAATGAAGGAGCGGCGTCAAAGCCCCGGGCATCGAACTTCCAGATGGCCCCCTCTTCAAAGAAGGACGCCATTGCGCTCACGCAGAGCCTGCCCCCGCCCCACGAAGGGTCGCTGAGCTCGTACTCCCTGACACCGCCGCGATACCTCGCGATGCAGTGCGCGGCCTCGTCGAGAGGCTTTCCGTCCAGGTAGAACGTGAAATTGAAGCTGTCGCTCCTGTCATAGACTGCAAATACAGGCCTGTCGGAGGTCTCGAGCCTGAATGTGGTCCCGGTGCCGTAGAGGGGCCGCGTGTAGCGCCCATCTCCGTCCAGGCAGACGATATCCCGCCCGTCGGGGTAGTAGTGCATTGTCCTGACGGCCTCTCTGGAGACGGGAGCCGCGGGGATGTCATTCTCCTGTATGACAGGACGGGCGGCCTGAAGCGATGTCAGGGCCAGAACAAGGAACGCAATATTCATCCGACGTATCGAAAAAAGAAGGGCCGGTCGGGAGATGGTCCGGCCGGTCCAAAATTATTGAAATGGATTAATATCTGTTGAGCGGCACGCCGGCAGTCATCTGACAGACCTTGCGGCGCACTTCGGCGACGACCTCCTTGTGGGCGGCAAGACCCTTTGACTGCTCGGCGGAAGGCTCCTCGCCTTTCTTGAGGCCGAGGGCGGCGGCATTGGCGCTGGCAGAGGAGAGGACGGTGTCGATCAGATCGACGATGATCAGCATCTCCTTCTCGCCGAATCCGCGGGAAGTGATGGCGGGGGTGCCGATGCGCAGACCACTGGTCTGGAACGGGCTGCGCGAGTCGAAGGGGACCATATTCTTGTTGACGGTGATGTCGGCCTTGCCGAGCTCGGCTTCGGCGACCTTGCCGTTGAGGTCGGGGAACTTGGTCCTGAGGTCGATCAGGATGAGGTGGTTGTCGGTGCCTCCGCTGACCACCTTGTAGCCGCGGGAGATGAACTCCTCGGCCATCCTGGCGGCGTTGGCGACCACCTGCTTCTGGTATTCGATGTATTCGGGCTGCTGGGCCTCGAAGAACGCGACCGCCTTGGCGGCGATGACGTGCTCGAGAGGGCCTCCCTGGACTCCGGGGAAGACACTGCTGTCCAGAATCTGACTCATCTTCTTTACGACTCCCTTGGGGGTGGTGCGGCCCTGAGGGTCGTCGAAATCCTTGCCTATGAGGATGATGCCGCCGCGGGGACCGCGAAGGGTCTTGTGCGTGGTCGAAGTGACGATATGGGCGTACTTGACAGGGTTCTTGAGAAGGCCTGCCGCGATGAGTCCGGCGGTGTGGGCCATATCGATCCAGAGGATGGCGCCGACCTTGTCCGCGATGGCGCGCATACGCTCGTAGTCCCACTCGCGGGAATAAGCCGAAGCGCCGCCGATGATGAGCTTGGGCTTGCACTCGAGAGCCGTGGCCTCCATCTTGTCGTAGTCGATGAGTCCCGTCTCGGGGTCGAGGCCATAGGCGACCGCATTGTAGAGGATGCCCGACGCGTTGACCGGCGAGCCGTGGGTAAGGTGCCCGCCCTGACTGAGGTCGAGGCCCATAAACGTGTCTCCGGGCTTCAGGACGGCCATCTCGACCGCCATATTGGCCTGCGCTCCGGAGTGGGGCTGCACGTTGGCCCATTCGGCACCGTAAATCTGCTTGAGACGGTCGATGGCGAGCTGCTCGATCTGGTCGACCACCACGCATCCGCCGTAGTAGCGGTGTCCGGGGTATCCTTCCGCGTACTTGTTGGTGCAGATTGATCCCATTGCCTGAAGCACGCCTTCTGAAACGTAGTTCTCCGACGCTATGAGCTCAAGACCAGACGACTGACGATCCATCTCCTTGTGGATGAGCTCGAAAATTTGAATATCCTGTTTCATCTGTTGATTTTTTAACGGCGCAAATATAATAAAAATTTGGCTTCCACGCTCTCAAATCCCGACTTTGTCGGCGCAAATTGTCAGGACATAGCCGCCCTCGACATCCACCCGGGTGTCAAAATCCGCCCCGCTGCAGTCAAGGCCCCTCAGATCATCCGCAAGGCCGGCCCCGATCATCTTGAGGTAGCTCTCCTTGACTGTCCAGAGCCTGGTGAATTCGACATCCCTTCGCCCGGATGTGGCGACCGAGGCATATTCGCTGTCACCAAGGACAGTGCGCGCGAGAGCGTCGTCATACTGAATCTCCTCGACGTCAATGCCCACAGGGGCGCCGGAAATGACGCAGGCGACCGCCCTCGGGCAGTGGCTCAGGCTGAAATGCAGCTCCGGATGGCCGGCAAGTGACGGCTTGCCCGAAGGCGAATAAGCGAAGCGCAATTCATCCTCGATGCCATAGTCTTCGCGAAGGCCGCTCCTGAGCAGGGCATACGCCTTGGCACAAAGGAATCTGTCGATGTCGAATCTGTACGAAAGGGCCTTCCGGGCGCGCCACTCGGGAAGGGAGGGCAGAAGCGAAGAGAACTCCTTCCCGGCGTCAAAGCCCGGCCTTATCGGATATACATACAGGGAGCGTCCCATTCTCTAAAGATTGGAGTTCAAGAACTCGACAATGCGCCGCTGCACACTCAGGCCGCAATGATGGGGGCCGTCGAAGAATTCGGTGACCAGCGCCCCTTCGGCTCCCGCCTCGGAGTATATCTGCCGCATCCGGTCGAAAGCCTCCACGCTGGCCTCGTAGGGGAAGAGCTTGTCTGAGGCGCCATTGTAGAAGAAGAATGGCTTGGGCGCGAGAGGGCGGGCTATGTCGGGAAAGTCGTAGCGGTCTCTGAGATCCGGCACGAGCATCGAGTAGTCAGACGCGGCGAGAGGCTCCCTGCAGGTCCGCTTCATAGTCATCCAGCACAGCGCGACTCCGGTGCTGACGAGAGGGCTGAAGGCTGTCAGCATCCAGCATCTGTGGGCTCCCATAGACCAGCCGAAGGCTCCTATGCGGCTCCCATCGACACACGGAAGACTCCCGAGCAGAGCTGCCGCGGCCTCGTCTTCGCGAAGAGTCTGCTCCGCCCAGACGACTCCCTTCCGCTGCAGACTGTCATACACGGCGCGCTGCCCTTCGTAGACCTCCTTGCCGACGGCCTTCAAGTCGCCCTCCACCCCGCAGAACTTCATACGCGACCACTTCCGGCACAAGGGAGTGCTGCGCGACCCCCAATAGAGCATATCCGGGACTATCACCACATAACCCCTGCGGGCAAGCGAATCGCCGAACCAGGAGCCGTCGAAATTGGTCTCGTTCCACTGCCGGGCCGAGAGCTTTATGTGCTCCGGAGCCGAGGGGAGGGGCCTTACGAGCTTCTCCTTGCCTATGTCGAATCTGGCGCCGTGGTCGTGAAGCAGCACAAGGCCGGGAGCCTTGCGGCCGCGCCGGGCGGCGTCGGGCACGAGAAGGAACGCCTGGACGGTATCCTCCCCGAGGGGACAATATCGGATGAGGGAGCAGTTGTAGCCGTCGCGCTGCTCTTCATCTATCACCTCGTATCGCAGAGACGGGCGCTGCGCACAGGCAGAGGCCAAGGCAAGAGCGCAAATGAGCAGAAAAAATCGATTCATACGTAAATGTCGCAAAATTTTATCAAATAATCCAGCCGCGAAGGCGGGATTTTCAATATATTTGCATACAAACCGGACCACAGCTATGAAAACCACACCACTTAAGGCGCTTCTGGCGGCAACAGCCGCACTCCTGCTCGCGGCAGGATGCAATGCAGGCGGCAGCACAAACGAAGGAACCTACACCAACCCTATCCTTTTCGCCGACTACTCCGACCCCGACCTCATAAGGGTGGGCGACGACTACTGGATGACCTCATCCTCATTCACCTGCCTTCCGGGGCTCCAGATACTGCACTCCACGGACCTTGTGAACTGGGAGATAGCGGGCGCGGCCGTGCGGAGGCTCGAGCCCGCGAAAGACTTCGACAATCCGTCGCACGGCAACGGCATCTGGGCCCCCTGCATCCGCTACCACGACGGCACATACTGGATTTTCTGGGGCGACCCGGACTACGGCATATTTCAGGTGCACACAAGCGACCCGCGCGGAGAATGGAGCGAGCCTCACCTCGTCCTCGCGGGCAAGGGGATGATCGACACCTCGCCCCTCTGGGACGACGACGGCAGAGTGTACCTGGTGCACGGCTGGGCGGGCTCGCGTTTCGGATTCAAGAGTATGCTCAGCGTGTGCGAGCTGAACTCCGACTGCACGAGGGTGATTTCGGACCAGATCCTGGTGTTCGACGGCAAGAAGAACGGCAACAACACCGTGGAAGGGCCCAAATTCTACAAGAAAGACGGATATTACTACATCTTCGCCCCTTCGGGAGGCGTCAAGGAAGGATGGCAGCTTGTGCTCAGATCCAGCAATGTTTACGGCCCTTACGAATACCGTACAGTCCTGCATCAGGGATGCACGGACATCCACGGCCCGCATCAGGGCGGCTGGGTGACCGACACGCGCGGAGACAGCTGGTTCCTTCATTTTGAAGACCGCTACGCCTGGGGCAGGGTCTGTCACCTCCAGCCTGTGAGCTGGACAGAAGACGGGTGGTGCATCATCGGCGTGGATCAAGACGGGGACGGCATCGGAGAGCCCGTATCAGAGTACCGCCTGCCGGCGGGCAAGAAGACCGCCGCAGGGCTGAGCGCGACGGCGACCTCGACATCCTTCACCCTCACGTCAATCCCTCTCAACTGGCAGTGGGAAGCCAACCCTCAGTTCCGGTGGTTTATGCTCAACCCTTCCGAAGGGTGCCTGAGGCTCAACTGCATCAAGAGCCCCGAGGGGTGGAAGAATCTTCGCGACACGCCCAACATTCTGGCCCAGAAAGTCGTGGGTCCCGAGATGACATTCACCACCAAGATGGTCTACAGGCCCTCTTACGCAAGCGAGAGGGTCGGCGTCGTGGTCACGGGGCGCAGCTATTCAACCCTCGAAGTGGACTACGACGGGCAGTCACTCTCACTCGTACGAAAAGACTGCTCCGGAGCCGAAAAGGGGGCTCCGGAGTCAACAATCTTCTCGCAGGAAGGCGCTTCCACAATGTGGCTTCGCGTCGAAGTCAGGGACGACTGCCTCTGCACATTCTCCTACAGCCTTGACGGGGCTGAGTTCCGCGAGGCCGGGCCTGTATTCAAGGCCGTGGAGGGCCACTGGATCGGGGCCAAGATAGGCCTCTTCGCAATCTCGGACATCCAGAAGAACGACGGAGGGTCAGTCGAGTTCTACTAGGGCATCCACCCGTCCGGCGCGTGATAGAATGCCGCTTCGGGAGTCACCGCGGCGGCTTCTTCTTTGGTGAGTTCCCGCGACCACCCGACGCGGCCGCTCCGGTCGGAGCCGATGCCGCTGCAATTGTACTCGAGATAGCGGGCCGTGAGCTCATTGTCAGGGTTGTTCCAATTGTGCCACCCGGCAGGGTCGAGAGCCACATCGATCTCACACTCCTTCAGGAGCGTGTAGGCGAAGCGCCTCCACGGGCGCCCCAGAAGCTGCCTGCCGTCCGGGACGGTCTCGTCCGCACAGAAGCGGCACTTGTTGAACACATAGCCGAAGGGGCTGCGCTGCGGAGTCGACGCGGCAGTGTAGTATCCCCGGCGGATGGCCTTGACCTCGCAGCCCTCGAACCAGCACGTGGCCGGGCCGAAGATGAAATCCACCGTGCCTTCGATGTAGCAGTCGACAAAGAGCTCCCTTCCCTGCGGATTGCCGGTGTAGATTGTGTCCTGGAAGCCCAGGAAACGGCAGTTCGCGAACACTTCCCTGTCGCCCTCGACGTGAAGCGAGACCGCCTGCCCGATGCCGACGTTGTCCTTGCGGTCCTGCCACCAATGGGGATTGAAATGGCTCATCGCGTCGTTGACGATCGTGAGGTTGCAGCAGATAAGGCCGTCTCCCTCCACTCTCATCGTCCAGGTGCGGAACGTCCCCATCGGCTCCGACGGGAAGTCGGAGGGCATATTGGCGTGGTCGTGCCAGATGATTATCGTGGAATCCCGGTCCTCACCAATGATGGAGATATCCATCTTGTGGGAGGGAACGGTGACCTTCTCTTCGTAGACGCCTTTCTTGACAAAGATGCGCGCCCGGCCTTCGGGCTTGAAGGTGCGCAGCGAATTGAGCGCCTCCTGCACGGTCGTGAAGTCTCCGGAGCCGTCCTTGCTCACGACCACGTCGTCGCAGCATCCGGGGATGGAAGCATAGTAAGCGGCATCAAGATGCACCTTCTCTCTCTCGGGGCCCACGCAGGAGAGCGCCAGAAGGAGAGAGGCAAAAAGAAGGGGGAATCGTCTCATATGGGTTATGATTTCAGCGTTGTCTGGTGCGGACAAATGACCGCATACCTTACAAACATAAATATATTTTGGGCAAAAAACAAAATTTCGTGCACGAGCACGATTTTTCGCAAAACGCAAGGAAATCCGACAAACATTCGTTATATTTGTTAGGATAATACCCCAAACCCAACCACGATGAAGCTTAAACTGATGACGCTTTCGGCCCTCGCACTCATATCGGCGGCCTGTTCAACCTCCCCCCGGGGAGAATTCGACTACCTCTACAAAGACCTCCCCTTCCGGATGGAGAAGGTCTCCAGACCCGAAATCCCCGCCCGCAGCGTGAGCATACTCGACTTCGGAGGAGTCGGCGACGGCACCTTCCTCAACACGGATGCCTTCGCCTCGGCGATGGAGTACCTGAGCGGGAAGGGCGGCGGTCACCTTGTGGTCCCCGCCGGAGTGTGGCGCACAGGCCCGATCGGGATAAAGAGCAACATAGACCTTCACGTACAGCCGGGCGCCGTGGTGGTGTTCGACCCCTCGCGCGACCTGTATCCCGTGATCCACACCTCCTTCGAAGGCCTTGACACCCGCAGGTGCGTCTCTCCCCTTCACGCGGACGGGGAGCGCAACATCTCCATCACCGGAGGCGGCACGTTCGACGGCAGCGGAGAGTACTGGAGGATGGTCAAGAAGGACAAGATGAACGCCGGCCAATGGAAGCGTCAGCTCTCGCTTGGAGGATGCCTCTCCCCCGACGGCAAGACCTGGTATCCCGACGAAGGATTCCTCAAGGCGATGCAGAGCGCCAATATGAACGTCCCTCCCGAGGATCTTCCCGACGAGGAGATCAAGAGCTTCCTGCGCCCTGTGATGGTGAGCCTGAAGAACTGTGAGAACGTGCTCCTCGAAGACTGTCTCTTCCAGAATTCCCCCGCCTGGAACATCCACCCCCTGATGTGCCGCAACCTTATCATCAAGCATATCACGGTCCGCAACCCCGAATACTCGCAGAACGGAGACGGCATCGACATCGAGTCCTGCACCAACACGGTGCTTGTGGGCTCCACCTTCGACTGCGGAGATGACGGCATCTGCATCAAGTCCGGCAAGGACGAGGACGGAAGGAAGCGCGGCATTCCGTGCAGCAACCTTATCGTGGACGGGTGCACCGTCTACCACGGCCACGGAGGATTCGTGGTGGGAAGCGAGATGAGCGGCGGAGTGAAGAACATGAAGGTGAGTCACTGCCGCTTCCTCGGCACCGACGTGGGCCTGAGGTTCAAGAGCCGCCGCGGGCGGGGAGGCGTGGTGGAAGGCATCTGGATCAGCGACATCACGATGACCGACATAGTGACGGAAGCCCTGCTCTTCGACCTTTATTATATGAACAAATCCGCGGTGGAGGCAGCCGAGCAGGCCGGCACCACAGCGGAGGAGCCGGCCTTCGCAGTCGACGAGACGACACCCTGCTTCCGCGACATACATATCAAGAACGTGGTGTGCGCCGGTGCGGCGAGGGCGATGTACTTCAACGGGCTTCCCGAGATGCCCGTGAAGGGGATAGAGGTCAGCGACTGCGAGATCTCCTCCCGCAAGGGCATCGACATCCGCTGGAGCGAGGACGTGACTCTCAAGAGGGTCAATGTGGTCGCCGCCGACGGCAAGCCTCTCGTCTGCTCCCACGTCAAGAATCTGGTGACGGACAACCTCGGCGAGAGGATGGTCTTCTCTCAGATGCAGCGCTGTCCCAAGGCCACATATCTCGACTTCAAGGAGGGTTCCCTCAAGTGGAACTACACTCCGGGGCTCGAGCTCAGGGCCTTTCTGGACGAGTACGAAGATTGCGGAGCGGGCCCGATCTACGACTACGTGCACGAATGGTACGACGACGCAGTGCGCGAAGACGGCACGATCCAGACCTACAGCGTCGACAAATACAGCACCGACCTCATCTGCGCAGGCAAGTCCCTGTTCTACTTCCTTGACAAGACCGGAGAGGAGAAATACCGCAAGGCCATCGAGCTGCTCAAGACCCAGATAGACAGCCAGCCGCGCACTTCCGAGGGCGCTTTCTGGCACAAGAAGGTCTACCCCCACCAGGTCTGGCTGGACGGAGTGTATATGGCCGAGCCTTTCTATGTGGAGTACGCCACCCGTTTCCTCGAAGGGGAGGCGCGCACAAGGGCCTACGAGGAGATAGTCAACGAATTCACGGTGGCGGCGGCACATACCTATGACCCGGAGACGGGGCTCTACCGCCACGCGTGGGACGAGTCCCGCAGCATGTTCTGGTGCGACCCCGTCACGGGGCAGTCGCAGCACTGCTGGGGCCGGGCTCTCGGATGGTACTGCATGGCTATCCTGGACGTGCTGGACTTCCTGCCCGAGGATTTCGAGGGGCACGGCACACTCGTCTCCCTGCTTCAGCAGATATGCACCCAGCTCCCGAAATGGGCCGACCCCGCCACGGGTCTCTGGTATCAGGTCCTGGACCAGAGAGACCGCGAGGGCAATTACCTTGAAGCCACCTGCAGCGCGATGTTCTGCTACACCTTCCTCAAAGGCATCAGGTGCGGCTACCTCGACTCTTCCCTTCTCCCCTACGCCAAGGGCCTCTACGAGAGTCTTGTCAAAGAATTCATCAGCACCGACGAGAATGGTCTCATAAGCCTCGAGCAATGCTGCTCGGTGGGAGGCCTCGGAGGCTCGAGCCACAGGATGGGCGACTTCGAATACTACCTCAGCGAGCCGGTGAGGGCCAACGACTCCAAAGGCACGGCCCCCTTCATCTGGGCATCCCTCGAAATCAAGAACCTGCAATGAGAATACTACTGGCGGCCCTGATTCTCGGATGGGCAAACTGCGCGTCCCTCACTTCCTCCGGCGATTACAATCTGACCGGAGGAGGTGATGGCGGCACGCTTGTCCTGACGAGCAACGGTCTGGATATGCGCTATGAGATCGAGAAAGCCGTGAGAGACTACGATGTCCTCGTGCTGGACGGCTCGAGAGGAGACTTCATAGTCTCTTCAATCATCGAATTCCACGATTTCAAGAACAAGACGATTCTCGGCGTCAACGGCGCCGTGCTGCGCACTCAGATGCAGGTAAGCGACTCAATCAAGGCCGCCCTGGACTCCGTCGGCGTGCATTCGATGTCTTCAAACGGCGGAGGAGGCAAACTCTCCAACGGAGTCTATGTACGCGAAGAGGCGGAGATGCACACCCGCCAGGCCATAATAGACCTTACGGGAGACGAGCGGGAGACTTACCGGCGCAGCGGAATCTTCCTCCTCTCCGGGTGCGAGAACTGGATTATCCGCAACCTGGCGTTCGAAGGCCCGGGGCCCATAGATGTGGGCGGAGCAGACCTTCTCACAATCTGTGGCGGCACCACGCACATCTGGGTGGACCATTGCTCGTTCACGGACGGGATGGACGGCAATTTCGACATCAGCGAAAGGTCCGACTTCATCACGGTGAGCTGGTGCACGTTCCAGTACACGGATAATGCCTACGACCACAGACTCAGCTGCCTTGTGGGGGGCAACGAGAATCCCGATCATCAAGGGGAGGACAATCTCAACATCACATACTCCTGCTGCCACTGGGGCAGGGGTTGCAGCGGTCGTATGCCCCTCGTCCGTTTCGGCAAGGTTCACATACTCAACTGCCTCTACACGAGTGACATCCCGGGTTCGCTCGCAATCAACGCGCGCCGCGGCTCGGAAGTGTTGGTGGAGGGCTGCGTATTCGATGGCGAATCATATCCGTTCATAGGAGTCGAGCAGGCTCTCGCCTGGCAGCTTCGGGACAATCTTTTCTGCAAGAAATTCATCGCCCGGGACAAAGGGACGGTGAGTTTGCCCTACCCCTACGAAGCCTTGACGGCCTCCGAAGTCCGCAAGGCAGTCGGCGAGGGAGCCGGCCCGACCCTCGAGCCCGAGATTCCCGAGCCGACCGTGGCCTTCACCATCCACCTTATGGGCGACAGCACTATGGCCGACAAGGACACCACGAAGGGCAATCCCGAAAGAGGATGGGGAATGCTCTTCGGAGAGTACTTCAAGCCTTCGGTAAGGGTTGTCAACTATGCCAAAAATGGCAGAAGCACCCTGAGCGTCATAAACGAAGGCATATGGGACAGGGTAAAGGGGTCCCTCAGGCCCGGAGACTATCTTTTCATAGAGTTCGGGCACAATGACGAGAAGGTGCACAAGGCAGGGGTCGGAGTCCCGGCGTGGGGAGCCTATCAGGAGAATCTCCGCACATTCATCTCCGCTGCCCGCGAAGCGGGGGCCACTCCAGTCCTTCTGACCCCGGTCGCGAGGCGCAAGTTCACCGGCGGCGTGCTGGACGAGACCACTCACGGCGACTACCCCGCTGCGATGAAGGAAGTAGCCCGGCAGACAGGCACAATCCTCATCGATATGGAAAGCGCGACCATCGACTGGATCAAGGCCGCGGGCGACGAGGCGAGCAGGCCCTTCTTTATGTGGGTCGAGCCCGGCAAGTGCGAAGCCATCCCCGGCGGCAGACAAGACGACACGCATTCCACCGAGGCGGGCGCGCGCCGCAACTGCAGAATCGTGTGTGATTCGATAAGGATGAAGATTCCCTCACTTTCAGAGCATCTTTCACCCTACCTCGATCGGAGCATCTCTCCTGCCGAGCGGGCGGAGGACCTTCTGTCCCGCCTTACTCTCGAGCAGAAGGCGTCGCTGATGATGGCCGCAAGCCCCGCGATTCCTGAGCTCGGAGTGCGCGAATACAACTGGTGGAACGAAGCGCTTCACGGAGCCGCAAGGGCTGGCGAGGCCACGGTCTTCCCTCAAGCCATAGGAATGGCCGCCAGCTGGAACCCGGAGCTTCTGAAGGAAGTGTTCACAGTGACGAGCACCGAGCAGAGGATAAAATACGTACAGGAGCGCCGCGAGCGCGGAGGGAACCGCCGCTACCGGGGGCTCACGGTGTGGACGCCCAACATCAACATCTTCCGCGACCCCCGCTGGGGACGCGGGCAGGAGACCTACGGAGAAGACCCTTATCTCACGGCAGTGATGGGGCAGGCGGTGGTGGAAGGCCTGCAGGGAGAGAGCCGCGACGGCTACGACCGTCTCCACGCCTGCTTGAAGCACTACGCGATACACAGCGGCCCGGAGCCGAGCAGACACCGTTTCGACGCCCGGGACGTGTCCTGGCGCGACAGGATGGAGACATACCTCTACGCATTCGAGCGCATCGTCAAGAACACTGACGTGCAGGAAGTGATGTGCGCCTACAACCGTGTGGACGGCAAGCCTTGCTGCGGCAACGACCAGCTCCTCTCGGAGCTTCTGCGCGAGCGCTGGGGCTACAAAGGTCTGATCGTGAGCGACTGCGGGGCTATAGACGACTTCTATTCGCCGCGCGGGCATCAGACATTCCCCGGCGATGCGGTGTCGGCATCGGCCAACGCCGTGCGCACAGGCACCGATCTGGAGTGCGGGAGCTCATACAGGCACCTCGTGGAAGCGGTAAGGCAGGGCAAGATCCGGGAGACCGACCTCGACACGTCGCTCCGAAGGCTCCTCACAGCCCGATTCCGTCTGGGCGAGATGGATCCTGATTCTTTCGTGTGCTGGAACAATGTGGACGAGAGCGCTCTCGCCTGTCCCGAGCATCACGCTCTGGCGAGGAAAATGGCCCAGCAGACAATGGTCCTCCTCCAGAACGACGGCATCCTGCCGCTCAAGGCGGGAAGCAAGGTGCAGGTACTGGGCCCCAATGCGGCCGACTCGCTGTCGGTCCTTGGCAACTACAACGGCACCCCGCGCCACGCGGTCACGGCGCTTGAAGGCCTCTCGGAGCGTTTCGAAGTGACTCGCGACGCAGATATCGTGATATACGTGGGAGGCATCAATCCGCGCCTGGAAGGCGAAGAGATGAAGGGCGAGAAGCCCGAAGGATTCCTGGGTGGAGACCGCACAAGCATAGAGCTTCCTTCCGGACAGCGGCACGAGATAGACAGTCTCGCAAGAGCCGGCCACAAGGTGATATTGGTCAATATGTCGGGCTCGGCGATGGGACTCGCTCCCGAATCGGAGAAGTGCTGCGCCATACTCCAGGCCTGGTACGGCGGAGAGGCGGCGGGAGAAGCCGTCGCGGACGTGATTTGCGGCGATGTCAACCCCTCCGGCAAGCTTCCCGTCACATTCTACCGCAGCACAGACGACCTCCCTGACTTCGAAGACTACGATATGGCAGGTCGCACCTACCGCTATTTCACCGGCACTCCCCTCTGGGCTTTCGGCCACGGTCTGAGCTACACCACCTTCCGCTTCGGAAGAGCCAGAGTAAAGGACGGTGCGCTCGAGGTCCGCGTGCGCAACTCCGGCCCGCGCGAAGGCACCCAGACAGTGCAGGTCTACGTGTCCAAGGACGAAGACGCGGAAGGCCCGCGGATGGCGCTTCGAGGCTTCAAGAGAGTCTCCATCCCCGCCGGAGGCTCGGCCGTGGTCCGCATCCCGCTCGGTGACGAGCAGCTGGCCACCTTCGACAAACTGTCCGGCACGATGAAGGCGACTCCGGGCCATTTCACCGTCTACTATGGAGGCAGCTCGGCTGATTCCGAGCTGAAACACATCAGAATCAACAAACAATGAAGCATCTATTCAACAAGGTTCTCGCCACAATCTGTTTTCTGGCGGGCGCAGTGGGCGTCGCGATGGCCGACAATTATCCTTCGTACCGCAGCGACTACCTCTGGACCACAGTCCCCGACCACGCCGACTGGCTCTACCGCACGGGAGAGAACGCCAGCGTGGAAGTCCAGCTCAGCAGATACGGCATCCCTCTTGACTGCAAGGTCGACTACGAAATCGGCGACGACTGCCTGCCGGGCGACGTGAAGGGGTCTGTCCTGCTCAAGGGCGGCAAAGCCGTCATACGGATGGGCACGCGCCGCACCCCGGGATTCCGTGATCTGAGGCTCCGCTCCTGCGTGGATGGAGCCGTGTACACTCACCATATCAAGCTCGGCTTCGGAGTGGAGAAGATCGAGCCCTACACGAGAGAACCTGAGGATTTCCAGCAGTTCTGGCAGACTGCCGCAGAGGAAGCTTCCAAATATCCCTTAAACTACACACTCGAGCCCGCTCCCGAGTATAGCACATCCAAGGTGGAATGCTCGCTGCTGCGGCTTGAGACCGACCGCTCGCACTGCGTCTACGCATATCTTTTCAAGCCCCGCGGAGCCGCTCCCGGCAGCTGTCCCGCTGTCCTCTGCCCTCCGGGAGCCGGAGTGAAGACCATCAAAGGTCCCGAGAGGCATATATACTACGCCGAGAGGGGCTGCATCCGCCTCGAGATGGAGATTCACGGGCTCGACCCGAGGATGAGCGAGAGAAGTTTCAAAGAGCTCCAGGCAATTTTCGGAGACTATCTGCAGAAGGGCATCGAATCCCGCGACAGATATTATATGAAGCGGGTATACCTCTCGCTTGTGAGAGCCATCGACTTCCTCACGTCACTTCCCGAATGGGATGGCCGCAACGTCGCCGTCCAGGGCGGGAGCCAGGGAGGAGCGCTGAGCCTCGTGGCGGCAGGTCTTGACCCGAGAGTGACGCTCTGCTGCGCCAACCACCCGGCCCTCTCCGATATGGCAGGCTACTTCGAGAAGGGGCGCACCGGAGGATACCCGCACTTCAACAGAGTGCCCGGATTCCTGACGGAGCAGGCCGTCGAGACACTCGCCTACTTCGACGTGGTGAACTTCGCCCGTCACATCACCTGTCCAGTACGGATGACCTGGGGCTACAACGACAACGTCTGCCCGCCCACGACCTCCTATGCAGTCTGGAACACGCTCTCCTGCCCCAAGGAGGCGTTGATAACTCCAATCAACGAGCACTGGACCACAGACGAGACCGAGCGCGCCCACTGCGACTGGATCCTGAATAACCTGAAATAATCCGCTCCGACCAGCGTGCAGTCGCCCCGGCCGAAGAAATTCACAGGTTTTATTTGACAAAATATAGAAATAACTATATTTGCATAACAAATCGTATGGAGGTGGAGATTTGAGGTGAATGACGATTTTCCTTCTTTCCGTTTCACACTTTCATATCAGTTTTGTCACATAGGGTGATTTGACACCTTGTGAGGGGAAGGCTGTGGCGTAAAATCAAATCGCAAGGCAGGCGTCTCGGTCCTCCCATTTCGATTTTTTCTGCCGAAAGCGTGAGTGTTTTAAATTATGAAAAAAGTGCTGGGAATCGTCATTGATAACGACGGAAAAATGAAATTGATTCCATGAAGACATTTTTCCACATTTGCCTGACGGCCCACTCTGAAGTTCTGCTCAGAAGCGTGGAAGACGTGGCCCTTATGACCAACATCACGGCAGTAGCGGCTCACAGGTCTGAAGTTCAGATGCTTACAGATTCGCAAATGTCTACCCATCTCCACGAAACGGTAATGTGCGATGACGTCAACAAATTTGTCTGGTCGCAGGAGTTGAGCTTGACAAAGGCATTCAATTCCCGACATTCTCGCCGTGGGCCATTATTTGATGGCAAACCATACATTCTGCAGATTCAAGGTCCTCATCATATGCAGATGGCATTGACCTACTCTTTGAGACAAGGCTTGCATCACGGGCAGAGCGAAACGGCCTTCGATTATCCGTGGAGCACCTGTAACCAGCTTTTTGTTAATGAAAGAGGAGTCGGACCACTTCAAGCGATGTATCGTACAAGGTCCGAGGTTCGGGATTTCTTGCCGAAGAATTACTCGGAATTTCCTGACAATTGGCAGGCTGATTCAAATGGTATCCTGCTACGTAAGAGTTTTGAGGAACTGGGACTGGTTGAAAACTGGTATGGGACAGCACGGAATTATATGTATTCTATGATGAGGCGAACATCCGAAGAATGGATTTCTGAGCAGACGAAAGATCGTGTGGACGGACCGGCAATCACACTGGATATGTTGGAAAGAGGATATTCAACGCAAGAAATAGCGGCGATGCTCGCTTTTGAGGGAAATACAAAATTCAATTCCCGCGGTTTTTCTGATATGGAACTGTGCTCTCTGATTGACAACAGAATGATTGGGCGCTTTGGTGTGAGCTCTGTCTACTCCCTGACAAGCAAACAGAAGGAAATTCTAGCTAATGAACTACGCAAAGACATTGGGGTCCGGTCCGAGAAACAGATTGCAAGATGCCTTGTAATGAAATACAATGGTTAGGGAGGGAACTTGGCTCTGCGCTCACTTACGTCCCCAACTCCGAGGAAAAAAGGCTTTACAGGGCATTTTGGAGTAGAGTTGGGGAGAAAAATCGGATAGGTAAAGATTTGGGGCCCTAACTTTGGGTGATTATTGCTTTTGCAGCGGAGAATCTGAGCAGGCGGCTGTCCCCGACGGGAACCGTGCCACCCTCGGCATCGTAAGAGGGGGGACCATGAGCGAAGCGAATGGTGGGGTCGAGCGATAGCGAGACGTTCTCCGTCGGGGAGCAGCCGACGCTCGATGGCAATATGACATAAGAAAAAGAGGATAACCTCTAAGTCTTAGACTTATTAGTCACCCTCTTCTTTGATTATTTACGAATCCTACTCTGAAGGGAATCCGTAGCCATTGGTGATACCGCCGGAGATGCAGGTATTCACAGTGAAAGGCCATAAGTAGATGGGAGCGGACGTGTAGTCATAGTTGTAGAACAAATACTTGCAGTATTCATCCGCATTCGAGACTATCTGAGAGCCGTAAGCCACTTTGGCATAACCGGCGCTCTCGAGTGCAGCCGCTTCGGCGCTGTCAGGCGCGATATGCTTGAACAGACCCTTGATGGCAAGGTTGGTCATATCACCGGCCTTGAGGTTCTTGGTGATATTGGCTTCTGTCACGCCTATATTCCTTCCTGCAGCAGCCCAGTCGTCGTTCTGTCCGCGCCAGCCGGGATACAGCATTGCGTATTTGTCCGAATTCTCGTCAAGACCGTCAGGAGTCTGGGTCGTGAGACGATAGCCGGCGATCTCGTTGCCGTTGACAGTCTTTGTCCAGACATATGCGGGAATCTCATTGCCGTTGTCAAACCTGTAATAGCCGTCAGCGGCAAGGCCTTCGATCATCTTCGCGGTGAGTTCCTTGATGCTCTTGATAGCCTCAGGGAAATAGCCGGTACGAATAAGGGTCCATCTGCGGTCGCCCTCTCCTGCAAACTCGAATCCGCGCTCGTTAATCACGGCCTTGACGATGTCACCGCCACAAGTCACATTGATAAAATCATCAGTCTTAGCAAGACCTGCGGGGAACGAACGCTCGCGCACTTTGGCCAAATAACTCTTGGCATCGGCTGTCTGTCCGAGGACGGCGCAGCACTCAGCATATCCGAGATAAACTTCAGCCATACGCATATAAGGTCCGTTGATGCCGGATGTGCGCTGCTTGAGGCAGTAAGGGTTCGACATACGGTTTTCATCCCATTTGTTGAGAGACAGACCGCCGCCGGCCGCCTTTGAATTGGGCGTGAAGGGGATGAGCACCTCGGCGCCGCCGCCGCTGCTGCCGGTAAGACAGATGCTCACGTCACGCCTCATATCGTTCGGGTCGAACACGCCCCAATAAAATGCGGGATTGATGCGGCCCTGACCATATGACTTGCAAGGGAATGCATTCGAGCTTCCGCCTGACGAAGGACGTCCGAACGAGTAAGGACGGGAGTCATTGCCGGTCCCCTGAGTCTGGGCGTATTCGTAGATGGATTCGTCGGCATATTCAAGGTCGTTCATCTGCTGGAAGAAATACTGGTAAGGATTGCCGTAAGTCTTGCCATTCTTGGAGTCTCCTCGAGGATCGGTAAGATAGAATTTGGCGCTTCCGGGGTTGTTTATCACGGCCAGGAAGTACTTTTGAGCCTTCTCATAGAGTGTCTTGTAGTCAGAACGTCTTGCATAGACCGCTCCGCCGGCCTGGGCATTCGCCTGGCCCTTCTGCTCGAGAGTGATCTTGTTGCCCTTTCCGTCCACATAGAAATCAGTGCCGAGGTCGACGCGACGGGTCTGATATCCGGCCGCATCAAGACACATACGGCCAATCATAGCCTCTGCGAAAGTGCGGGAATAAATATTCTTGACCGCAGCCTCTCCCTGACCGACTCTGTACATTATGGGGGCTACCTTCTCCAGATCAGCGATGATGCTGTCATAGATGGAGTCGCGGGGTGCTATGCCTCCGTTGGCGACAAGACCGTTGCGGGTTTTGAACGGCACATCGCCGTACTGACGGAGAAGCTCACGATAACAGCAGGCGCGCGCGCAAATGGCCTCACCATACATCTGACTCAGAGCCGTGGGCGACTCGACGCTCAGAAGCTCGTCGTAGTTGTCGGCTTCCTCAAAAGATGTGATGACGAAATTGGCCTTCGCTATAGCCTCGAAAAGCTGTGCATATGCGCCGGTGTCGTTATTGCTGGAATAAGAGGTGGCAACATACTGGCTCGTATATGAACCGTTGTCGTAAAGACCTTCCGGATAGTGGCGCGCAGGCTGGTTCTTCCAGGCCTCGGGATGACGCTCGATGTCCGACCCGGCCACATCGTTGGAATAATAAAGACCGTCGCCGAACACGTTCTGGCTGGCAACGCTTCTCCAGGCTTCATATACACCATACATGGCGGCACGGGCGGTAGTGCTGTTCGAGAACACGAAGTCCGAATCGACCACCGAAGGAGACGATGTCTCAAGATACTCGTCCGAACAGGCATTCAGACAAGCGAGGGCCGCAACACAGAGGATTATGTTAAATATTCTTTTCATTTTGCTTTCCTCCATAATTTTAGAATGTTATGTTGATACCGAAGGTGTAACTTCTGGACTTCGGATATGACTGATAGTCATAGAAGAGAGTGGGGAATCCGTCTCCACCTGCATTGGTATTGGTGTTGACGTCGGGGTCCAGACCGGAATAACCGCTCATGCAGAAGAGGTTTCCGGCTGTAGCATAAATTCTTGCATTCTGAATCTTGATGGCATCCAAAACCTTGCGGGGAATGGTGTAACCGATGGTCAGGGTGTTGAGACGCAGATAAGAAGCGTCCTCGATGAAATCGGATGTACAGATACCGTATTCAGAATAAGGAAGAGCATACTTCGCGCCGGTGTTGAGGGCGGCGAGTTCAGCGGGATCGGTCACAAGGTACAGATCTCCTGCGGAATTTGTGTTGTAAGCCTTCCAGCAGTCCTTGACATAAGACAGGCGGTTCTCACCGAGCTGATTGTCTTTGTTACCCATCATAGAGTGCATTGCGTTGGCATTGTACACCATTCCGCCAATCTGATAGGTGAAGCTGGCCGAGAGGTCGAAGCCCTTCCAATTGGCTCCGAGGGTGAATCCTCCGGTATGCTGCGGCATCATTTTTCCGATTATCTGGGTGTCATTTATGTCGACCACGCCGTTTCCGTCGGTATCTTCAAATTTGGCGGCACCGGGGAACGCAACCTGTCCGTCAGGGACATACGCCTTCATACCGTCAGGATAGTTCACGATATTTCCGAGATCGGCGATTCCCTGCTTCAGGACATATTTTCCTCCTGTGTAGTCAAAGTCATCGAGAGTATAATATCCGAGCGACTTGAATCCCTGGACAAGGCCGACGGGCTCACCCTCGCGTATCACGTAGTCATAGTAAGGCACGCGCATCGTGGAACCCCAACCTGTATGGGTGTCAGAAGTGGCGTTGTTGTTGATGGCGTCGACATTGTTGTGGTTGTAAGAATAGGTCAGACTGGCCGTGATGCCCCAATCCTTTCTCTGCACTATCGCTCCGCTTACGGCGATTTCAAATCCCTTGTTGGATGTCTGTCCTACATTCTGGAACTGATAGGTGTATCCCGAGGATGCATCGCAAGGGACTTTCATAAGGATGTCCTTCGTCGTGTTGCAGTATGCTTCGATGCTACCGCGGAGTCTGCTCTTCCAGAAGCTGAAGTCCACACCGACGTTGCGGGAGATGGTGGTCTCCCATTTGAGGTCGGGATTGCTGAGCATTTCTCCGGGAGTGTAGCTGGTATAGAGGACGCCGTCGATGGTCACATCCTTGGTTGTCCAGGTCTCCTTCCACAGAGAAGAGTCGATACCGTCGGAACCGGAAGTACCGTAAGAAACACGGAGCTTGAGGTCATCCATCCAGTTCTTCGTGACATTCATCCAAGGCTCGTCGGAGATACGCCAGGCGGCTGCGGCTGCCGGGAAGTATCCCCAGTGATTGTTGGGAGCGAACTTGCTGGAACCGTCGGCGCGGAATGTCGCGGTCAGCATATAACGGCCCTTGTAGGAATAATTGACACGGCCGAAGTATGATACGGTGTGGGAAGGAGTTCCGATCGTGTTGGTGTTGTAGTCCTTACCGAGCGAGGAGTCGGTCATATTGATCATACCGAATGCGTCCTCCTTCGTGAATTCTGCAGGATATCCTGCACCCTGGATTACGGTGGAATTGCTCTCGGAAGAGATCACTTCGTAGCCTGCGAGAACATTGAGAGAATGATCGGTGTTCGCGAAAGGAACCTGATAATTGACTGTGGTCGACCAGCGCATACCCTGTCCGTCGCCCTTGGTGAGCTTCGCAAGCTTGTAGGCGGTGTCGGAGGGATTCTGTCCGTTGTTCCAGTAGTCTGTCTCGCTCCAGTTGCGGTTCATGGTGATCTCCGACTTCGCCACGAAGCCTTCGAAGGCATTCCAGGTAAGTCCGGCTGTGCCGCGGAGACGATACCTGTCGGTGACGTTGTCGTAGTTGTTGATGGTGGCAATGGGACTGTAAGCCATATCGGTGCTGGATGCGCAGTTGCCGAAGAGGGTCGGATCATCGTCACCGTAGGGCGTGTCGACAGGACGGAAAGTGTAAGCGGAGGTGGCAAGACCATACTGGGTGCCGACAATCTCCATCTGCGAGTAGCGCACGTCCGCGTTGAACTCGAGTCTCTTTCCTATCTTCTGATTGAGCTTGAAGTTAGCGTTGAAACGCGAGAATCCGGAATTGATACGGATACCGTCATCGTTGAGATAGTTGACGGAGGCAAAGTACTTGGTCTGATCCGATCCGCCGGAGAGCGAGAGATCGTGGTTCCAGGTACTGGCCGACTTCATTATGTCATTGATGTAGTTGTGGGATTTCAGGCCGGCGTATTTGCTCAGATTGTTGCCGTACTTGCTTCCGAGGCCGAAATATTTGGCCACATTGTCGCCGTAGCTCTCGCCGTAGGCGGTAGCATACGACCAGTTCCAGAGCACATAATCTTCGGCATCCAGCACGTCGAGCGTGCGGGGATTCTCCTTGACCTGATAATACATGCCGTAACGTACGGTCACCTTCTCTTCCTTACCTCCCTTGGTGGTGACAAGGACGACACCGTTGGCGCCGCGCGCACCGTAGATGGCGGTGGATGCGGCATCCTTCAAGATGTCGATGGACTCGATATTGTCGGCCGGGATGTCATCGATGTTGCTTACGATCACTCCGTCGACAATGTAAAGAGGCTCGTTGCTCTGGGTGATGGAACCGCCGCCGCGCACTCTTATGGACATAGTGGCACCGGGACGACCGTCCTGAGATGTCACCTGCACGCCGGCAAGCTTGCCCTGCATAGCCTGTGCGACGTTGGCCACAGGGACAGTGGCGATGTCCTTTCCGGTCACCGAGGCGACGGAACCGGTCAGGTCGCGGCGCTTGACAGTCTGATAACCGATCACGACCACGTCGTCGAGATACTCGTTGTCTTCGGTCATCACGAAATCATAGACGGACTGGCCGTCCGTCACTTTCACGCTCTGTTCGGCATAACCGATGCAGCTCACCACGATGGTGGATCCTGCGGGAACACTCAGCGAGTAATTGCCGTCAAGGTCGGTGACAGTACCGTTGCTGGTACCCTCCACCAGAACGCTGACGCCGATGACAGGCCCCTGAGCGTCCTTGACTGTTCCCGAAATCTTCTGCTGCGCAGCAGCGGCCACGCTGACACAAATCATTGTCAACGCGGCAATTGCAATCTTGAGATGCTTTTTCATTGGTAAGATTTTGGTTAATATTGGTGATTTGATAGTGTTGCCTTATCCCAAAGATAGGTTTTTTCTTGATAATACCCAAAAAAACGTGACCGTTCACGGAGACTCAGTAATTCTCCGTGTTGTACCGCGTCAGGATGTCCATATGCATGTAGTTGTCCCGACCCTGGGGCTTTCTTCGCATAAGGAGATAGTCCACAAGCGCGGTCACGGCATAGCGGGACTGGTTCTCGGTGCGCTGGGAGATGAGGAGGTTGACACTTCCTTCCGAGAGCATCTCCATATTCTTCTCCAGATTGTCGAACCCGATCACGCAGCGCCCCTGCACGGGATGATTCAGAAGATATCGGCGCAACAGATAGACTCTGGAAGAGAACATCACGATATGCCTGACTCCCGGGTGAGCGCTGAAGAACTCGTCAAGAGAGCTTTCGGTGGCTTCGGGCTCCGAAGGCGAGATGAAGATATTGTGGATGACGGTACCGGGGAAATACAGGTCCATATAGTCAAGGAAACCGGAGCGGCGGTTCACCGTGGGGTCGGACTGGCGGTTCTTGTCGCGGTTGATCCTTATGACGGCCACTTCCTTCACATCCTCGGGGCTGGTGCGCGCCGTCAGAAGACAGGCGCACAGATAGCCGCTTTTGTACATCGGCATCCCGAAGTAGGCGAAATAGTTGTCGTCCTCGAGCTTGCTGTCCACGTAAACGTAAGGAATGCCCCGGCGGCGCAGCTCCTCCGTGAGAGCCATCGTGTCGGTCATGAAGAGCGGGGGGAGCACCACCCCGGAAGGCTCGCTCGCCAGAAGCTCGGCGCAAGATGCACGGAACGACGCGGCATCATACTGATTATAATAATACGCGCGCGCGCGAACCCCGAATGTCGCCGCATACTCCGCGCCGACGAAGAACCCCTGCCTGATCTTGTCCCAATAATCCCCTTCCGCCGCATCAGGCAGAAGACAGGCCACGACGTGCGTACTCTTGGAGGAGAGAAGGGATGCATACAGATTGGGCTCATACTTGAGCTCCTCGATAGCCTTGCGGACCTTGGCCGCGCTCTTGGCGGAGACTTCACCACGATTGTGAAGCACACGGTCGACCGTGCCCTTGGAGACACCGGCCCGCTTGGCTACGTCTATTATCGTGATTTTAGCTTTCATTGACTCAAATATACAAAATTTTCATAAGTCCCGTGCTCGGGCACGAAAAAAAATCTGACACTCTTTTCGAATAAAACATTAACTTCGCACCGTGAAAATCAAAGAACTGTTCGAAAGGCACCAGTCGGTCTCGACCGCAGGATTCAGCTCCGGGGCATACAAGCCCGGGCTGGAAGCTATGCGCAGACTTGACGCGACGCTCGGAAATCCCTCCGGAGCATTCCGGAGCATACACGTGGCAGGGACGAACGGCAAGGGGTCCGTCTGCTCCATGATCGCCTCCAGCCTTGCGGCGGCAGGCTTCAAGACGGGGCTCTACACTTCGCCCCATCTGGTGGATTTCAGGGAGAGGATGAAGATCTGCACCCCGGGCGGATTCACGATGATTCCCCCGCAGGACGTCGAGGAGTTCCTCGACCGCCACGAGCAGGATATCGAAGGGATGACGTTCTTCGAAGTCACCACCGGAATGGCCTTCTGGTGGTTCGCGAAAGAAAGGGTTGACTATGCCCTCATCGAGGTGGGGCTCGGCGGAAGGCTTGACAGCACCAATATAATCACGCCCGAGGTCTCCGTCATCACCAGCATAGGTCTGGACCACTGCGCGCTGCTGGGAGGCACGAGGGCGGAGATAGCCTCCGAGAAGGCCGGCATATTCAAACCCGGAGTGACGGCCGTCGTGTGGGGACACGACAGCGAGACCGACCCGGTATTTGTCAGGAAAGCGTCTCTGGAAGGGTGCCCACTTGTGTTTGCCGATTCGCTCCGAATCAAGGGGAGCCTCCCCTCTCTTGACCTTGAAGCCCCCTGTCAGGGGAGCAACCTCCGCACGGTCTTGTCTGTCCTGGACATTCTGGGCGTCGAGCCTGACAAGGATGCGATTGCCCACGCCGCCGCACTGACCGGATTGCAGGGCCGATGGGAGAAGAAGGCCATACGGACTTCCGACGGCAAAGCCGTCAATCTCATTCTTGACATCGGGCACAACCCGGCGGCGCTGAAGAGCAATTTCTCCAGACTCCCCGAGGGAGCCGCGATTGTCTACGGCGTGATGGCCGACAAAGACTACAAGACCAACATAAGTCTTCTCCCGCTCTCTTCCGGCGTGTTCCTGTGCGAGCCCGGGACCCCGAGGGCCCTGCCCCTGGCCGAACTCGCCGCGGCGGTGGCCGCTCTCTCCCCCTCTCTGCGCGCGGAGGCATCGGGCTCTGTTGCATCCGCGATAGAGCGGGCCATAGCATCAACGCCTGACGGCGGCACCATCTACATAGGCGGGAGCACCTTCGTGGTGTCGGAAGCGGAGCTGTTTTGCGAGCGCATCACCCAGGACCGGACGCTCTGAAGGAGGCCGCCCCCAAAGGGTGGTTTCGGAGCGAAGCGACCCGGGGAGTCTGAGGGGCGCAGCCCTTCAGCGCCCCCTGAAAGGGGGTTGGGGGTTGAGAAAAATTAAGCGGCGCGGCTGCGATTGACCATTATCACTCCTGTCACCACCAGCACCGCGGCAATGACCTTCTGCCAGGTGAGAGTGTCCATCCCGATGATTATCGCGACCACCGCGGCTATCATCGGCTGGAGGTAAGAATACATACTTACGAGCGTAGGCCGGATGTGCTTCTGGCCGATGGGGATGAGATAGTATGCCACGAACGTGGCGAAGATTATGAGGAACCCTATCTCAAGCGCCACGTTGGTGGGGATAGCGGCAAAGTCCGTCTCCACCAGATCCCCTGCAGACAGCGGCAGCGAGATTGCCAGCGAGAAGAGGAACATCCACTTCATAAACGTCACGACGCTGTATCTTGCGATAAGCGGCTTGAATATGCTCAGGTACGAGGCGAAGCTGAGGGTATTGAGCAGCATAAGGGCTATGCCCAGGGGGCTGGAGACCCGGCCGTCGCCTGCGGCCGAGGCGGAATTGAGTATCAGGGTCAACACTCCCGCGAAACTGACCGCCACACCTCCCGCCTTCTTTGCCGTCAGAGGCTCCTTCAGCACGATTGCCGCGAGGAACATCGTGAAAATGGGAGAGAGGGTGCTCAGGATGGAGATGTCTATGGCAGCGGTCATCGTGCAGGCCGCAAGGAAGGTCAGCTGGGGGATGAACAGCCCCAGGACCGAAGCGGCGGCGATCTTCCAGAGGTCACAGGCCGCGACCTTCTCCTTCGGAGAGAAGAGCGAGACACCCCAGAAGAGGAGCGACGCTCCGATGGCTCTCATGGTGAAAAGTGCTATAGGAGACACCAGGGCGCAGGTGGCGATATCCTTGCAGAAAACGATGTTGAGGCCGAAGATCGCGTATGCTCCCCCGGCGGCGAGATGTCCTTTGAGTATCCCCTTGTTCATTTCAGGGCGCAAATGTAATCATAAAACACGCGAAATAGTAAAAAATGCGGACAAAATTGATATCCTCCCGACGAGGATAAATGCAAAATAATCGTTATATTTGAAATTGGAAAAAATGCACAAAACTATGCCTTTCATCAACAAAGATTTCATGCTCACGACCGACACGGCCAAGGCGCTGTATCACGAGAGCGCGGAGAAAATGCCCATTATCGATTACCACTGTCATCTCGTCCCCCAGCAGATAGCCGAGAACATCCAGTTCCGCGACATCACGCAGCTATGGCTTGTGGACGGGCACTACGGCGACCACTACAAGTGGCGCGCGATGAGAGGCAACGGAGTGAGCGAAGACTACATCACAGGGGGCAAGTACAACTCCTGGGAGACATTCGAGAAATGGGCCGAGACGATGCCCTATCTGATGCGCAACCCCCTCTACCACTGGACTCAGCTGGAGCTCAGCCGCGTGTTCGGCATCGACAAGCTCCTCAGTCCCAAGACCGCCCGTGAGATCTACGAAGAGTGCAACGCCAAGCTCGCGACTCCCCAGTTCCGCGGTCAGGCCCTCATACGCAAGTTCAACGTCGAGGTGGTCTGCACCACCGACGACCCCGCCGACGACCTCAGATGGCACAAGCAGATTGCCCTCAACCCCTTCGGCACGAAGGTCCTCCCGACCTGGCGCCCCGACAAGGCGATGGCCGTCGAGAACCCTGCGGCATACAGGGAGTACATAGAGAAGCTCGGCGAAGCGGCAGGCCTGGAGATAAAGTCCTACACCGACCTCCACGACGCCCTCCAGAAGCGTCACGACTTCTTCGCGCAGATGGGGTGCAGGCTCTCCGACCACGGTCTCGAGAAGTTCCACGCAGCCGACTACACCGCATCCGAAGTCGAGGCCATCTTCAAGAAAGTGCTCGGCGGCAGCGCTCCCGACGCGGTCGAAGCGGAGAAGTTCCGCAGCGCGTTCCTCCACGACCAGGCTGTGATGGACGCCGAGGCGGGCTGGGTGCAGCAGTTCCACGTCGGAGCCATCCGCAACAACAACACCAGGATGTTCGACCTTGTCGGCGCGGACACCGGTTTCGACGCCATCCACGACCACAGCGTGGCGGCCGAAGGGCACAAGTTCCTCAACGGCCTCGCCCGGGAGGACAAGCTCGCCAAGACCATACTCTACTGCCTCAACCCCAAGGACAACGAAGTGCTTGTCACGATGGCCTACACCTTCAACGACGGCTCCACTCCCGGCAAGATGCAGTTCGGCTCCGGCTGGTGGTTCCTCGACCAGGAGAGAGGTATGCGCAACCAGATCGACTCCCTGAGCGTGCTCGGGCTTCTGAGCAGATTCGTCGGCATGCTCACCGACTCCCGCAGCTTCATCAGCTACCCCCGCCACGAATACTTCCGCAGGATCCTGTGCGACGTGGTCGGCGCCGACGTCGAGAGCGGCAAGCTCCCCGTCGAGGAGATGGACCGTCTGCACGCGATGATAAGCGACATATCCTACAACAACGCCAAAAATTATTTCAACTTCTGATATGAACATCGATCTCAAACAGGGCTGCAAGTACGCCCTCCTCGTCCCCACAAGCATGGGACTCCGTGTCACTCCCGAGAGCGGACAGCCCGTCCAGAGCAGTGACGTATTCCACCTCCAGGCCACCAGCGCCGAGACCAACGTGGCGAGCATCGCCGCATACCTCGGTCTTCCCGTCAAGGTGCTCACCACCTTCGTGCAGGGCAGCCCCTTCGCGTCCTTCATCAAGAGCAACCTCCGCGCCCGCGGGATGGATTTCGAAGGCCCCGACGTGCCTCAGGGAGGCCCCTGGGGATACCGTCACCAGATCAATGTGGCCGACAGCGGCTACGGCTCCCGCGGACCCCGCGTCTGGAACGACCGCGCAGGAGAAGTCGGACGCACGCTGAACGCTGCGGATTTCGACCTCGAGCGCATCTTCGGGCAGGAAGGAGTGCAGATCGTGCACCTGAGCGGCCTGATTGCCGCTCTCAGCCCCGAGACCACGAAGTTCTGCCTCGACATAGCCCGCACCGCCAAGAAATACGGCACCCGCATCAGCTTCGACCTCAACTACCGCGCCTCCTTCTGGAAGGGCCGCGAGCAGGAGCTCCACGACGCATTCAGCGAGATCTGCTCCATCGCCGACATCCTCATCGGCAACGAAGAGGACTTCCAGCTGTGCCTGGACATCGAGGGCCCCGAAGCCGGCGGCAAGGACATAGCCTCCAAGATTGACGCGTTCAAGGAGATGATCGGCCGCGTGAAGGCCCAGTATCCCGGCGCCCAGGTCTATGCGACCACCCTCCGCCAGGTCAACAACACCAACAGTCACAACTGGGGCGCGATCATGCTCGCAGGCGAAGACTGGCAGGTGGTAGAGCCCCGCGAGATCCACGTGCTCGACCGCATCGGCGGCGGCGACGGATTCGTGGGCGGTATGCTCTACGCCATCCTGAAGGGCTGGGAATCCGAGAAATGGATCCAGTTCGGCTGGGCGAGCGGCGCTCTCGCCACCACCTTCCTCACCGACTACGCACAGCCTGCCGACGAAGAGCAGGTCTGGAGCATCTGGGCCGGCAACGCACGTGTCAAGAGATAGTCGGGATATGCTGTACTACGCAAGAGGATCCAAGACCGACGTCATCACCCCGGCCCAGACCAGGGCGATACTCACGGAGGTCTTCAACAAGCTCGGGGAGAAGAAGCGCGTCCTTGCGCTTCCCCCCGACTTCACACGTTTCAACTCCTACGCCGGGCCCATCACCGAGATGATCAACGACTACTACGGCGACGCACTCACCGACATAATGCCCGCACTCGGCACGCACACCGCGATGACGGACGAGCAGCTGGAGGTGATGTTCCCGAGTGTCCCCAAGAGCAAGTTCCGCGTCCACGACTGGCGCAATGACGTGGTGACGATAGGCACCGTCCCCGGCGAATACGTGAGCAAGGTGACCGAGGGCAGGCTCAGCTACAGTCTCGACGCCCAGGTCAACAAACTCCTTCTCGACCCCTCGTTCGACCTCATCCTTTCTGTCGGGCAGGTCGTGCCCCACGAGGTGATCGGTATGGCCAACTACACCAAGAACGTCTTCGTCGGCGTGGGCGGCTCGGACTTCATCAACAAGAGCCACTTCATCGGCGCGAGCTTCGGTATGGAGCGCATAATGGGAAGAGCGAAGAGCCCCGTGCGCGACGTCTTCGAGTACGCCAAGGTCAACTATCTCAAGGCTCCTGTCATCTACGTCCTGACCGTCCGCGACAAGCAGGACGGGGAGATGGTCACCCGCGGCCTGTTCATAGGCGACGACTTCGAGTGCTTCCAGAAGGCTGCCGACCTCTCGCTCGAGACCAACTTCATAATGGTCGACAAGCAGATCAGGAAGTGCGTGGTGTATCTCGACCCTGAGGAGTTCAAGAGCACCTGGCTCGGCAACAAGGCTGTATACCGCACCCGTATGGCGATTGCCGACGGAGGCGAACTGATAGTGCTGGCCCCGGCCCTCAAGGAATTCGGCGAAGACAAGACCATCGACGGGCTCATCCGCAAATACGGCTACAAGGGCACCCCGCACACTCTCGAGTGTACCGATGCCAATAAAGACCTTCAGGACAATCTGGGCGCCTCGGCGCACCTCATCCACGGCTCATCCGAAGGCCGCTTCTCCATCACCTACTGCCCCGGCGACGCTATGACCAGGGAGGAGATCGAGGGAGTCGGCTTCAATTATTGCAGCTACTCCGAGATGGCCTCGAGGTACAACCCCGACACCCTCAAGGACGGTTGGAACATCGTGGACGGCGAGGAAATCTACTACATCAGCAACCCGGCCCTCGGCCTCTGGGCGCATCCCGACAGATTCAAGGACTAGATGAAGATAGTGATCGACAACAAGATACCGTTCATCCGCGGGGTTTTCGAGCCCTTCGCTGATGTGGTGTATCTTCCCGGCAAGGAGACGACTCCCGAGGTGGTCAGAGATGCAGATGCCCTGATCACCCGCACCCGCACCGCCTGCAATGCCGCTCTCCTCGAGGGTTCGGCCGTGAAGGCGATAGCCACCGCGACCATCGGCTTCGACCACATCGACACGGCCTGGTGCGAGAGTCGCGGCATCTGGTGGACCAACGCCCCGGGCTGCAACTCCTGGAGCGTGAAGCAGTACATCAGCTCCGTCCTCGTGAGTCTTGCGCACAAGCACTCTCTCAAGTTCGAAGACCTGACGCTCGGCGTCGTGGGAGTCGGCAACGTGGGGAGCAAAGTCGCTGTGGCGGCCCGCGCCCTCGGGATGAAGGTCCTGCTGAACGACCCTCCCAGAGCACGCAAGGAAGGCCCTGAAGCGTTCGTCAGCCTGGACACGATCCTCGAGCAATGTGACATCGTGACGGTCCACGTCCCCCTCGAGAAGGACGGGCAGGACGCGACCTGGCACCTCTTCGACTCATCAAGGCTCGCCCGGATGCGCCCCGACCAGATACTCATCAACTCCTCGCGCGGTCCCGTCGTGGACAATGCGGCCCTGAAGGAATGCCTGGCAAGGCAAGGCCTCAGAGGCGCCGTGCTGGACGTCTGGGAGGGCGAGCCGGATCTAGATCCGGAGCTTGTGGGGCTTCTCGACATCACCACGCCTCATATCGCCGGCTACAGCGCCGACGGCAAGGCCAACGGCACGATGATGAGCGTGCGCGCCGTCGCTGAGCGCCTCGGCCTGCCGCTGAAGGGCTGGAAGCCTCAGGAGATTCCCGCTCCCACGCACGGATTGCACCGTGGAGCCGAAGCTCAGGCATTCACCCTCGACACCGCCGGGAAGACGGCTCAGGAAGTGCTCTCTCAGGCCGTTCTATACGCCTACGACGTCTCGGCCGACAGCGACGCGCTGCGCTCAGACCTCGCTTCGTTCGAGCGCCTTCGCGGAGACTATCCCGTCAGGCGCGAGCCGAAGGCGTTCACCGTCAATCTGAAGGGCGGCTGCCCGGAGGGCGTCGCCGAATCCCTCAAGGCACTTGATTTCAACGTAACAATTTAACAACAAACACAATAGCAAAATGGAAAAATCAGACATCGGACTCGTAGGTCTTGCCGTTATGGGCGAGAACCTCGTTCTCAACATGGAGAGCAAAGGATTCCGCGTGAGCGTGTTCAACCGCACCGTGGAGAAAGTTGACAAATTCATCGCCGGCCGCGGAGCAGGCAAGAACTTCTACGGAGCGCACTCCCTCGAGGAGTTCGTGGACTCTCTCAAGGCCCCCAGGCGTGTCTTCCTGATGGTCAAGGCAGGTCAGGCGGTCGATGACTTCATCGAGAAGCTCATCCCCCTGCTCTCCCCCGGCGACATCATCATCGACGGCGGCAACTCACACTTCCCCGACACCGCACGCCGCACCGCATATGTCGAGAGCAAGGGCCTGCTGTACATCGGCACCGGAGTGTCCGGCGGCGAGGAAGGCGCTCTCAAGGGTCCCTCTATGATGCCCGGCGGATCTCCCGCAGCCTGGCCTCACGTGAAGCCCATCTTCCAGGGCATCTGCGCGAAGGTCGCCGACGGCTCGCCCTGCTGCGACTGGGTCGGCGAAGGCGGCGCGGGCCACTTCGTGAAGATGGTCCACAACGGCATCGAGTACGGTGACATCCAGCTCATCTGCGAGTGCTACCAGATAATGAAGGACATCCTCGGGATGACCAACGAAGAGATGCACGAGACCTTCGCAGAGTGGAACAAGGGCGACCTCGACAGCTACCTCGTGGAGATTACCCGCGACATCCTCGGCAAGAAAGACGAGGACGGCAAATACGTGCTCGACTACATCCTCGACACCGCAGGCCAGAAGGGCACCGGCAAGTGGACCGCCATCTCATCCCTCGATCAGGGCGTGCCTCTGACCCTTATCGGCGAGAGCGTGTTTGCAAGGTGCCTGAGCGCCCAGAAGGAAGAGAGAGTGGCCGCTTCCAAGATTCTCGAAGGCCCCAAGCCCGTCAAATTCGAGGGAGACCGCGCCGCGTTCCTTGAGGACCTCCGCAAGGCTCTCTTCGCAGCCAAGGTGGTGTCCTACGCGCAGGGCTACACCCTTATGCGCGCCGCCGCCAAGGAGTATGGATGGAATCTCAACTACGGCGGCATCGCCCTTATGTGGAGAGGCGGCTGCATCATCCGCAGCGTGTTCCTGGGCAAGATCAAGGAAGCGTTCGACAACAATCCCGACATCGCCAACATCCTGCTCGACCCTTACTTCAGCGAGAAGATGGCCCAGGCCCAGCAGGGCTGGAGGAACGTCCTCTGCACCGCAATGCAGAACGGCGTGCCCGCACCTTGCCTGACCGCTGGTCTGGAGTACTACGACGGCTACCGCTCGGAGCGCCTTCCCGCCAACCTTCTTCAGGCTCAGCGCGACTACTTCGGAGCTCACACCTACGAGCGCACCGACAAGCCTCGCGGAGAGTTCTTCCACACCAACTGGACGGGCCACGGCGGCGACACTGTGGCAGGTACCTATATTGCATAGGCACCTGCCATAGTGTCGGGTCTACACCCCTGTACCCCTCAAGGCGATTCACCCCCACCGCCCCCTCTCCGGGGGCCCGTCGTTACACTCCGAAATTAACAAAACAAACAATACCTGATGACAATAGGAAAATATTCATTCGGCATAGGTGACCGCTTCGCTCACGAAGGGGTCAACCAGCTCAAGGCCCTCATCAAGGCCGAAGAAGAGTTCGGCGTGCACTTCGTCCCCGTTTGGAACAAGTCCAACCGCGAGCACCAGATCGTGGGCACAAATCCCGCAGAGACCCGCGCGGAGGCAGATGCCGCCGTCAAGGCTCTCGGCTACACGGGCCAGTACTTTGTCGACGCCGACCACATCAATATGAGCAACGTCGACAAGTTCATCGACTCCTCCGACTTCTTCACCATCGACGTGGCCGACTACATCGGACGGACAGGCACGATGGAGGAGAAGTTCCTCCCCGCCATCAAGGAAGCGGGCAGAATCTACCGTCACATCGCCTCCGTCAAGGGCGAAGGCAACTTCGTGACCGAAGTCTCGATGGACGAGGTGGATGCCGCCCAGACCCCCGAAGAGCTCCGCTACATCCTCAAGGAGATTGCCGCCGAGAAGATTCCCGTGCAGACAATCGCCCCCAAGTTCACCGGAAGGTTCAACAAGGGAGTCGACTACCGTGGAGACCTGGAGCAGTTCGAGAAGGAGTTCGAGCAGGATCTCCTCGTGATCGAGGAAGCCGTGCAGCTCTATGACCTGCCCAAGAACCTCAAGCTCTCCATCCACTCCGGATCCGACAAATTCAGCATCTACCCCATTATGGGGCGTCTCATCCGCAAGTACGACAAGGGTATCCACATCAAGACCGCAGGCACCACCTGGCTTGAGGAGAATATCGGCCTGGCGCTCGCCGCCCCCGAAGGACTCGCTCTCGCCAAGAAGATCTATGTCGGAGCCCTCGGCCGTATGGAAGAGCTCACGGTCCCCTACGCCACTGTGATCGACGTCGACGTCGACTCCCTCCCCTCCCCCGAGGAAGTGGAGAAGTGGGACGCCGAGACCTACGCCCGCACGATGCGCCACAATCAGGAGGACCCCCTCTACAATCCTTCTTTCCGCCAGCTGATTCACGTCAGCTACAAGATTGCGGCAGAGCTCTCCGAAGAGTACCTGCCCGCTCTCGAGAAGTACACCGACGTCATCGGCGAGCAGATTACCGCCAACATAGGCGAAAGACACATCAAACGACTCTTCAAATGAAACTGACAGACATCACATCAGGCAGCTTCAACGCCGCCGAGTGGGAAGAGAAAGGATATCAGCTTCCCAAGTTTGACATTCAGGCCGTCAGGAAGAAGACCTACGCCGAGCCCACCTGGGTGCACTTCGGCGGAGGCAACATCTTCCGCGCCTTCCCTGCCGCCATCCTCAACGACGCCCTCAATACGGGCAAATACGACCGCGGCGTCATCGTGGCCGAGAGCTTCGACTACGAAGTGGTGGACAAGGCATACTCCCCCTACGACAACCTCTCCCTGCTTGTGAGCCTCCAGTCCACAGGCACAGTGGAGAAGAAGGTCATCGCCTCCGTCACCGAAGCCCTCAAGGCCGACTACCAGTTCGACGACTGGGCAAGGCTGGTGGAGATATTCAGCAATCCTTCCCTGCAGATGGTGTCGTTCACCATCACCGAGAAGGGCTACGGAGTGCCTCCCGCAGACCTGGAGAGAGGTCTCAAGCCCGTATTCGCGATGGGTAAGGTCACCGCTCTGCTGCTCGAGCGCTACAAGGCGGGAGCTCTCCCTCTCACAGTCCAGAGTATGGACAACTGCTCGCACAACGGCGACAAGGTCAAGGCAGGCGTCTTCGCCTACGCCGAGAAGTGGGTCGCCGACGGGCTCGTGGAGAGCGGGTTCCTCAAGTATCTTCAGGACGAGAAGAAGGTCACCTTCCCCTGGTCGATGATCGACAAGATCACCCCGCGCCCGCACGTCAAGGTCAAGGAACTGCTCGCCGCCGACGGATTCGAAGACAACGACTACATCGAGACGGAGAAGCACACGTTCACCGCTCCCTTCGTCAACTCCGAGGAAGTCCAGTATCTCGTGATCGAGGACAACTACACCAACGGCCGTCCTCCTCTCGACCTCGGCGGGGCCCTCTACACCACCCGCGAGACCGTGGACAAGGTGGAGACGATGAAGGTCACGACCTGCCTCAACCCTCTTCACACCGCAATGTCCATCTACGGATGTATGCTGGGCTACACCCTCATCTCCGCGGAGATGGCGGACGAGGACCTGCGCGCCTTCATCCAGAAGATAGGCTACATCGAGGCAATGCCCGTCGTGACCGATCCCGGAGTGCTCAATCCCTACGAGTTCATCGGGGCCGTCATCGGCAAGCGTCTCCCCAACCCCTTTATGCCCGACGCTCCCCAGCGCATCGCGATGGACACCAGTCAGAAGCTCTCCATCCGCTTCGGCGAGACCATCAAGAAATACATCGCCCGCGGCCTCGACAAGAGCAATCTGGTGCTCATTCCTCTGACTCTCGCCGGATATGCCCGCTACCTCAAAGGCATCAACGACAGCGGCGAAGCCTTCGATCCTTCACCCGACCCGATGCTCGCGGAGCTGCAGGCCATCGTCGCTCCTCTCGAGCTCGGCAAGAGCGATCAGGACTGGAGCTGCCTCAAGGCCCTCTACAGCCGTGTCGACCTCTTCGGCCTCGACCTCTACGAGGCAGGTCTCGGCGAGCAGATAGAAGGCTACGTCAAGGAGCTTTATGCAGGTGTCGGAGCTGTCCGCGCGACGCTTCACAAGTACGTCTCAGCAAGATAGGCTGACTGTTTATAAAGTAATGAGCCCCCCGAAATCTCATCGAGGGGCTCATTACTTTATAAATTCATTATCGTCAATCAACAGACTTCACGATATCGAACCAGGCGTCGGAGGTCTTCACGTCACCCTTGCTCCAGCAGGAGCCGAAGTAATAGACGAAAGGCTCGCCGGACTTGACGACCTTGGAGACAAGACCGTGGTCTTCGCCCTTGGAATAGCGGCTCTCGGCAGCGCCGGGCACGCAGACGGCGACACCGAGCATCCCGACTTCGGGCTCCACACTCTGGTCGGAAGCCTTCTCCCAGATGGCATATCGGTCGGGAAGCACGATTTCCGACTCTATCGTCTGCTGCTCGGGATGACGGAACACTCCGGCAGCGACCTCAAGACTCTCGCCAAGCTCGGGACTGAACGTGTAGATGTCCTCTACCTTGACAAAATATGTGTCGGGAGTGACGGTGAAGGTCTTGGTGAGAGCAATCTTGCCGCCGCAGGCTTCCCACTCGGGGTAACTCACGCTGAACACGACCTTCGCGGGGCCCTGCTCCACAATCTCCCAGCTGCGGAAATTGGTCGCCGGGAACTGGATGCAGTCGTCGATTATGATGGCGGACGCGCCGCCGCCGAGGCTCTTGGAGACCTTGTAGCAGTCCTTGCCGTTGCCCCAGTCCTTGTGATAGGTCTTGCCGTACTCAAGCTCGTCCTTGTAGCGCTGGTCGGCGACGAGCGCTCCGGGAGTCTTGACCCAGATATCCACGCCGGGCGAGGTGATCTGACCGGCGCCGCAGCTCTCGAGCGCCTCGCCGTAGATACGGCCAGCTATCAGGTTGTTCTCAAAGACGAAGTCATCGTAACGCTCAGGCACGAAGCGCGCCATCACTCTCTGCTCCTCCTGCTTGGGAGCGCAGCCTGCCGCCAAAGCGAGCAGCAGGACTGCAAAAGCGACTTTCTTCATAACGTCTATTTGGGCTGCTTGCCGAGATATGCCAGGATACCGCCGTCCACATAGAGGATGTGGCCGTTGACGGCGTCAGAAGCGTGTGAAGCGAGGAACACGGCGGGGCCGCCCAGCTCTGAAGGATCGAGCCAGCGCCCGGCGGGAGTCTTGGCGCAGATGAAGCTGTCGAAAGGATGACGGGAGCCGTCGGGCTGCTTCTCGCGCAGAGGTGCAGTCTGAGGAGTGGCGATGTAGCCGGGGCCGATGGCGTTGCACTGGATATTGTACTCGCCGTACTCGGAGCAGATGTTGCGGGTGAGCATCTTGAGTCCGCCCTTCGCGGCGGCATAGGCGGAGACGGTCTCGCGGCCGAGTTCACTCATCATCGAGCAGATGTTGATGATCTTGCCCTCGCGGCGCTCCATCATCTCGGG
>R18__coassemble_1353_pt1 | contig 35488 bp, 27 predicted proteins | sample R18__metabat2_high_PE_016 | metagenome-assembled genome bin R18
GAGACGCCGGCAGGATTGTTTTCGAGGCAGACGGTGAGGGCGTATGAGGTACATATGCTGGATGAGGAGGGGTTGGGGGCGCGGACTGTCAATATGCATCTGAGCATACTGAGCGGATTCTGCCGGTATCTGGTGGGTCAGGGCGTGCTGGAGTCCAATCCGGTGAAGCTCCTGCCCAGGCCCAAGACCGAGAGGAGACTGCCGGTTTTCTTCAGGCAGGAGTCCATCAAGGATTATTTCGCCCGGACAGATTATTATGTATCTTCGGAGTTCCTGCAGGTGCTCGCTCAGAGCCGCAGGAAGGAAGACTACGTCTGCCTTCTCTCCAGAATCATAGTCGAGACTCTGTACTGCACGGGGCTGCGCCGCGCGGAACTCATCGGCCTCAGTCTGGAAGACCTTGACCTCTCGCGCAGAATCTTGAAGGTGATGGGCAAGGGAGGCAAAATGCGTAATGTCCCGCTGCCGGAGTCGTTGTGCTCACACCTCTCGACCTATCTTAATGCCTTGTCCGCGATGGAAGGCCTCGAGCGCGCGAGTTCATCGCCCCTTCTTGTGACCCCTGCGGGAGGACGTCTCTACCCGGTCTTCGTCGACAGGGTCATCAAGGCTGAGATGGCCTCTGTCGAGGGCGCCACCGGGCGGAAGTCGCCTCACGTGCTGCGACACACCATCGCGAGCGAACTCCTCGGGGACGGCGCCGACCTCAATTCCATCAAGGAGTTCCTCGGACATTCTTCGCTTGCCGCAACACAGGTCTATACTCACAGTTCGATAGAGCGCCTGAAGAGCGTCTACCAGTCTGCACATCCGCGTGCGGAGTCTGCTGACGGAGCGGGCGACAAATAATTTTGTCGCAAAGCATACAAAAGTCAACGGATTTGCTTATATTTGAATGTGCAGTCCGGTCTTTCGGATGCGGTTTTTTTGTAGAACGCCCCTCCAGGGGCATAAAACGAAGGAAAATGGAGATTAAGATCAAATCCCTGAAGTTCGACGCAGGCGAAAAGCTTGTCGCTTTTGTCGAGAAGAAAGTTTCGAGGCTTGAGAAATTCTTTGAAGGAGTGGCTCAGGAGGCGGAGGTGTCTCTTGAGAATCTCAAGGAGGGTAAGCAGGCCAAGATCTACATCCGCGTGCCCGGTGAGGATCTCCTTATCGAGCGCACCGCAGACACCTTCGAGAACGCAATCACGGAGTGTGTCGACGCGATGAAGGAGAAGCTCACGCGTTCAAAGGAGAAGAGATACGATATTTAGAATCCTCGTCCGAACTGCTCCCAGTACTTCTTCTCGAGCTTGCCCCACTCTGTGGCTGCTGCCGAATGGACGTCTGAGGTGCAATTGTTGAGGACTTCTGCCTTCGAGGCGGCCCCTGTGGCTGCCTCGAATTGTTTTTCGGCCTCGCCGACCTTCTGCCAGGACTCGTCTTCGATGCTCTTCAGGGTCTGCTGGAATTCGCCCTTCGTCTTCTGCCAGTTGAGAGTCGCGAGCTTGTTGGCCTTGCGGAACTGCCACAGCACGCAGTCGGGGTCGAACCCTTTGTGACCGCACTTGCCGAATGCTGCGGGGAGCTCCGTAGCCCCGCTGAATATGGGGATATGAGGGCTCTGGCCCGGATTGTCAACCGCATACCAGCACACTCCTCCCACCGCGTCGGGAAGGTCCCTGCGGAGCTCGATCACGGTCGAGTAGGCACACCAGGCGACCGCAAGCGTGCGGTGGAACTCGATGGCTCCCGGCGCGAAGCCGTTGATCATATTCATTATGTCCTTGTTGACCCAGGGGTTGTGCCAGTTGGTGCACTGGTCGAAGGGGGTGCCGTCGTAGGTGCCGCGCAGTATCTCGGCGACTCTGCGCGAGCTGACTGTCGAGTCGGGCTTGACGGAGAAGGGGAGTTCGTCGTCCTCGTAGCTGAAATTCTGCGAAGGGGCTATCTGGCTGAACACGATGAATTCGCGCTCGCGGAAGTTCTTGCCTTTGGCGTAGTCGCATTTGATTGCCTTCCAGAAGACGAATTCGCTCTCGCCGTCCCACAGGCCGTGCGCGCGGGTCACTTCCTCGAGGTTGTCGGATGCCATGAAGTTGTCGCTGTCCGAGCGGTCGATGCGTCCGATACGGGTGATGTTGGCAGACATGGCCACGTGGTCGTCAGGGACTCTCTGCGCCGCCCACACGGCTCCCGTCGAGTGCTTGCCCGATCCGGTGATCTCGAACTGCCAGACTTCGTTCTTGTCGGCCACGGTCAGGCACTCGCCGCCGTCGCCATAGCCGTATTGCTCGGCTAGCGATCCCATCAGGCGTATGGCGTCACGGGCGTTGTCGCAACGCTCGAGGGCAAGCCTGCAGAGCTCTTCGATGACAAACATCGAGGAGCGGTTGATAAGGGTGTCGGGCCCGGAGAATGTGGTCTCTCCTATCGCGAGCTGCTTCTCGTTGAGGCAGGGGTAGCCGGTGTTGACATACTTGTAAGTGTGCCGGACTTGGGGAATCTGCCCGACGATCTTGATCCCGGCCGTGTCGGCGGGGAAGGCTGTCTTGCGGAAATTCTTGCGGATCGGGGTCATCTCCCCCTTCTTGTGGTCTGCTGCGGGCACAATCTCGACCCAGGTGTGCGACACGCCGTCACAGGTGTGCGAAGTGATGACCGAGCCGGTGCCGCTTGCTTCGCGGCCCACCATAATGCTTGTGCATTCGAGGTTGTACGCAGCGTCTTCTTCGCTCTGGGCGAGAAGGGCGATGGGCAGCAGCGCTGCTGCAAGAATTACCGTAAGTTTCTTCATAGACCTTTGCTGATAAGATATTCTCCGATCTGTACCGCGTTGAGGGCCGCGCCCTTGCGAATCTGGTCTCCGGAGAGCCAGAATGTGATGCCGTTGTCGCTGGCGAGGTCCTTGCGGACACGACCCACGTAGATGTCGTTCTTGCCTGCGGTGTAGAGGGGCATAGGATAGGTCTTGGTCGCGGGATCGTCCTGGAGAGTGACTCCCGGGGCCGCCGAGAGGGCTGCCTGCACCTGCTCCACGCTGAGGGGCTTCTCTGTCTCCACCCACACCGCCTCCGAGTGGGAACGGAGAGCCGAGATGCGCACGCACATCGCCGAGCATCTGGCGTCGGAGTGCATTATCTTGCGGGTCTCGTTGAACATCTTCATCTCCTCCTTGGTGTAGCCGTTGTCGGTGAAGACGTCAATCTGGGGGATCACGTTGTAGGCGAGCTGGTAGGCGAATTTGCTTACGCTGACCTCCTCGCCGCGGACAATCTGGCCGTACTGCTGCTCAAGCTCGGCCATAGCCTGCGCTCCGGCGCCGGATGCCGACTGGTAGCTCGCGACGTGGACCCTGGTGATGTGCGAGAGATTCTCTATGGGCTGGAGGGCCACCACCATCATGATGGTCGTGCAGTTGGGGTTGGCGATTATGCCGCGAGGGCGCACCAGAGCGTCTTCGGCGTTGCACTCGGGGACTACCAGAGGGACGTCGGGGTCCATTCTGAAGGCGCTCGAGTTGTCAATCATCACGGCGCCCCACTTGGTGATTGTCTCGGCGAATTCGCGGGAAGTGCCTGCGCCGGCCGACGTGAAGGCGATGTCGACTCCCTTGAAATCGTCGTTGTGCTGAAGGAGCTTCACTTCGATCTCCTTGCCTTTGAAGAGGTATTTGCGCCCCGCGCTCCTTTCGGAGCCGAACAGCAGAAGCTCGTCTATGGGGAAATTGCGCTCGCTGAGCACTCTGAGGAATTCCTGACCTACGGCGCCGCTTGCGCCGACAATTGCTACTTTCATATCTTTAGATGTTTGCTATGCTCATTATGTCGGCAAATACGCCTGCCGCCGTGACGTCCGCTCCTGCCCCGTAGCCCTGGATGAGCATCGGGTGGCGGTTGTACCGCTCCGTGGTGAGGAGCACAATATTGTTGGAGCCGTCGAGCACGTAGAACGAGTGGTCGTGGTCGACGCTCTGAAGGCTGACGGAGTACTTGCCGTCTTCCATCCTGGCGACAAAGCGCCATCTGCGGTCTGCCGCCTCGAGCTCTCTGCGCCTTCTCTCGAAGTCGGCGTCCAGGCTCGGAAGCTTCTGCCAGAATTCTTCCATCGAGCAGTCGAAGAACTCGCGGGGGATGAAGAGATTGGCCTCGACATCCTCCTGGCTGACTTTGTATCCTGCTTCGCGGGAGAGGATGACAAGCTTGCGGATGACGTCCTTGCCGGAGAGGTCTATCCTCGGGTCGGGCTCGGAGAATCCCTGCTCGCGGGCCATCTGCACCGTGCGGCTGAAGGGGATGTCGGCCGATATGGTGTTGAAGATGAAGTTGAGAGTGCCGCTCAGGACAGCTTCTATCTTGAGGATGCGGTCTCCGCTGTTGCGCAGGTCGTTGATGGTGCCGATGATGGGCAGCCCTGCGCCCACGTTGGTCTCGAAGAGATACTTGACTCCTCTCCTGAGGGCTGTCTGCTTGAGGGTCAGATAATCAGCGTAGTCCGACGAGGCGGCGACCTTGTTGGCCGCGACAACTGAGATGTTGTGCTCGAGGAAGTCGCGGTACAGGGATGCAATCTCGCCGCTCGCAGTGCAGTCTACGAATACGGAGTTGAATATGTTCATCCCGATCACTTCGTCGCGGAGCCTCTTCACGTCAATCTCCTTCCCGCCCCGGAGCAGCTCTTCCCACTTCGAGGGGTCGAGGCCGTCGCGGCAGAAGACGCCCCTGTTGCTGCGGGCTATGCCGACGATGTTGAGCTTGAGGCCTCGCTCTCTCTTGAGCTTCTCCTGCTGGGATGCAATCTGCCCCAGAAGGCTGCTCCCGACCGTGCCCACTCCGCAGATGAAGATGTTGAGCTCCTTGTATTCGGACAGGAAGAAGCTGTCGTGAATCACGTTGAGTGACTTCCGGAGATAGGCTCTGTCGACAATCATCGAGATGTTGTGCTCGGATGAGCCCTGGGCACAGGCGAGGACGTTGATGCCGTTGCGGCCGAGGATGGAGAAGAGCTTGCCCGCGACTCCCTTGCCCCGTTTGAGGTCCGATCCGACCACTGCCACTGCGGCGAGCGAGCTCTCTACCGCGACAGGGTTGACTCTCCCGTCGGCAATCTCGGCGGCGAATTCATCTTCGATGGCCCTCCTCGCCGCGTCGGCTTCGGAGGACTTCACGCCCAGGCATATGCCCGTCTCGGACGATGACTGGCTCACCAGGAACACGCTGATGCTCTTTCGCGACAGAGATGAGAAGAGCCTGCCGTCGATGCCTATGACTCCGACCATCGACGCGCCGCTGAATGTTATCAGGGAGATGTCGTCGATGGAGGTTATGCCCGTGATCTCGCGCTCCGGAGAGCAGCTGCGGCTGCGGATTGTCGTGCCCTTCGACAGCGGTTTGCTCACGTTGAGTATGCGTACGGGGATGTCGGAGAGCCTGAGAGGATACAGCTCGGTCGAATCTATGACCTTCGAGCCGAAGTTGCACAGCTCCATCGCTTCCGCGAAGCTGAGCTCCTCGATGACGTAGGAGGTCTTGATGATTTGAGGGTCCGCGGTGGTCAGCCCGTCGCTCCCTGTCCAGATGTCGAGCCTTTCCGCGCCTCTTTCGGAGGCCAGCGCGCCGGCGTTGCCCGAGCAGAACTCGATGTCTGTCCGGCAGGTCAGGTCGGAGGCGCGGACGCCTTCCGGTAGCACTACTGCAGTGCCGCTCTCCGCGGATGAGATGATGTCTTTTATTGATTCGAGCGCACCTTCTGCCTCGAAGGCGCTCCCGTCGAATTTCACTACTAACATAGGCTTTTAAGATAAACCTGATAAAGGTAGTAATTTTTCGCAAAAAATGAGTATTTTTGTGTGAATATATCCGAATTATGAATAAAAAACCCAATATCGGCACCCTTTGCGTGCAGGCCGGATACACTCCGACCAACGGGCAGTCCCGCCAGATGCCCATTGTGCAGAGCACAACCTTCAAGTATGACACTTCAGAGGATATGACCCGTCTCTTCGACCTCGAAGACAACGGCTATTTCTATACCAGGCTCCAGAATCCCACCAACGATATGGTGGCGGCCCGCATCGCCGCCCTCGAGGGAGGCGTCGCCGCGATGCTGACTTCTTCAGGTCAGGCCGCGAGCTTCTTCTCCTGCTTCAACATATGCGAGGCCGGTGACCATATGATCAGCTCCGCCAGCATCTACGGCGGCACGTTCAATCTCTTCGGAGCGACCTTCAAGAAGATGGGCATAGACGTCACCTTCATCGACCAGGATGCCTCCGAAGAAGAGCTCTCGGCAGCCTTCAGGCCCAACACCAAGCTTGTCTTCGCCGAGACTCTCTCCAACCCCGGAGTGAGGGTCCTCGACATCGAGAAGTTCGCCCGCGTGGCCCACTCCCACGGCGTACCTCTGATTATCGACAACACTTTCCCCACTCCCATCAACTGCCGTCCCTTCGAGTGGGGCGCCGACATCGTCATCCATTCCACCACCAAATATATGGACGGACACGGGGTGCAGGTCGGCGGCGTCATCGTGGACAGCGGCAACTTCGACTGGACTGCCCACGCCGACAAGTTCCCCGGGCTCTGCACGCCGGACCCGACCTATCACGGCATCACCTATACCGAGAAGTTCGGCAAGCTCGCATACATCACCAAGGCCACCAGCCAGCTGATGCGCGACTTCGGCTCTATCCAGAGCCCTCAGAATGCGTTCTATCTGGGTCTTGGCCTCCAGACTCTCGAGGTGAGGGTCAAGAGGCACAACTCCAGCGCCCTCAAGGTCGCCCGCTGGCTTCAGGCCCAGCCGGAGGTCAAGTGGGTCGATTTCCCCGAGCTTGAAGGCAATCCCGGCTACGAACTCGCGCGCAAGTATATGCCGGGCGGCACTTGCGGCGTGATGGCGTTCTGCCTCAATGGAGACAAGGAGTATGTCGGTCGATTCATGAATCACCTCAAGATCGCCACGATCGAGACCCACGTCGCCGACTGCTACACCTGCATCCTGCATCCCGCGATGCACACACACCGTCAGCTCTCCGACCAGCAGCTCGCTGACGCCGGCATAGATCCTGCCCAGCTGCGGTTCAGCATCGGCCTCGAGGACCCGGAAGACATAATCGACGACCTGCGTCAGGCTCTTGATGCCGCTGCCAGATGAAGCGCCGCGCACTGACCACCGGACGATTCGATTTCGAAGCGGGAGGAAGTCTTCCTTCCGCCCGGATTGTCTACTACACGTCTGAGCGCGACTACAATCCGGGCGACAAAGTCGTCTGGATCTGCCACGCCCTCACCGGCAACGCCAATCCCGAGGACTGGTGGTCCGGGATGGTGGGCGAAGGCAAGTTTATCGACACGTCCCGCTACTATGTGGTGTGCGTCAGTATGATAGGCTCCTGCTACGGAGAGTGCTGCCCCGCGACTGTCAACCCCGCCACCGGAAGGCCCTATCTGCTGGATTTCCCGAGGACCACCGTGCGAGACATAGTCTCCGCCGAGATTCTTGTCCGCAAGGCTCTGGGTATCGACAGGATTGACTATCTGATCGGCCCTTCAATCGGAGGCTTTCAGGCCGTGGAGTGGAGCGTTATGGAGCCCGATGTCATCCTCAACGCCATATTCCTCGCGACGGACGTCAGGGCCACGCCTTTCCTGACTGCTTTCAATGAGTCGCAGAGGATGGCTCTCCGCGCCGACCCCACGTTCCTGGCTGCCGAGTCAATCGACGGCGGAGCCGAAGGGCTGAAGTGCGCCAGATCCATCGCTCTCATCTCTTATCGCACGTTTGACGGCTACAATCTCACTCAGAGTGAAGATGAAGACTGCCTCTTTGCCGACAAGGCGGGTTCTTACCAGAGATATCAGGGCGAGAAGCTTGTCAGGCGCGGATTCGACGCCTACAGCTACTGGTATCTTGCGTGGGCCCTCGATTCGATGAACGTTGGGCGCGGTCGCGGCGGAGTGCAGGCCGCTCTCAGTACGGTCAAGGCCAGATGTTTTGTGATCAGCGTGAAGGGCGACCTCATATTCCCGCCGGAGAGAGGCCGGCTTGCGGCGTCCATGCTCGGTGCGCCGTATTTCGAGATAGACTCCCAGTTCGGGCACGACGGATTCCTGATCGAGAATGATCAGCTGATCGCGATTCTGAAGGGTATCCTACTTTGATGTCCTCAGGCGGAACTCCTTGGCCGGGATGCCGACTGCCTTCTTGAAGGCGCAGCAGAATCTGGTCATTGATTCGTATCCCGTGTCGAACGAAATCTCCTTGATGCTCTTGCTCGACGATGAGAGGAGGGTCTTGGCGAGATTGATGCGTTGGGTCGTGCGGTACTCGGCCATCGACATCCCTGTGACGGCCTTGAATTGCTCGCGCATAAGCGAGTAGCTCATACCCAGGTCGGAGGCCACCCTGGCCGGGCAGATGTGACTGGACAGGTCGCTGCGAAGCATCAGCTGGGCCTGCTGGATCTTGCCGGCATACTTGAGCTGCGAGGTGGACAGATTGGCGGACTTGTGGTGCACATAGCCGAGCAGGGCATAGATGAATCCCCCCATCGCTTCCTGGCATCCGGGTTTGTCCTCGCCTGCCAGGTACATCAGCCTTCCGTAGAGGTCGTAGACCGTGTCGCTGCTGCCTATGCCCAACACGGGGGAGTGCCTGTCGAAGAATCTCTCCAGCCTGCCCTTTATCTCGTCACACACCCGGAAGCCCACCCACATCTGTGAGAAATTCTCCCTCCCGCGTCCCGTCAGGGTGAAGTTCTCGCCCTCGAAAGCGACAATCACGTCGCCTTCGCTCACCGAAGCCTCGGGGCAGGAATCGCTCCTGAGCAGCGCCGACCCTCCTGTGATGTAGATGAGCCTGTGCTCTCCCGGCGCAATCGGGGCCGGGGCTTCTCCGTCGCACTTGCCTACGCAGATGCAGCTGAGCCCCCATTCCCGGTCCTTGTCGTGTATCGAGGGATAGTGTACCATATGCGCAAATATAAGAAATTATCCAGAACTGCCTGACAATTTGTCAATGGAACATAATTTGATTTCCTCTCCACGCAGAAAAACCAAATCAAATAATATTATGGCAACAAAAGGTCAGATTGGAGTTACTACCGAGAACATATTCCCGGTCATCAAACAATTCTTGTACAGCGATCACGAGATTTTCCTTCGCGAGCTAGTGGCCAACGCCGTGGACGCGACCCAGAAGATGCGCTCGCTCGCCTCTGCCGGCGAGTTCAAGGGCGAGCTGGGCGAGCTCAAAGTCCGCATCGAGCTCGACGAGAAGGAGAAGACGCTCAAGATCATCGACAGCGGTATCGGTATGACCGGAGACGAAGTCGACCGCTATATCAACCAGATCGCATTCTCTTCTGCGGGAGAATTCCTCGAGAAATACAAAGACCAGAGCATAATAGGGCACTTCGGCCTCGGATTCTATTCCGCATTTATGGTGGCCCGGAGCGTCACTATCGACTCTCTCAGCTGGAAGGAAGGGGCCGAAGCCGTGCGCTGGAGCTGCGACGGCTCTCCCGAGTTCGAGATGGGCTCTTCCGACAGGTCGGAGCGCGGCACCACCGTCACTCTCTACCTCGACGACGAATCCGCCGCCGAATTCGGCACCAACGGCAAGATCGGCCAGCTGCTCGGCAAGTACTGCAAGTTTATGCCCGTACCCGTCGTCTTCGGCAAGAAGACCGAGTGGAAGGACGGCAAGAGCGTCCAGACCGACGAGGACAACGTGATCAACAACGTCGAGCCTATATGGACCAAAGCCCCGTCGGAGCTCTCGGACGCGGACTATATGGACTTCTACAAGGCTCTCTATCCTATGGAGGAGGAGCCTATGTTCTGGATTCACCTCAATGTGGACTATCCGTTCAACCTCACCGGCGTGCTGTACTTCCCCAAGATCCGGGAGCGTATGGCCATCGACAAGAACAAGATTCAGCTCTACTGCAACCAGATGTTCGTCACCGACCACGTCGACAACATAGTCCCCGACTTCCTGACCCTGCTGCACGGCGTGATCGACTCGCCCGACATCCCTCTCAACGTGAGCCGCAGCTACCTGCAGTCCGACGCCAATGTCAAGAAGATCAGCACCTACATCACCAAGAAGGTGGCCGACCGTCTGGAGGAGATTTCTTCCGACCAGAAGGAGCAGTTCGAGCAGAAGTGGGACAATATCAAGCTCTTCATCGAGTACGGGATGCTCTCTGATGAGAAATTCTGTGAGAGGGCTCTGAGCTTCGCCCGTCTGAAGAACACCGACGGCAAGTATTTCTCGCTGGAAGACTATCGCAAGGCCATCGAGACCAATCAGACCGACAAGGACGGCAAGGTGGTCTATCTCTACGCGACGGATGTCCAGAAGCAGTACAGCTACATCGAGGCGGCAAGGAATATGGGCTACGACGTCCTTCTGATGGATTGTGAGCTGGACAGCCACTTCGTCGGCCTTCTCGAGCAGAAGATAGAGAACACCATCTTCGCGCGCGTGGACAGCGATTCGGCAGGCAACCTCGTCAAGAAGGAAGACAAGGTCAAGCCCGAGATGAGCGACGACGACAAGAAGGCTCTCGAGACCCTCTTCAAGTCAGTTCTTCCCGAAGGCGCCGAATATCAGGTGGAGCCCGAGAATCTTGGTGAATCCTCCGCTCCCGTGCTCATCACCCAGAGCGAATTCATGCGCCGCTACCGCGAGATGAGTGCCCTGGGAGGCGGGATGAACTTCTATGGCCAGATGCCCGAATACTATGAGGTGAAGGTCAATATGGAGAACCCTCTCATCGCCCGTATCTGGGCAGACCGAGAGGGGACTTCAGACCTGCTTCGCCAGGTGGCGGATCTTGCGCTCCTCGGCTGCGGCCTGCTCAAGGGCAAGGCTCTCGCCGAGTTTATCAGCCGCAGCGAGAAGCTACTTGTATAAGAATCTCTTGATGCTCATTTTGGGGGTCTTCTGGAACGCTTCCAGGACGACCTCCACTTTTGTTATCTGGCTGTAGGAGGGGAGGAGCCGGTTGGAGGCCTGGCGGATGTTCTCGGGGATGTCGGAGACGGTCTCCTTGTCGAGCTTCTCTTTGCGGAGAGCGGCTTCGTCGAGATAGACGAGCGCGACCAGCCTGCTGTTGCGGTCGACCACCACTGATTCGGCCACGTAGGGCTGCTCGTTGATTATCGCCTCGACCTCCTCGGGGTAGATGTTCTGGCCGTTGGCCGAGAGAATCATTGTCTTGCAGCGCCCCTTTATGAATATGTTGCCTTCGGAGTCAATGATGCCGAGGTCTCCGGTGCGGAAGAACCCGTCGGCGGTAAAGGCTCCTTCGCTGGCCTCGGGGTTGTTGAAGTAGCCGGAGCAGATGTTGGTGCCTTTGGCAAGTATCTCTCCTGCAATGTGCTGCGGGTCTTCGGAGTCGATGCGTACTTCGCAGCAGGTGACTGCCTTGCCGCAGGAGCCCGGTTTGTATCTGAACCAGTCTTCGTATCCGAGCAGCGGGGCGGCTTCGGTCATCCCGTAGCCGACTGTGTAGGGGAGACGCATCTTGTGGAACACCCTCTCGACTTCAGGGTTGAGAGCCGCTCCTCCCATAATGAAATTCTGCACTTTGCCTCCGAAGGCGTCTTTGATCTTGTCGCCGATCTTGCGGTACAGTATGCCTCCGACGAGCGGAAGGGCGAGCAGACATCTCATATACCACTTGCTGATGACCGGCTTGATGGATGATTTGTAGACCTTCTCCATCACCAGGGGGACTGTGACGACCATATATGGCTGCACTTCCTTCATCGCTTTGAGAAGCACCGTGGGGGAGGGAGTCTTGCCGAAATAATATATTGTGACGCCGAAGCACAGCGGGTATATGAACTCGAACGCGAGACCGTAGATGTGGCCCATCGGGAGCATCGACACAAGCGTGCAACTGTTGTCGGCCCAGACGTGCTCGATGGAGAATGAGACCATCGCGCTGAAGCATTCGTAGCGGAGCATCACGCCCTTGGGGGCGCTTGTGGTGCCAGAAGTGTAGTTGATGACGCAGATGTCCTTGTCGTTGTCGGTGGGGAAGTGGACGCATTCTCTGGAGTAGCCCAGGGGGTACTTCGCGCTGAAGACTTCCGGGATGCTGTCGAACGCCTTCTTGATCTCGTCACTCTCCGCATACAGAAGCGTGAAGTCAGACACGCTCACCACCGCTTTGACTCTGGGCATCGAGCCGCCCTCGAGCATGGGCCACATATCGCTGTCCGTGAAGAGCACGACCGCCTGCGAGTGGTCCACAAGGTGGGAAATGCTGTCGGGAGTGAAGTCGCTCAGCAGGGGCACCACCACTGCTTCGTAGGTGTTGATGGAGAGGAAGCTGACCGCCCAGCGAGCCGTGTTTTTGGCGCAGAGAGCGACTTTCTGACCCTTCTTCAGGCCTATCGCGTCAAAGAATATGTGGAACTTCTCTATGCTAACGGCGAGGTCTTCGAATGTGAACTGCTCGCCTTTGTAGTTGCAGAGCGCGGGTGACTGCCAGTCGCGGCGGATTGTCTCTTCGAGACGGTGTAGGTAGTGTGTCATAGTCACGTTGGATTTGTCTGGGTCAAATTTAGGCCGCGCCCGGGGAATGTTCAACAAAAAAGAATGGAATGTGGCGAAAATTTTACATCTTTGTGGCGAAAGTGCCCATTAAGGGGCGAATTATGTATATGAAGAAACCGATCATCGCGCTTATCTACGACTTCGACGGCACTCTGTCTCCCGGCAATATGCAGGAATTCGGCTTTATCCAGGCTGTTGGGAAGACCCCCGCGGAGTTCTGGACGCTCAGCGACAATATTGCAATCGGGCAGGACGCATCCAATGTGCTTGCATATATGAAACTGATGTTTGACGAGGCTGGTAAGAGCGGAGTCAAGCTCCGCCGTTCGGACTTCAGGGAGTTCGGCAAGCACATCGAGCTCTTCGAGGGAGTCAGGGAGTGGTTTTCTCTGGTCAACGGCTACGGGGAGTCTCACGGAGTCAAGATCGAGCACTACATCAACTCCTCCGGGCTCAAGGAGATAATCGAGGGGAGCCCCATTGCGGACGAGTTCAAGCATATATTCGCCGGGTCTTTCATCTACGATGCCAACGGCGAGGCCGAGTGGCCCGGGATTGCCGTCGACTATACCGCCAAGACGCAGTTCCTCTTCAAGATCAGCAAAGGTATCTTCAGCTCCCGCGACACCAAGATGGTCAACTCTTCGGTCGCTGATGACAAGAAGCGGGTCCCCTTCACCCATATGATATATTTTGGAGACGGCGACACCGATGTCCCCTGTATGAAGATTGTCGGGATGTTCGGCGGGCACTCGATTGCCGTCTACGACCCTGCCAATGAGAAGAAGCGCGCCAATGCCCTCAAACTGAAGAGGCAGGGGCGTGTGAGATTCATCACCCCTGCCATCTACACGGCAGACTCCCAGGCATTCCGGGTCGTCTGCGCCATAATCGACAAAATCAAGGCAGACTTCGAGCTGCAGAGATTGTCCAAATAGTCTACCAGACGCTCTCTACGAGGGCCAGGACCCTCTTGCGGTTCTCTTCGGTGACGGGGGAGTCGCCCTGGACTTCGTGATACTTGCCGGCGGCCTTGTAGTACTCGATGAGAGGCTCTGTCTGGTCGTGATAGGTCTTGATGCGGTGACGGATGGTCTCGTCTGAGGCGTCGTCCGCGCGGCCTTCTATCTCGGCGCGGTGATGTATGCGCTCGTAGATGAGGGAGTCGGGAATCATTATCGACAGGATTGCGCTGACTTCTTCTCCTCTCTCGGAGAGCATGGCGTCGAGGTCGCGCGCCTGGCCGAGGGTCCTGGGGAACCCGTCGAGAAGGAACCCGTCCACGTCTTTGATCGTGTCGAAGGCGTTCTTGATCATACCTTCCACCACAGAGTCCGGGACAAGCTGCCCGTCTGCTATCAGAGCTTTGGCCTGGCGTCCGAGCTCCGTGCCCGCGGCAATCTCCGCGCGCAGAAGCTCTCCGGTGGATATGTGTTTGAGCGAGTAGTTCTCGACTATCGCGCTTGCGTGTGTGCCCTTGCCGGCTCCCGGAGGGCCAAAAAGAATGTAGTATCTCATTTTGTTACTCTATTATCTGGTAAATGTCGCTCAAATTGCGTCCGAGCTCGTTGTAGTCGAGTCCGTATCCGACGATGAAGGCATTGGGAATCTCCATCGCCACGTAGTCGAGGGTGATGTCTTTCTTGTAGATTTCCGGCTTGAAGAGCATCGTGCAGATCTTGACATCGGTGGCACCCTTGTCGAGAAGCAGCTCGCGAAGTGCTACAATCGTGTTGCCGGTGTCCACCACGTCTTCGAAGATGATGACCTTGCGGCCCGCGACGTCTCCGGTGAGCCCGAGCGGAATCAGCACCGTGCCGGTGGAGCCTGTGCCCTGATAGGAGCTCAGCTTGATGGACATAAGCTCTGCGGGGAAGTTCAGACGCTTCATCATCGCGGCGGTAAACATCACCGCTCCGTTAAGGACGCAGAGGAAGATGGGGACGTCGTCCGAGCCTTCGAAGTCTTTGTTGATCTTGTCCGCCAGACGGTCTATCGCCGCTTCGAGCTCTTCATTCTTGATGAAGGGGCGGAATGTTTTGTCGTGAAATTTAACTGTTTCCATTGTATCTTATGGTTGAATCTTCAGTTTGTGGGTCCCTGGGCCATACTCCTTGCCGCCCGCGACTGCCGTGCAGCCCTCGGGGACTGTGATGTGGGCCAGGATGCCGCGACCCTTGCGCTCGAGCTCCAGGCAGATGAACCCGTACGGGGTCTCGACGCGGCTGCGGATGGTCTTGAGAGTCCCCATCTGGGGAGACACTTCGAATCTGCGGTATCCTCTCTCGAGGGGCTTGAGGCCCGCGAAATATTCGCCCATCACTATGGCGCCGCACCCCGACCAGGCGTGGTTGTTGGTGCCTTCGTAGCCCCAGTGCTCCCAGAGGGTGGAGCAGGAGTCCTTCATAATGGTGGGATAGCGGTCGTGCATAAGCTCTTGCGCGAGCTCCGCCTGCCCCATCAGGCAGAAGGCCTCGAGCACGTAGCGGTGCATATAGGTGGTGGCGTGGCGCTCGGTCTTGAGGACCTCCAGGATGGCGGGATATTTGTCAGGCGATGCCAATCCGCTCACCACTGCCATTGCGTTCACCCGGTCGTCCGTGCGCCCTTCGTAGTCTGCGCTGCGGTAGCAGTCGCCCTTCCAGTAGCGGGCGTTGAAGGCGGGTACCATCGCCTGCATCAGTGCCTGGTCTTCGGCGGCGTCGCCGGTGCGTCCGAGATACTCGGCAAACTCCTTCTCGGCCTTGAGGGCCAGATAGTACCAGGGGTGAAGAAGCGCCTCGCGGTCGCGGTTGTCTCCGGCGTCGGGCCAGTCCCAGCCACCCTTGCGGTAGATGGGGAGCCCTTCGGAGTCAAGCTGCCAGGTCTCGTGCAGGTAGCGGTGAACCGCGTCGTAGATGTCCTCGACAAAGCTGTAGTCACCGCTCTGGAACGCGAGTGCGCGCGCTCCGTACCATCCTATGAAGGCGAGAGTCTGCATCGGCAGTTCGCCCACCCAGTTGGAGGCGGGGACGGGGCCATAGAGCACCCCGTCAAGAGGCTTCTGCCAGAGGGCTACCTCCCTAAGACCCTTGACCGCAAGAGCTGAAGACGAGGGGCTGAGCATATGGAATGCCATCCCCAGTTCGTTGGCTTCGTCTCCTATCCACTGCGCCCTCTCTCTGTCGGGGCAGTCGTAGTAGGTGTCGCGCATATCGACGTACAGGGTCCGCTGAGCCTTCTTCCAGTACTCGTTGAGCAGCGGGTCATCGCTCTCCCAGCTGCCCGAGAGCTCGCATCCGTAGCCGCTCTCGCGGTAGGCTACTTCCACTCCCGTGATGCCGCTGCCTTGAGGCAGGATGTAGTACATCCACTCTCCGTTCATCCAGCAGAGGTGCTCGTACTCCTGAGCTCCTTCCTTTGTCACATATTCGGCCCTGACGCATTCGTTGTCTGTCACCACTGCGTGGTCGGTCTCCATACGGATGACCTCTCCGGCGGGGGCGTCGGCAATCTTGAGGTACGGCGAAGCGTGACAGTTGTATGGCAGACGGCAGACGAGGGTGTCGCCCCGGCGCTGCACGGACTCGTATTGCTTGAGCCCGGAGACCTTCCACTGGGGGATGGGTCTCGGGACGAGCTTGCCGAAAGGCGCCGCGCCCACTTCGTAGGGGAGCTCCAGCGCGGTGCCGAGCTTCTTGGGGAGCAGGCGTGCGTCGAACCGGACGCTTGACTCCGGAAGACGGTAGTTGAGGGGCCCCGTGGAGGCGTCGCCGAATGCGAGGAGCTCGTTGCCCTGCCAGCTGCAGTCAGACACTATCGTGACCTCGTCCGAGACTGCTTCGAAGAAGAGCCCTGCCGTGCCGCTGTCGATGTGGCTGAATCCGCTGCGGCCAAGATGCCACAGCAGGATCGAGATCACGTTGTCTCCGCTCCTGAGATATGGGGCGATGTCCACCTCGTCGCAGTAGGTGTCGGCAGGGCCGGGACCTCTCTTGAGACCTCCCTCATACACTGCCATCTCGCCGTTGATCCACATCCAGTACTTGGTGTCGGCGGCGATCCTGGCCTCGAGCCTTTCGGGGACTTTGTCGATGCCGACCGTCTTCTGGAAGTAAATCCAGGAGTTGGCCTCCGAGTTGCACTGCGCCTTGGTGATCCACCTGCCCGCAGGGGCGGCCTGAGCCGCCCCAAGAGCCGTAATTGCCGCCAGAGCGGCAATTATCAGGGCCTTTCTCATTGCTTGCGGGAGGTGTTGTTGAGTATTATCTCGCCTGTGGTGTCAAGCGGAGTCTCGAAATCGAGCCCCGTCACGTCGTCGCTGACAAATGCCGGGCGGTAGTCCTTGCCCTGCACGCGCAGAGTCACGTTCTTGAAGCTGACCCCGTCCACGTGGCGAAGATAGAACCCCCAGGCGGGAAGCTCCTTCCAGTTGGAGAACTCGGGATATGACTTCTCGAGCTCGGGGATCGCGGCGAGCTCCTCGGGAGTGTGGCCGCGGCGGGCATAAAGCTCGTTGGCGCTTCCGGGATAGACCAGCTCGACATTCTCAAGCCGGACGTTCTGGATGCGGACGCCGGGGATGCCCTGGATGCCGCTGGGGCATACGTTGCGGGGGAGATCCTCGACGGGACCTTCGTAGTTGTAGCCCGCGTCGGCCTTGTCGAGAGGGACTTCGGCGTAGACGTTCTTGATGACTATGTCCTTGAGGCAGGACTCGTAGCCGGGGTTGACCCTGCGGCTGCCGGTGCGGATGAAGATGGGGTTGCCGGTGTGGATGCTCCTCAGACCGTCGACCTCCACGTCTTCGACCTGACCGCCGTCCACTGCGGCGATCGTGATGGCGCTGCGGTAGGTGTCGAAGATGGTCATATTCTTGAAGCGGAAGTGCTTGAAGCGGCCCAGGGTCATTGTGCCGAACTTGATGCCGTTGGCGCTTGACCTGCCCGTGCAGTTCTCCACGAGGATGTTCTCGCTCACGCCCTTGAAGTTGTGGCTCTTGAAGCAGTATGCGTCGTCGGCGGCGTCAATGTAGCAGCCGCGTACCACCACGTCGGAGCAGTCCACCACGTCCAGACCGTCGTTGTTCCAGTAGGCGGTGGCGTACACGGTCTCGTTCTCGATGGTGAGGCGCCTGCACTGGTCGTACTGCTGGTTCCAGCTGGCGGGGTTCTGGAGAGTGATGCCGCTGATGAGGATGTCGGTGCACTCGCGGAAATGGATATTCTCGGGGCGGTTGGCTTCCTGCGGGCGGTCAAGCTTGAGATCGTCCTTGAAGAGCCCGCTGTGCACGTATTGCACCATATTGCAGGCCACGTCAAAACCGCGGCAGTCGATGGTGCCGCTTCCGGTGATGCCGATGTTGTGCTGCTTCACGGCGAAGACGAACGCCGTCCAGCCCGCGTAGGGGTCCTTCACGTAGTCCCAGGGATTGAGCGAACCGAGAAGTGTGGCTCCGGACTCGAGATGCAGCGTGACATCGTTCTTGAGGTAGATCGATCCGCATACGTAGACTCCGGGGGTGAGGATGACCCTGCCGCCGCCGCGCTCGCTGGCCAGGTCGATTGCGGCCTGGATGCTGGCAGTGTTGAGGGTCTTGCCGTCGGGCTTGGCGCCGAAGTCGGTGGCTTTGTAGTCAGCGGCGCCGGCCGTGGCCGCGCAGATGACGCACGCGGAGAGGATTGTCGCTATCGTACGCTTCATTTCTTGATGTTTTTGCAGTTCTTAGATGCGTATACTTTGGCCTTGAGCGAGGGCGCGGTGGCCTTGAGACCCTTGAGGTCGCAGCCGCTCACGTCGTCAAGCACCACGGCGGGACGGTAGTCCTTCTCGGATGCCGATATCTTCACGTTCTTGAAGGTGATTCCGCTCGCGTGACGGATGTAGAACCCCCAGGCGGGAAGCTCCTTGAACTGGGAGAACTCGGGATAGGCCTTGGGCATCTCGGGGACCTTGTCAAGCTCGGAGGTTTTCACGCAGGCATAGGAAGGGTCGCCGCCGCCCGGGAACTTGATCTCGATGTTCTCGAGCAGGACGTTCTCGATGTTCTGCCCTTCGAGGCCGACAATGCCGCAGGGGCTCACGTTGCGGGGCTCATCTTCCATTGTGGGGCCTTCGTAGTCGTAGCCGTAGTCGGGCTTGTCGAAGGGTATCTCGGCGTAGAGGTTGCGGATGGTGATGTCCTTCATCGAGCTGAGCTTGGCTCCGCGTCTCTGACCGACCACCAGGTAGATGGCGTTGGCGGTGTGAAGCGACTTCAGACCGTCCACCACTATGTTTTCAGCTATGCCGCCGTCCACGCTCTCGATGCAGATTGCGGAGCGGAACGTGTCGTAGACGGTGTTGTTCTTGAGGGTGATGTTGCGGAATCCGCCCACTCCGAAGGTGCCGAACTTGATGCCGCTCGCGCTGGAGGTGATGACGTTGTTCTCGGCGAGGATGTTGTCGCAGAGTTTGTCGGCCCTGTGGCTCTTGAAGCAAAGGCCGTCGTCAGCGGCGCTGATGAAGCAGTTGCGGATGACAGAATTGGTGCAGTCCACGATGTCCAGGCCGTCGTTGTTCCAGAAGGCGCGGCTCTCCACGGTGACACCGTCGATGAGGAGGTTGTCGCAGCAGTTGGTCGTGCAGGTCCAGCAGGCCGACGAACGGATGTTGATGCCCTTGATGGTGGCGTTCTTGCAGTTGAAGAAATACACGCAGTGAGGCCTGTTGAAGGGGCGTCCGAGGGTGAACTGGTCCTTGATGAATCCCTGCTTGATCTGGGGGATGTAGTTGCTCGCGAGCGCGCGGCCCTGACCGTCGATGACTCCGAGACCGGTGATGGCTACGTTCTCGCAGCCGTCTGCTATCACGAAGGCGAGAGTGTTGTCGGCCTTGTCATAGTCGTAGGGGTTGGTGGAGCCCAGAAGGATGGCGCCTTCGCCGAGGTCGATGGTGACGTTGCTCTTGAGGTGGATGGACCCCGTGAGGTAACGCCCCACCTTGAAGTGAAGGATGCCGCCGCCTTCGGCGCTGATGTAATCGATGGCTGCCTGGATGGCGCGGGTGTTCATCGTGGTGCCGTTGGACTTGATGCCGAACTGGGAGGCGTAGTATTCTCCGGCGCTGAGTGACAAGCAGGCAGAGACTGCCAGCAGGATGGTTATTGCGAGTTTTTTCATAATCTACTGTCTGTTATAGGGTTTGGCTGCGCTGTCTTTGACGAGTTTGATGTCTGCTCCCACCGATGCGTCAGGGCAGGAATCGAAAGCCGTGAGGGAAGGGGCCTTGAAGTCCGCGGGAAGATACCCCTTGGCCTTCTGGTCCGCGATGTTCTCCTCAAGAGCCTTGATGCGGCCTTCCACCACTCCCTTGCCTTCGATGCCTACACCTTTGGTGCCTTCCGCCGCCCAGATGAGGGCGGGAGCGCCGCCATAGTTGTAGATGTTGGTGGTGCCGACAAGCACCGCTCCCTCGCCGAGATAGATCTTGACTCCTTCCTTCAGCTCGAGAGCTCCTGTCAGATAGCGGCCCACATAGATTTCGAGCATACCGCCTCCGTTCTCGGCGATCTTGTCGATGGCGCGCTGCAGCGACGCCGTGTTGTCCGTGACGCCGTCGCTCTTGGCTCCCCAGACGGTGGCCACGTAGTCTCCCGTGGGTTTCTGTGCCTGAAGGTTGAATGCGCAGACGAGGAGCGCACAGGCAATCATTGTAAAGATTTTCTTCATTGTCTATTCGTTTTTGAAATTATTTACATTGTTGGTTATCGTCATTGTCTTGTCTTCCCCGTCCCTGTGGATGTAGGACACACCGCTCAGGGTCAGGCCGTCCACGTCGTCGGCGACCAGCGCGGGGCGGTAGTCGCTCTCCAGTGCGCGCAGGGAGACATTCTTGAACGTGAAGCCCTTGCAGTGACGCAGGAACGCGCCCCAGGCGGGGAGCTCCTTCCACTGGGAGAATTCGGGATACCAGTCTATCATCTCGGGGATTGCCTCAAGGTCTTCGGCGAGAGTGCCTCTGTAGGCATAGAGGGGATTGCCCTTGCCGGGGACCACGATCTCGATGTTCTCAAACGTCACGTCTTCAATCTTGACGTCGGGGATGCCGCAGCAGATGATGCCGGGGGAGACGTTGCGCGGAAGGTCCTCCACGGGGCCTTCATAGTTGTAGCCTGCGTCGGGCTTGTCGAAGGGGACCTCGGCGTAGACGTTGCGGATGGTGATGTTGCGCATAAACGGCTCCTTGCGGCGGATGTTCTTCTGCTCCCGCTCGCTCAGACCCATATCGATGATCTTGTCCCAGCGGCGGCCGGTACGGAGGAACACCACGTTGCCGGTGTTGATGCTGCGCACTCCGTCCACCACTATGTTCTCGATCTCCGCTCCGTCCACCGCGGCGAATGTGATCGCGCTGCGGAAGGTGTCGAAGAGGGTCATATTGCGGATGGTGAAATTCTTGAACCCTCCCTTGGAGACGGTGCCGAACTTGATGCCGTTGGCGCTTGACCTGCCGACGCAGTTCTCCAGAAGGATGTTCTTGCACATATGGTCGTGCGAGTGGGACTTGAAGCAGAACACGTCGTCGGCGGCGTCGATGTAGCAGTCCCTGATCACGACGTCCTCGCAGTCGACGATATCGATGCCGTCGTTGTTCCAGTAGGACTTGCTGTCCACGGTGATGCCCTCGATGAGGACGTTGTGGCACTGGTCGTAGGTCTCGTTCCAGCTGCCGGGGTCCTTGAGAAGGATGCCCTTCACGGTGACGCCGTCGCACTCGCGGAAGTAGATGTTCTCGGGACGGTTGACTTCGTTGGGCCTGTCAAGCTTCATCGGGTCCTGGAAGAGCCCCATATGGATGTATTCGACCATATGGTTGGCCGTGGTGAATCCCTGCCCGTCGATGGTCCCGCTCCCGGTGATGCCGATGTTCTTCTGCCCTATGGCGAATATCATCGAGGTCCACTGCAGGTAGGGGTCCTTCACGTAGTCCCAGGGGTTGGTCGAGCCGAGAAGCGTCGCTCCCGACTCGAGGTGCAGGGTCACGCCGGACTTGAGGTAAATCGTGCCGGTGAGGAACTGGCCGGGGGTGAATACCACCCTGCCTCCGCCGTGCGAGGAGGCGAAATCGATTGCGGCCTGGATGCTCCTTGTGTTGAGCGTGGTGCCGTCGGGTCTGGCTCCGAAATCTGTCGCGGCGTAGTCTACTCCGAAGAGAGCCTGAGATGCGGCGCACAGCAAAAGTGTCAGTAGTGCTTTTTTCATATGAGGTTAGTTGTTGATGTCTTTGAAACCGGGGGAGAGCATCTTCATGAAGACGCCTCCCACGACAGAGCGTGCCTTGAAGGCGGGGTGCCCGGTGTCGAGGGTGTTGACCCAGTCGCCCATGGGGATGCGGTCGAAGGTCTCGTCGTAGTATTTCCACACGAGGTCCACGAGGGCGTCGAAATCATCCCGGGAGGGAGCCATCGTGGCTGTCCAGAGGATCCAGTCGGTCTTGGTGTAGTCCTTGCGGCAATCCAGAGGCAGCCCCCACTCGTTGAGCTTGGTGAGGTAGTAGGGTATCTCCTTCGCCATAATCCCCTCGGGGAAGACGTGAAGATCCAGCAGGGAGTCCCAGACGAGATTGTACTTCTGGCTCCAGGTGCCGCTCTGGTCGAAGCAGAGGCGGTAGTGGTCGCCGTCGCGGGCCATCTCCTCCCACTGGATGGCCATCTCCCGGGCCTTTGAGAGGTGCTCCTCCGCGGTGAGGGTCTCTCCCAGCATCTCTGCCATCAGGCCGTAGGACGCTATGCCGAGGATGGCCTTGGCGGAGAGATTCACGTTGTGGGCGAATCGGCCGGCGAAGTCGTCGGTGCAGAGCTGGTCTTCGGGGTCGAGCCCGAATTCGGCAAGGTATCCGGCCCACTCCGAGAGAGTCTCCCAGTGCTTCGCGGCGTAGTCGGCGCGGCCTTCATACCGGCACACCGCGGCCGAGAGGATAAGCATATTGCCCGCTTCTTCCACAGGCATATCGCCTCCGTAGGTCTGGCCGTTGGCGAGGGGGTAGGTGCCCAGGTCGTGGGCGGGGAAGGGCTTGGTCCACTTGCCGCTCTCGCTGTAGTGGAAGATGCCGTTCAGCATACCCTTGACGAGCTCCGTGTTGTAGAGGAAGAACAGCGGGGTGGAGGGGTAGGTGACGTCTACCGTGCCTATGGAGCCGTTGGAGTTGTTCTCCTTGCTCAGCCAGAGAAGCTCTCCCTCGGGCGACTCCACCAGTTTGTGGGCGCTGACAGCCTGTCTGTAGGCGAGGGCGCAGATTTCGGCGTATTTCTGACCGCCTGCCTCGGCGGCCTTCTTCGTCAGGTCGGCGTCGAACGCGTCTGCCTTCTTCATCAGAGCCTTATACTCCCTCGATGCGGCCTCGAACTGCTCCTCGATGCAGGAAGAGCCGTCTTTGTTCCACCAGGGGCGGAGATTCTGCCCGAAATATTGGATGGAGAAGATGTCGTCGTAGCCGACCATCACCATCCCGCTTGCGGACCTGGCGCTCCCGAGGGAGCAGGTCAGGGCTATGTCTCCGTCGGGGGTGGCCTCGGCTTCAGCCATCTTCGAGTCTGCGGCGAGATAGAATGCCCCCCAGTCGATGCGGACGTTGTCGCCGCTCTTCCAGAGAGGGTTCTGGTCGGTGCAGGCGGTCCTGGCGTATTGCAGGCCGTTGCGCTTGAATGCCGAGGCCTGAGCCTTCTCGTCGGTGGCGTAGTCGAGGGCGACCTCCCGGCCGGCTTCGAAGCGGATGCCCAGGGAGTGCTCCCGGGAGTCGAGAGACCGGACAGAGTAGCTGATATAGTTGACGGGCCTGCTCAGAAGGTCAAGGTCTTCCATCAGCAGAGGGGCGGTGAACTTGACTTCCAGCTCCACCGCTCCGCAGGTGAACTTGTAGATGGTGCTCATCGGCAGCACGCCGGCTGAAGTCTGCACGGCTGCCTCGGGGTACCTCTCTTCGTGGCGCAGCTTCTCGTAGACGCCCATATCGACGAAGACGTCCTTGCCCTTCATCCTGCTGCGGCCTTCGAGCTGCAGGGTGCCGCCGTCAGCGCGGGCCTTCTCGAGGGCTTCGGCGGGGATGGGGAAGTATCGTATCTCCTGCCTTCCGGACGTGGAGACCACCTTGACCCCGTTTGCGTAGAAATCGGCCTCGCCTATGGTCGTGACGCAGAGCCAGAGGTCCTTCGCGTCCGGGGGGAGAAGGACGGTGCGTCTGGCGCGGATGTCGCCTGAATTGATCCAGGTCCCGGTCATCGGCTTGCGCCCGGACGGGCCGAACGCTCCCTTGCCGGCGGTCCAGGAGCGGCCTCCGTCTGTGGAATAAGCGCCGTCCCAGTTGTGCTCGCGGCCTCCCGCGGCGACAGCTCTGAATTCTTCGGTCTCCTCCCTTCCGAGGAAGCGGTAGGACTGGCCGTCGACTGTCAGCACTCCCAGAAGAGGCTGAACCTTGCCGGTCCAGTGCTCGGTGGGACAGGCGGTCAGGTCGTCCGATGGGGACCATATGCTGGTGTAGGGGTCGATCGTGACGATTGGGTAGGAAGGAGCTCTCAGGGAGGTCGTCGGAGCCTTGGCCGTGCAGGATGCCAGTAGGGCAAGGGCGATGGCGAAGGAGATTGTGCGTACTGTCATAAATGTGGCTGTGCGAAATATTCACAAATATAATTAAATTTGCACGATTTTAAAATATGAATATGGCTATTATCGAAATCAATAAAGTCAGCAAGAATTTCGGAGAGAAGCTGGCGCTTGACTCAGTCACCTTCGATATCCCCGAAGGGGGAATCTTCGGCCTGCTCGGTCCCAACGGAGCCGGCAAGACCACGCTGATCCGCATCATCAACCGCATCACGATCCCCAGCGGCGGAGAGGTCCTGTTCGAGGGCCGGCCCATCACCCAGAGGGATGTGGAGAAGATAGGCTATATGCCCGAGGAGAGGGGGCTGTACCGCAAGATGAAGGTGGGTGACCAGGCTATGTACCTTGCCCAGCTCAAGGGAATGAGCACATCGGACGCCCGCAAGGCCCTGAAGGAATGGTTCGAGCGCTTCGGCATCGAGAAGTGGTGGGACAAGAAGGTGGAGGAGCTCTCCAAGGGTATGGCCCAGAAGCTGCAGTTCATCACCACCGTGGTGCACAAGCCTTCGTTGATGATACTAGACGAGCCGTTCTCCGGGTTCGACCCTGTCAACGCGGAGATTATCCGCCGGGAGATCCTGCGTCTTCGCGACGAAGGCGCCACCATAATCCTCTCCACCCACAACATGGAGTCTGTGGAGGAGCTCTGCGACAACATCGCTCTCATCAACAGCAGCCGTCTCGTCATCACGGGCGGAGTGGATGACATACGCCGCGAGTACGGGGGCGACAACGTCGAGCTCGTCTGCACCGACGCCGAAGGGCCCCACACTCTGGTGTTCCCCTCCGCTAAGCAGGGAGAGGATGCCCTCAGAGCATACATCGACAAGGGCGCCCGCATCAACTCCTACAAGGCCCTGATGCCCCGGATGAACGACATATTTATCAAACTCGTAAAGGGAGAGTAGTACACTATGAATCTTAACATCATTTCGATAGTTGTCAGGCGCGAGTACCTGAACCGCGTCAAGAAGAAGAGTTTCCTCGTGACCACCTTCGTCGTGCCGGTGCTCTTCGCGGCCGCGTGCCTGCTGCCTTCAATAATAATGCTTTCCACCAGGGAGTCGGTCAAGAAGATCGCCCTCATCGACCGCTCCGGGATAGTCGCTCCCGCCGCGGACAGCACTTCCACCGTAGTCTTCACGCCTTGCCTCACTATGGAGCTGGACTACGCCAAATCCAACCTGGAGAGCCTCGGCTTCGACGCTGTGCTCTTCGTCCCCGAGATAGACCGGGAGAGCCTCAGCCTGCAGCCGGAGCTGTATTCGCTCAAGCCTCTGGGTGTGGATGCCTCGGAAGATGTCAGGAAGGTGGTGAGCTCCGCCCTGGAAGCTTACAAGGTGGAATCTTACGGCATCGAAGGTCTTGCCCAGATAATCGAGGCGGTCAAGCCTGACGTCAGGCTGCGAGCCTTCACCCTCGACGAGGACGGAGGCGAGAAGCTGTCCGAGTCGGAAGTGTATATGATAGTCTCCGTCGTGCTCGGGATGATAATATTCATGTTCATCACCCTGTTCGGCGCGATGGTCATGTCTTCGGTGATAGAGGAGAAGGCCAGCCGCGTGGTGGAGGTCCTCATCAGTTCAGTCAAGGCGACCGAGCTGATGTTCGGCAAGATAATCGGCATCGCGCTGGTCGCGCTGACACAGTTCCTCCTCTGGATTGTGCTCACCCTCGCCCTTGTGGGGGCCGCCGGAGCAGCTATGGGCAGCAGTCTCGACATCTCCGAGGCCGACCCTTCCGCCCTGGTTGAATCCGTCGGACTCGACCCTGAGCTCGGCGCTGTCCTCACCACTTTCGGCAACCTCGACTTCGGCAGTATCATAGCCTGTTTCTTCGTCTTCTTCATCCTCGGCTACCTGCTCTACGCGTCGCTCTACGCCGCGGTCGGCTCGGCCGTCGAGAACGAAGGCGACAGCCAGCAGCTCCAGATACCGATCACCGTGCCTCTGATGATAGGATTCTTCATCGCGATGTACACCTTCAAGGCTCCCGACAGCGCCATCGCCTTCTGGGGCTCGATGATACCGTTCACTTCGCCTATCGTGATGCTCGCAAGGCTTCCCTTCGGCGTGGCCGGATGGGAGATTGCCCTCTCGATAGCGCTTCTGGCCGCCACCACGGCGCTGCTGGCCTATCTGTCGGCCAAGATTTACAAGGCGGGCATCCTTATGTTCGGCAAGAAGACAAGTTGGAAGGATCTCCTGAAATGGCTAAGGCAAGACTGATATTCCCGCTCCTGCTGCTCCTCTGCTCCTGCGCTCCCCGTATGGAGTGGAGAAGGCACGTGATCGACGGTCATATGACCGGCGTGACCGCTGTGGCGGGGGACGACTGGGCATCCGCGCTCGGCGTGGTCGACTCGGTCTATCACTCTCCCGGGGGCGCTGATTTCGGCTGCGGGAGCGTGCCGGTGGTCGCGAGGCTCCTCATCGATGCCCAACCCGGGATGGCCCATCTCAAGGAGATTCTCGCCACCTGCCCGGAGGGGATGGAGAAACACCGCCCGGAGAGTCCGCTCTCCAACTGGAGCGTCGATGCCCTGATGCTCGGCGTACAGACCGTGACAGGCAGGAAGGTCGACGTGGGCATCCTCAATATGGGAGGCATCAGGATTGATATGCCGCGGGGGAATGTCCTGCTTGACGACATAGTGTCTATGTACCCCTTCAAGAACCGGCTGTGCCACCTGACCCTGACCGGAGGGGATCTGAGATATATTTTTGACTTTATGGCCCAAAGAGGCGAGGCGGAGTGCGTCGGGGGCGCCAGGTTCGTGATGAAGGACGGCAAGGCCTGCGGGATAACTGTTGGAGGGGAGCCTCTAAGCGATGATGCCCTCTATGGAGTCGCCACGATCGACTTTCTTCTCGACGGGGGAGACGGCCTGTGCGTCGCGCGAGGGTGCAGGAGCCTGACGATATCGGACAGGACTCTCGCGGAATGGATGGTGCCGTACGTCCGGTCCTTCGGAGCTGCCGGATTGCCTCTGGAGGGCGCATCTGACGGAAGAATAACTGTGCAATGAAGAAGATAGCTCTGATACTGATTCCGCTGCTCCTCGTCGCAGGATGCGCAAGGACTCCGCGCCTTGTGATCCTGCACACCAACGACACTCACAGCCACCTCGAGCCTATGCGCTCCGGCCCCCTCGACTCTCACGGGGGCGCCATAGAGAGGGCTGCCTTCGTGGACTCCGTGCGAAGGGCCGTCGGAGAGTCCCGGGTGCTTCTTCTGCACGCCGGGGATTTCAGCCAGGGGACTTCGTACTTTACCGAATTCGGCGGAGAGGTTGAGGATGGAGTGCTCCGCGCAATGCGCTACGACTGCGTCACGCTGGGCAATCACGAGTTCGACAACGGCATCGAGGCTCTGGGGGAAAGGCTCTCCGGATTCGAATGCGAGGTGGTGTGCGCCAACCTGGACCTCTCGCCCTTCGAACTCGGGAAGAAGGTGAAGCCTTATGCCATCATAGAGAGGGGAGGCCTCAAGGTCGGAATCATCGGTCTGGAGGCAGACCTTTCGAGCTGCGTGTCGAAGACGGTCTCTTCGCGCATCCCCCAGCTCGATCCGGTCGAAGTGACCCTCAAGTACGCTTCCATCCTGCGCTCCGAGGGGTGCGACCTGGTCATCCTCCTCTCGCACCAGGGATATGAGGAAGACCACAGGATTGTCGCTGCCAGCCGCGGCCTTGACCTTGTGATAGGAGGGCACACGCATACGTTTGTCGAGGACTTCGACTATGTCCGCGACCTGGACGGCCGCAAGGTCCCCATCATCACGGACGGCTGCTGGGGCCTCGAAATGGGAGAGGTGAGGGTGTATTGAAATTCTAAAAACGACAAGATATGATCAAATCAATGACCGGATACGGCAAGGGCGTCGCCTCTCTCGACGGCGGCTCTCTGACCGTGGAAATCCGCTCCGTCAACGGCAAGAACGCCGATATCGGCATCAAGACTTCGCTCCTTCCCAAAGACAAGGAGATGGGCGTTCGCAAGAAGATAGCCGAGAGGCTGCAGCGCGGCACGATCGACCTCTTCATCAATTGGGAGCCGAATGCGGCGGAGGGTGCCAAATCCATCAATATGGATCTCGCCCTCGAGTATTGGCGTCAGATAGGCGAACTCTGCGTCCGCTCCGGTGTCGAGCCGGACGACCCTGGATGCTTGCTCTCGACCGTCCTGAGGATGCCAGATGTGGTCGATGCCCGCAGGCAGGATGTGGTGACCGAAAAGAACTGGCCTGCGGTGGAGAAGGCCATTGATGATGCTCTTGACGCGATCGACGCTTACCGCGCCGACGAAGGAGTGTCGCTCTACAAGGATGTCACCGCCCGCGTGCAGACGATACTCGACCTCTACGACGAGGTGGAGTCATACGAGCCGGAGCGCATCGCGGCGGCCCGCGAGCGCATCCTGAAGGCCTTCGAAGAGCTCTCGCTCAAGCTCGACCCCGAGCGTCTGGAGCAGGAGATGGTCTTCTACCTCGAGAAGCTCGACATCAACGAAGAGAAAGTGCGCCTGAGGCAGCACTGCAAGTATTTCCGCGACACTATAGACGGCGAACCCTGCCCCGGCAAGAAGCTTGGCTTCATAATCCAGGAGATGGGCCGCGAGATCAACACCACCGGCAGCAAGGCGAACCACGCCTCCATCCAGAAGTGTGTGGTGCGTATGAAGGACGAGCTGGAGAAGATTCGCGAGCAGTCGATGAATATTCTTTGACGAAAAGAGTAAAATAAGTAAATTTGCGCCTCGCGCGTAAAGTAACAGCATCATATATGGAAGAAGAAAAGAAATCCCTCAATTTTCTTGAGGAAATCATCGAAAATGATCTCAAATCGGGCAAGGTGGAGAGCATCCTCACCCGCTTCCCTCCCGAACCCAACGGATATCTGCACCTCGGCCACGCGAAGAGCCTGTGCATTAACTTCGGACTTGCGCAGAAGTACGGCGGCAAGACCAATCTGCGCTACGACGACACCAACCCGACCAAGGAAGACACCGAATACGTCGACGCCATCAAGGAAGACATCAAGTGGCTCGGATTCCAGTGGGAGAAGGAGTGCTATGCGTCGGACTATTTCGACCAGCTCTATGAGTGGGCCGAATGGATGATTGGCAAGGGCCTCGCATATGTCGACGACCAGACTCAGGAGCAGATGAGGGAGAACCGCGGTACCGTGGAGACTCCGGGCAAGAACAGCCCCTGGCGCGACCGCACTCCCGAGGAGAACCTCCGGCTCTTCCGCGAGATGCGCGACGGCAAGTACGCCGACGGCGAGAAGGTCCTTCGCGCCAAGATCGATATGGCTCACCCCAAGATGGAGTTCCGCGACCCGATAATGTACCGCATCAAGCACGCCAGCCATCATCGCACCGGCGACAAGTGGTGCATCTATCCGATGTACGACTACACCCACGGTCAGAGCGACTCCATCGAGCACATCACTCACTCCATCTGCACGCTGGAGTTCGACGTGCACAGGCCTCTGTACGACTGGTACATCCAGACTCTCGGCATCTGGCCCAGCCATCAGTACGAGTTCGCCCGTCTGAACCTCACCTACACGCTGATGAGCAAGCGCAAGCTTCTCGAGCTTGTGCAGAAGGGGATAGTCTCCGGGTGGGACGACCCGAGGATGCCCACTCTGTGCGGAGTGCGCCGCAGAGGCTACACCGCAGAGGCTCTCAAGATGTTCTGCGAGAAGATAGGCGTGAGCAAGCGCGACCAGCTGATGGACATCCAGCTCCTCGAGTGGTGCGTGAGGCAGGATCTCAATGCCCGCTCCAACCGCTATATGGTGGTGCAGGACCCCGTCAAGGTGACTCTTGTCAACTATCCCGAGGGGCAGGTCGAGTGGTTCGACTGCCCTCTCAACCCCGCCGAGCCTGAGGGCGCGACCCGGAAGGTCCCCTTCACCGGCACCCTTTGGATCGACAGGGCCGACTTTATGGAAGACGCTCCCAAGAAATTCTTCCGCCTCAAGCCCGATGGTGAGGTGAGGCTCAAATACACCTACATCATCAAGTGCGAGCAGGTGGTCAAGGACGCCGCGGGCAACGTGACGGAGCTCCTCTGCAGCTACGACCCGTCCACTAAGCCGGGCGGCGGCGAGTGGCGCAGCGTCAAGGGCACAATCCACTGGGTGAGCGCCGATTATGCCGCTCCCATCCGGATCAGGGACTACGACCGCCTCTTCACTCTCGCCGATATGAGCCAGGTTCCCGAAGACAAGGACTACAAGGACTTCCTCAACCCTGAGAGCCTCGTCGTCAGGGATGCTCTCGCCGAGCCTGCCCTGCTGGATGACGCCTCGGGAATCGCCGTCCAGTTCGAGCGCACCGGATATTACATCAAGGACAAGGACAGCACGGAATCCGCGGCCATCTTCAACAAGACCGTCTCTCTCAAGGATTCGTACAAACCCGAGTAGGGATATCGATGAAGGAGATATACATCAACTGGATAGCCCAAAGGGTGCAGCGCAAGGTCTGGCAGGTCGAGAACTGCGTGGATCTGTTTGAGGAGGGGGACACGATTCCCTTCATCAGCCGTTACCGCAAGGAGAAGACAGGCTCGATGGACGATGCCGAAGTGGCCGAGGTCAAGCACTGGGTCGACGTCTTCGCCGAGATGGACAGGCGCAAGCAGACCATCCTCTCGACAATCTCCGCCACGGGCGCGCTCACTGCGGAGCTGAAGGCCCGCATAGAGACCTGCGTCTCTTCCACGGAGCTGGAAGACATATATCTCCCGTACAGGCCGAAGCGCCGTACCAGAGCGACCGCCGCCAGAGAGCTCGGCCTCGAACCCCTCGCGGATATGATGTGGAGCGAAAGCACCCGCGACCCCAGGGGCAGCGCCGCCGCGTTCGTCTCGGGTTCGCCCCGGATGAAGGCTGCGCTTCAGGCAGGCGCCGCCGATGTCGAAGCGGCCCTCGCCGGTGCGCGCGACATCATCGCCGAGCGTCTCAGCGAGACGGCTCTCGTCAGGGAGAACCTGCGCGCCATCTTCCGGGGCCGGAGGATAGAGGCGAAGGTCACCAAGGCCGGCAAGGAGTCCCGCGACGCCGACAAGTACCGCAGCTATTTCTCGTTCTCGATGCCCCTGAAGAGCATCCCGTCGCACAATCTGCTCGCAATCCTGCGCGCGGAGTCCGAGGGGTTCCTCTCTGTAGGCGTCGATGCCGATCCCGAGAAGTGCGCCGCCAGGATATATTACGACTTCTGCACGGAGCACGGCTATCCCGCCGCTCCTCTCGCCGAGCAGATCAAGGAAGCGGTCGCCGACAGCTTCAAGCGCCTGCTCGAGCCGAGCATCAGCACAGAGATAATCGCCGAGGCCAAGGCCAAGGCCGACAGGGAGAGCATAAACGTCTTCGGAGAGAATCTCAGCCAGCTTCTTCTGAGCGCTCCGCTGGGGCAGAAGCGTACTATGGCCGTCGACCCGGGCTTCCGCAACGGCTGCAAGATAGCCTGCCTGGACGAGCAGGGGAGTCTGCTGCACCACACCATCATCTACCCTCATCCTCCCCGGAGCGAGAAGATACGCTCGCTCTCCGAGGTCCAGGATATGCTCGGGAAGTATGAGATTCAGGCCATAGCCGTCGGCAACGGCACCGCAAGCCGCGAGACGGTGGAGTTCCTCAGGAAGGTCTCCCTCCCCGAGGGGTGCAAGGTATGGACTGTCAGCGAGGACGGCGCGTCGATATACTCCGCTTCCGAGGTGGCCCGCAAGGAGTTCCCGGGCGAGGACGTGACAGTACGCGGCGCCGTGAGCATAGGACGCAGGCTGATGGACCCCCTCGCCGAGCTCGTGAAGATCGACCCCAAGAATCTCGGCATCGGGCAGTATCAGCACGATGTGGACCAGTCTCTCCTTCGGGAGAAGCTCGACAATGTCGTCGAGTCGTGCGTCAATTCTGTCGGAGTCAATCTCAACACGGCCAGCCCTTATCTTCTCGCCTACGTGTCCGGCATCGGGCCCTCTCTTGCGGAGAATATAGTCGCCTACCGGTCGGAGAACGGCGCCTTCAGGTCGAGAGCCGAGCTCAGGAATGTGCCGCGACTTGGTGCCAAGACTTTTGAGCAGTGCGCCGGGTTCCTGCGCATCAAGGGTGCCGGGAATCCTCTCGACAATTCGGCGGTTCACCCGGAGTCTTATGGCATAGTGTCTTCGATGGCCTCCTCGCTCGGGACTTCAGTCTCCTCGCTGGTGGGCAATCAGGAGCTTCTGAAGAGGCTCGACCCCGCCGACTTCGTGACCGAAAGCACCGGTCTCCCGACAATCAACGATATCTTGAAGGAGCTTGCAAAGCCCGGGCTCGACCCGCGTGAGCAGGCCTCCGAATTCGCGTTCGCCGACGATATCCACGATATCGAGGACCTCAAGGCCGGGATGGAACTTCCCGGGATAGTGACCAACATCACCGCTTTCGGCGCGTTCGTGGACATAGGTCTTCACGACAACGGCCTTGTGCACGTCTCGCAGATGGGGCCACGCGGCACCGACCCTTCGAAGGTCGTCAAGCTCCATCAACAAATCAAGGTCCGCGTGCTGGACGTGGACCTTGAGCGTGGAAGAATCTCTCTGAAGCTTATTTGATCACCCCGAGCTTCCTTCCGACCTTGATGAAGGCGGCGATAGCCTTGTCGAGGTGCTCCTTCTCGTGCGCCGCGGAGAGCTGTACGCGGATGCGCGCCTGCCCCTTCGGGACCACGGGGTAGTAGAACCCGGTGACGAAGATGCCCTCCTTGGCGATCTCGGCTGCGAACTTCTGGCTGAGAGGCGCGTCGTAGAGCATCACCGCGCAGATGGCGGACTGCGTGGGCTTGATGTCGAAGCCTGCCGCTATCATCGCCTCGCGGAAGTACTCGACATTGCCGACCAGCTTGTCGTGCAGGGCGTTGCTCTCGCCCAGGATCCTGAGGGTCTCAAGGCCTGCCGCGGCAATCATCGGAGGGATGGAGTTGGAGAAGAGATACGGGCGGCTGCGCTGTCTGAGCATATCGATTATCTCCTGGCGGCCTGTGGTGAATCCGCCCACGGCTCCTCCGAATGCCTTGCCGAGTGTGCCTGTGTGGATGTCCACGCGGCCGTAGCAGCCGAACTGCTCGGCGACTCCGTGACCGGTGGGGCCCACCACTCCCGCGGAATGGCTCTCGTCCACCATCACGAGTGAGTCGTACTTCTCCGCGAGGTCGCAGATTTTGTCAAGAGGGGCGACGTTGCCGTCCATCGAGAACACTCCGTCGGTGACGATGATGCGGAATCTCTGAGCCTGGGCGTCCTGAAGGCACTTCTCCAGCTCTGCCATATCGGCGTTGGCGTAGCGGTAGCGCACTGCCTTGCAGAGGCGCACTCCGTCGATGATGGAGGCGTGGTTGAGGGAGTCCGAGATGATGGCGTCATCGCTTGTCAGCAGGGGCTCGAACACTCCTCCGTTGGCGTCGAAGCAGGCGGCGTAGAGGATGGCGTCGTCTGTGTGGAAGTACTCCGCGATCGCCTTCTCGAGCTCGCGGTGAAGGTCCTGCTGGCCGCAGATGAAGCGGACGGAGCTCATACCGTATCCGCGTGAGTCCATCGCCTTCTTGGCGGCCTCTATGAGTCTGGGATTGTCGGCGAGGCCGAGATAGTTGTTGGCGCAGAAGTTGAGCGCCTTGCTGCCGTCCTGAAGGGTGATTTCCGCGCCCTGGGGAGAGCATATCATCCTCTCGCGCTTGTACAATCCTGCCTCGTCGATGGCTTTGAGCTCGTCTTTGAGGTATTGTTGGAATTTGCCGTACATTGTAGTCTCAGTGTTTTTAAAAAGAAAGAGGGTGACTCTTGATTCAGTCCCCCTCTTTCTTTATTGGTTGGTGTGATTACTTCGTGATGACCTTGGCCATTTCGCAAACCTTGTTGCTGTAGCCCCACTCGTTGTCGTACCAGGCGCAAACCTTCACGAATGTGGGATCGAGCTGGATACCTGCCTTCACGTCGAAGATGGAAGTGCGGGCGTCGTTGCGGAAATCGGTGGAGACCACAGCCTCGTCGGTGTATCCGAGAACTCCCTTGAGCTCACCCTCGGAAGCTTCCTTCATGGCGGCGCAGATCTCATCGTAGGTGGCGGGCTTTGCGAGCTCGCAGGTGAGGTCGACGAAGCTGACGTCAGAAGTGGGGACGCGCAGGCTCATACCGGTGAGCTTGCCGTTGAGGACGGGGAGAACCTTGCCCACAGCCTTGGCGGCGCCGGTGCTGGAGGGGATGATGTTCTCGAGGATGCCGCGGCCGCCTCTCCAGTCCTTCTTGGAAGGGCCGTCAACGGTCTTCTGGGTAGCGGTGGCAGCGTGAACGGTGGTCATAAGGCCGCGGACGATGCCGAACTTGTCGTTGAGGACCTTGCTGATGGGAGCGAGGCAGTTGGTGGTGCAGGAAGCGTTGGAGATGATGGTCTGGCCGGCGTAGGTCTTGTCGTTGACGCCGTAGACGAACATCGGGGTGGCATCCTTGGAAGGAGCGGACATGATGACTTTCTTCGCACCGGCCTTGAGGTGGGCGGATGCGAGCTCCTCGGTCAGGAAGAAGCCGGTGGACTCGACGACGACGTCGACTCCGAGGGCGCCCCAGGTGATGTTGGCGGGATCCTTCTCTGCGAAGACCTGGATCTTGTTGCCGTCAACGATGAGGTAGTTGCCGTCAACCTTGATGTCGTGCTTGAACTCGCCGTGTACGGAGTCGTACTTGAGCATGTAAGCAAGATAATCTGCATCGAGAAGGTCATTGATGCCCACGACCTGAATGTCAGCGCCGAAGTTCTCGACGGCTGCGCGGAAAACCATACGGCCGATGCGGCCGAATCCGTTAATACCAAGTTTGATCATTGTGATAAAAATATAAGTTAAACGTAAATTTCAATGTCTGCCTTTTTGAGGCGTGCAAATTTACAAAATTTGTAGGGAAAATCAATTATCTTTGTAAAAATTTTATCTAAGCGATGCGATACTACATCATAGCCGGCGAAGCCTCGGGCGATCTGCACGGCAGCAACCTCATCCGTGGCCTTCGCCGGGAAGACCCCGGAGCCTGCTTCCGTCTCTGGGGCGGCGACCTGATGCTTGCCGCTGCCATAGAGTCTCCGGACTGCAGCTCCCTTCCGGAAACGTCGGCTTCGCCGACCCCTCCCGGAGGGCCCCTCCCTCTTATGATGCCGAGGGTGGCACAGTTTCCGGAAGGGACTGCAGTCCCGGCATCCGGAACAGTATCCAGCGAAGCTGCAGGACTGCCTGCTGCCATCGCGGGACCAGAAGATAGGGGGAATGGCCCCT